>Ga0164297_10005547_pt1 | contig 10757 bp, 8 predicted proteins | sample GEODES058metaG_FD_113539 | JGI IMG/M metagenome (GOLD analysis project Ga0164297, IMG submission 113539) | Dystrophic lake water microbial communities from Trout Bog Lake, Wisconsin, USA - GEODES058 metaG | ecosystem: Environmental > Aquatic > Freshwater > Lake | place: USA: Trout Bog Lake...
GTATTTCTGTCTTATTCGTGTTTCGGTTGGACTAGTAAGATCCATAATGTACACTTCTCCACTTATTTTTTAAGTGGAGACATGTTCACTTAATAAGTACTTCAGGACAAGATGTGTTCACCGGACGCATACGTCAGTTCACCGCCTAACAATAGATCATTTTGATCAGTGCCATTTATTTTCATTGAATGTTTTATATTCTCGTTTTAGGGATCGAGTGTTATTACAGGCATAAAACAAGAAAACTTAAGCTCACTTATAAATTAAAAGTGAATGAGACTTAAAGCAAAATTATATTGTGTTGATAACATATCATAATTAATTAAATAACTTACAGCCTGCGTGACAAGACCATAGCCCGTCCTGAACGACTTATGGTATGAGTCCCCCAGAACCAAAGTCATCGGGTAATCCCCCCCAATAATCGAAGGGTTTAAAACTAGAAACCTGTCATTCATGACCTCCCTTTAAATTAGAGGCTATTTTCTCTAAATCCACTTCTTGGAAGCTTCCAAGTCCAACTTTCAGTTTCGCATAAGCCAATAAGTAGTCATATTTTGCTTTTTGTAAATCACGACTTACCTGCAATAATTGTTGCTCTGCAATGAGCAGATCTATATTACTCTTAATTCCATTAAAAACGCTCTTTTTATTTGCGTCTACTAAGGCTAGGGTAGATTTTTGAGCTGTTGTGAGAGCCTTAACCTGAGCCTTTAAAGACTTAAGACCATTAAATTGCTTTAATAACTCAAGTTTGAGCTTTTCAGTCTTCATTTGAAGATCGGCCTGAGCCATTTCAAAATTAGATTGAGCTTGCCTAGTTGCATAAACGTTATAACCACCTACAAATATAGGTATGGTAAGTTGAACGCCTATAGCACCCCCAGTATATTGCTGATTGTACTGTGTAATATATTGCGAATTGGTCTTACCATAGGATCCTTGTAGGGTCACAGTTGGATAATGCCCCCCTTGCTTTATATTCACATCTTGTTTGGCTGCTTCTACGCCCTGCTTGGCAGCCAAGATGTCGGGATTATTGGCGGTTGCTACACGCTCAATTTCTTCCAAGGATTCTTCGTCGACCATCAAAAAAAAGAAATCTTTTTTTTGATGGTCGATATGATCTTTTAATTCTTCAGCCTTAAAGCCAGTAATGCTTTGTAATGCACGTAAATTGATCGTTAAATTACTTTTTGCCTCAATCAATTGTGACTGTGCGATTTCCAATCTTGATTCTGTTTCCAATAAATCCATGATGGGTGACTGACCAACTTGCAATGCTTTTTGATTAAATTGAAATTGTTGAGTTAAGGTTTTTATCTGATAATCCAGTAAATTAATTTGGTCTTTTGAGTACAGTACATCAAGATACGCCGAAAGAAGTCTAACCCCTAAATTCTGAGCCTTACTTTTATAGGTCTCAGTCCCAAAAGCAGCCTGAGCAATTCCTTTACGGTAATTGGCATACTGGGCGTAATTAAAAATCGTTTGATTTAAAGTTAATTGATTTATAACACTATCGTAATTGTATGGCGTCGATCCTGATTGCCCCGATTGCAAAATCGTTAGATTTTGCTGATTGTAAGACTTGTTATAGCCATAGCTTAAATTTGGAAGAAGAAAAGATCTATTGATCCCTTCGTTTTGTAAGGCGGCATTCTTTTCTGCAACAGCCACTTGAAATTCAGGATCATTGATGAGTGCAGACGAATAAAGCTCGTACACATTAATTGCATGTGTAAGGGGGGATATTACTAATAACCCCGCTAAAATGAGTTGTGATTTTAGAGACATTACTCTTCTCTAAAAGCAGAATAACTTCTATCAAAAAATGGCTTAAGCAAATAACTCATCAAAGAACGTTCACCTGTTTTAATAAATACCTCAGCTGGCATGCCTGATCTGACCTGGAGATTTTTTAGCAACTTTTGCCCCTTCTCGGTAGCGACGGCTCTAACTTTAAAATAAGGTGCCCCCGTTTTTTCATCGACATATTTATCTGGTGCAACCATCACAATCTTTGCAGGGATATGAGGTGTACGATTTTGGTTGAATGCCGTAAAGAGTATTTCTGCATCAAGGTTAACGCCCACTTTATCAATGAGATTGACCGGAACTTGAGCCTCTACAACTAGATCATCATTTATAGGTACGATATCCATCAAGCGAGTACCTGGAGTGATAACTCCACCATTGGTAAATTGTGTAAGCCCAACCACATAGCCATCTACTGGCGACTTAATCTGGGTATTATCTAAGTCAAACTGAAAGGCTGATTTTCTCTCTGAAAACTCCGCAATTTGGCTCTTATTTTTTTCAATACTAGCCAAATCTGCAGCGATAGAGGCTTTTAGTTGAGCCACCTCTTTCTGTGAGTCCCAAAGCTTTGTTTTGGGGATCAAGTCCTCCCTTGAGAGTTCGACAAGACCTGCTAACTGTTGTTTTGCATATCCAAGCTGCTTCTGTTTTTCAGAGACAGATATTTCCAATCCTTTATTTTGCGCCTCTATTCCAGCAATTGAACTTGCTGTCGCATTATTAGTTGCACTCGCTTGGATATCATTCATGACTAAAAGTAATTGTCCCGCTTTGACCAATTCCCCCTCATGCACTAATACACGATCTACTATCCCCCCACTAAGCTGCTTAATTTCTTTGCGATTACTATCAGCAATCACATATCCCGATGCTGGTATGCCCTTATCCAATGGAGCAAAACAGGCCCAAAGAAAGGTAATAAAAAAACCAACTATCAAAATAAGCCAGCCATACCGTGAAAAACGCCTCATATCCCTTTTTAGAATTAGGCCTTTATCCAGATCAAGAGATAGCTCGTCCTTAATAAATAAGTCATGAACAAGACTTGAGAGAGAATCAAAATATTTTTTTAGCTCTCTCATATATTGGATAGATTTTGAATTTGAGGATTACTACGAGTATTTTCCTTAAGCCTACTGAGCACTTCTTCTGTAGGTCCATAAAGCTGGGTTACGCCATCATGCAGAAATAATAGTTTTGTCGTTAGGCCAACGATTTGAGTGCGATGCGTAATGATGACAACTGTTTTTTGACTTTTTCGTAATGCTTTAATTAATTCAACTAAAGCCAACTCGCCTGCCTGATCAGCATTAGAATTAGGCTCATCTAAAACAACTAAGCAAGGATCGTCATACACCGATCTCGCCAAACCAATTCTCTGGCGCTGACCGCCAGAAAGGTTGTGACCGCCATCTGTAATAAGGGTATCGTATCCATGCGGGAGGCGTAAAATAAAATCATGTAATCCAGCCAATTTAGATGCTTTTACTACTTTTTCAGCGTCCACCTCTCCAAAGCGAGCAATATTCTCACTAACGGTTCCGCTGAATAATTCCACATCTTGTGGAAGGTAGCCCAAAAATTTTCCAAGTTTGACTTTATCCCAATTAAATAAGTCAGCAGAGTCCAGTCTCACGCTTCCAACTGCAGCAGGCCATACTCCAACCATCAGCTTAGCAAGACTTGATTTACCAGATCCGCTAGAGCCCAACACTCCAAGCACCTCTCCGGGAGTCAATTTAAGGGAAATATTTTTGATAGTAGCGGTTTTAGAGCCAGGTGGACCTGAAGTTACTTGCTCAAGCGTCAATATACCGATTGGACTTGGTAATGCCATTCTGTCAATCGATTTCGGAAAAGCATTTAAAAGAAGATTAAGACGTTGATGGGCATTTCTCATCGAGTCGAACTGCTTCCAAGCTCCAATAATCCCCTCAACAGGACTCATTACACGCCCCATAAGAATTGATCCAGCAATTACCATGCCCGGCGAAAGTTCATTTGATAAAGCAAGATAGGCTCCTACCCCCAATATTAGAGACTGAAATACGCCACGCGTAAATTTTGTTAAAGAACCAATGAGTGCCGCTCTTTCACTCGCCTTAGCCTGAAGCGCAAGATAGCCTAAATGCAATGACCGCCAACGGTTACGCAAATTATGAAGCATCCCTAAGGCCTCAATAACCTCAGCATTACGTAAATTATTAATAACTAAATTATTTGCAGCCACATATTGATTGCTAGCGATCGATAAATCTTGCTTTGAAAATTTTTCATTGCAGTAAGCCAATATAATCAAAATCAAGGTGCCAACCAAAGCAAATAAGCCAACTTTGAAATTGAAAAGGAAGACGATAACTAAATTAATTGGAAACCAAGGGGCATCCAAAATAACAAAAAGAGATGGTCCCGTTAAAAATTGACGCAATGTAGTTAAATCAGTGATGGCTTGACCAGGGTTCAGATTTACTTGATTAAGATTGGCCTTAAAGGCAGACGTGTAAACACTCTCATTTAGTTGAAGCTCGAATTCGTTTCCCATTCGAATGATAATTAGACTGCGTACATATTCCAGGATTGCGTATAAAAGAAATAAAAATATTAGTATTAGTGACAGCATCACTAAGGTCATTTCATTTCGACTTGGAATTACCCTATCGTAAACTTGCAACATATAAAATGTCGGCGCAAGCATAAGTAAATTCATAGTAAAACTAAAAATCCAGAGTGAATTGAATACACTTCGAAAGCTTCGAAGAAGGTCTTTAATCTGATTTTTAGACTCTATGAGCATGTAAAGTTTTGCTTGTAAAAAAAGACTTAAGATGGTTGCGTTAGCTTAAAATGTTCTTATTGATAAATGTAGAATAATAATGACTAATAAATATAATAACTCCAATCATAAACCCCAAACCAATCCAATAGAACTCATTCGCTCAATATATGCCAATCGAGGTCTCATAGTGACGCTATCGAAAAGAGAGATTTCAGGGAGATATAAGGGATCCTATTTTGGAATTTTATGGTCTCTCTTAACACCCTTAATCATGTTAACCATATATACATTAGTATTTTCAGAAATATTCAAAGTAAAGTGGAACCCAATTGAGTCTGCTGCAAATGAAAAAAAAATCCAATTTGCTTTAATAATATTTTCCGGAATGATTATTTTTAATTTTTTCAGCGAAATCATTAGCCGTTCTACAAGCATAATTAGACTTCATACAAATTATGTAAAGAAAGTAATTTTTCCACTTGAAATATTGCCGATTATATTAATTTGTGATGCTGGGTTCCATGCGCTGATAAGCTTTTCTATATTAATTATCGGAATCATCACAACGGGTACATTGGAACCACTCAAGATTTTACTTTTACCTTTATTTCTATTTCCTTATGTAATTCTTTGTCTTGGAATATCGTTCTTCATTAGTTCTATTGCGGTTTATATAAGAGACTCTGGTCAAGCCGTCTCTTTACTTATTACAGCACTGATGTTTCTTTCACCCATTTTTTACCCCCTATCCGCCGTTCCCAAAAAATTTAATAACTTAATAGCCTTAAATCCCATCACGTATGTAATTGAAAAAATAAGAGGAGACTTATTTTTTAATTATTCCCATGATATTTACAGCTTAATAACTTACTATTTAGCCTCAATACTGGTACTTATAGTGGGATTTCATTTCTTTCAGAAAACTAGACTGGGCTTTGCTGATGTCCTCTAAAAAATATGCGCTTTTAGTAAAAGATTTAGGGAAAAAATACTCTATTTATGATTCGCCGATAAGTAGATTAAAAAATCTTATTGGGATTAATCTTGATTTTTTAGTAAGCAAACGTGCAGTTGGGTCAATAAAAAAAACAATATGGTCTCTTCAAGATATTAACCTTGAAATTGAGCATGGGAAGTCTCTGGGGATAATAGGAAGAAACGGCAGCGGAAAGTCAACGCTACTGCAATTACTTTGCGGCACACTAGATCCAACCACTGGCACAGTTATCCGCAATGGAAAAATTGCAGCCCTACTTGAATTGGGATCGGGATTTAATCTCGATTTTACTGGTAAAGAGAACATTTATATAAATGCATCGATCTTAGGTTTAAGTACTAGCGAAATTAATGATCGGTATAGCAAAATTGTAGAGTTCGCGGATATTGGAGATTTTATAGATCAACCAGCAAGAACTTATTCATCAGGCATGGTTATCCGTGTAGCTTTTGCTGTGATGGCTCATGTTGATGCCGATATCCTAGTTATTGATGAGGCTCTTGCAGTAGGGGACGCAATTTTCACACAAAAATGTATGCGGTTCATACGAGAATTTCAAAAAACAAAAACAATTGTTTTAGTAAGCCATGACATCTCAAGCATTCAAAGTCTATGTTCGGACACTTTGTGGCTAAAAAATGGTGCAATTGAATTATTTGGCGATACCAAATCAGTCACCGAAGCTTACCAAGATTTTGTGTTTAAAGAGCTCTATGGAAGTGCCAGTAAAAATTCTAATACTAGCAAGAATAAACTAGCAGGAATCCCAGGCACACTAATTTCTGAAACTAACAATCTATCTTCAGGTTGGAAAACGGGGCTTTGCGAAATCACTTCAAGCTCTCTAGTTTCACTTGAGCCAGACCAAATAAACCTTTACAAGGGGGGGGAGACGGTTAGACTCTCCATAACAATTCGAGCTCTTGAGGATTTACAAAACCCCATCATAGGCTTCATAATCAAAGATAAATTGGGTCAAATAATTGCGGGTGAAAATACAAGTTCATCAAAAATATTTAAAGACTTTGCCTTATTAAAATCGAATGAAGTGACCACAAATTTTGAATTTGGCTTGCCCCTACTTGCTTCTGGAGATTATGCAATTTCGATTTCAATTGCAACAGGAAATCTCATGAATTTAGTTCAACATCATTGGGTTCATGATGCACATATTATTAATGTCTACTCTCCCATTGAGCGTTATGGATTAGTTGGCCTTGATATTAAATCAATAAACAGCAATTCTTAAAGTGTTCGACAAATTTTGTCTATGTAGAGCACCTAAGAAACAGCCTTTACTCTAGAGTGCACACAACATATAAATTTAGATTCGATTAATGATCGCAGCGATAATAAGAGAAATGGTACCCTTCCAGGTTTGACGATACAAGCCCGCCACCTCCATTAGTCGCATTCGATCTTTTAAACTTCCCGCGCGCATTTTTTTTAAGATATTTAAAATTTCCACATTCGCGGAGGTAAGCAAAGGGGTTGCTTTATCTAGGGCATTTATAGACAAATCGCTCCAACCCTTAAAACGCCCATTAAGAATAAATTTCATTCTTTTAAATTTACTAAAAATTGATACATTTGCCCCCACCAATGAATGAGCGTGCTGTCGATATAAAACTTGTGGATCTTGATCATAAAAAACTTCACCACCACAGCCCGTTACAAGTTGATAAATCCACCAATCATGAGAGGAATGCTCAACCATCCCTACGCGCTCTAAAATACTCTTGGCGTCACGGTTGAAAACCATAGTATTACCTCCCGCTATACTCTGCACTAATGCATTTCGAAATGTTCGGGGGAATACGAATAAAGGTGAAATGCCAATTTTTTTTAGCCCCTCATCCACATAAGTTGTTCGTCCGCAATAAAGATAAGGAATTCCATCCCTTTGACGCCGCTTAATATTACTCAGGGCAATGGCTAGCTTTTCAGGCAACCAAACATCATCCTGATCACAAAAAGCATAAAAATCAGAGACAATACTGCAATCAACCGCCATAGATAGAAAGTTAGAACAAAAACCTCTACTTGGACCCTTGCGAATGAGTAACTTACCAGGAGACCATTTTTTTTGATACTTGTAAAGAATGTCCAAGGTGCCATCCACTGAACCATCATCGCTAACAATTAAATACCAATTGTTATGTGTCTGCAATGCTATTGATTCAAGTTGCTCAATAAGAAATTTTTGACCATTGTAAGTGGCCAATAATATTGCAACGCAGGAATTAGACATATTCATTTAGCGCTATAAATTTTTCCAAATACGCCTAAATTCATATTTTCCGTAATTATCAAAATGCAATCTACCACTAGACATATTACCCTCACTCACGGCCACTGCTACATCCGGGTTGGCTTCTAAGTACCCAGACTCATCAAAATTAAACTCTGTAGCCAAAGGTTTAATTAGATTTTCTAATTCGCAAATTAGTGATGAGTAATTTCGGCCAGCGTAATGAAAGTTTGAAAATAGGCTATTTTTTCTTTGAGCTATCTTTGATTTGGGCTCATCAATAAATATGGATAATCCTTCTGGAGATTCAGCATATGAATCTTCTTCAACGTTAGTGCAGCTAAATTCATGATTTTTAACTTTATCTGAAAAATGGGAAACATAAGTGCCATATGCCAAAAGAGAGAAATCATCTGATTTGACAATATCTAATGAAGAAAATAATTTATCCCATGCATCTCCAGAAATATCTGGTGAATAATTTTCAACTACAAATCGATGAGCATTTGTTGAAATTTTTTGAGAAAATTGAGGATTATTTATTAATCTCTCAATGCCTTCAACCCAGGCATTAGTTTCATTCTCAACAAGCAAGCCTGTTACGCTATCACTAACGATGTCAGAATAAGGGGGAACATTAGAGCAAATTACAGGGATTCTAGCCATCGAGTAATCGAAAAATTTCACCGGGCTTTTGCAAGAACTAAATAACGAATCATCCAAAGGAATAATTCCAATGGGATTTTGGAGGCTCGAGAGAAGTTGACCAAATTTCCGATAGGGCAAAATATCATATCGAATGACATCAATCCCAGCTGATTCAAAATGGTTTCCTGGCGGACCAATGACTATAAAATTAATTAAAGTACCAAAATTCAATTTTAGTTTCTTTAAAACAGGAATTAAAAAATCTACCTGAACAGAATCAGAGGATGCAATAACCAAACAAAATTGACCGCGAACTTTATCATTCATAGTTATTTCGGGGATAGACCAGGCGCAGTTAGGTGTACAGAAAATATTTTTATTAAACTTTTCAAATTCCCGAGCAAGCCTTGGGGTTGTTGTACTCAAAGTATCAGAACAAGTAAGAATGGTCTTTAATCGCTTTTTAGATAAATCGTCTAGCTTATGATGAGAGAGAAAATCAGGAGGATCCAGAAGAAGATCATCAATCTCAAATACTACTTTTTTGCCATGTTTCTGAAGCAATGACGCTAAATCAATAAAATCTTGACCAGACTCTCTATGAAAAATAAATACATCACCCCAGTAAAAATCATCAAAGATCAAATCTTCAAAAACGCGAAATCTAATAGCCCCATCGTATCTGGATGCCCAATTTTTTAGGGGGAAAATAAGCCTGAGATTAAGCAGCGAGGCGTTTTGAAATGCGCTATAAATGACAACGGCTTTAATTTTTGCCGGGCTAACGCTCAATCTAAACACATTCTGAAAAACCTTTCCATCATTCTCAGAATTATTAATTGACTCAACCATTCTCACCAAATCAGGCTTTAAGGTTAAAGAGCACATATTTGCTGCTAACTCTGTGGGTAGTTGGACAGACTTTACATCATCAACATGTAGACCAGCTTTGACAAATAGATCACAAGAACTTTCTTTCGTGAAAAACCGGAGATGCGTCCTATCCAATATTCCAAGATCAGCATATTCCCAACGACCATCCAATAACATTGCCCTGATAGCGTAATGGCTAACGTTTGGCAATGATATGATTATGAGACCATTTTCAAGCAACCTACTCTGACAAATTTCTAATATTTCTTGGGGATTTGCGGTGTGCTCCAATACGTCACCCAATAGAATTATGTCGAATCGGCTATAAATATCATGACTCAGATACTGAACAATATTTCCTAAGAAAACGTTATCAAGAACCTGCTTAGCCCTGCTTGCCGCTACTTTATTTACCTCTACACCAACAACAGTGTGACCACAAGATTTTAAGTGTCCTCCAAGGTAACCCTCAGAACAACCAAGGTCAAGAATCCGTAGTGGGCCATTTTTGGGGTGTGCACTTATAAAATCTATGGCTAGAGTATGCGAATTATTTTTATTGGTGGTGTCTATAACAGCTTGATATGTACCCATATGAAAATGAAATCTACTTAATTAAAGATAAATGAGATGAGGAAATTTTTCTGGAATCGATAAAATTAATATGAGATTAAATATAAAAAATATATTAATATCGCTCCGTAACTCTAACTTATAGTAGCAATACTAACCTGTAATAGCCCCTATTTCAACCGAACATAGTTTTTAAAGTAAACGACTAGGCGTAAGCCTAGTCATATGACTATGTTTAAGGAAAGAAAATGGAAACAATTCATGTTGTAACGGAAGTCCAGCGAAGAAGGCGTTTTTCAGTAGAACAAAAGATTCGTTGTGTGCAAGAAACTAACCAACCAGGCATTTCAGTCTCGCATATTGCACGAAAGTATAGTATTTCTCCTAGTCTGTTATTTCTTAGGAGAAATCGTATGGCTGAAGGCGGAAAAAAAGCGATTGCGGTAGATGATGAGGTAGTAGCTGCTGCTGAAGTGAAGGAACTGAAGCAGCGTATTCGTGAATTAGAAAGAGTCTTGGGTAAAAAAACCTTAGAGAATGAGATCTTGAAGGATGCCGTAGATTTAGCTCGCCAAAAAAAACTGATCTCGCAGTTGCCCTCGTTGCCCGAGGACGACACTCTATGAAAATGATTGCACAAACACTCGGCATATCTAGATCGCATTTAAGCCAAAGGATGAAAGAGACTCCTAAGGCACGCAGTAACTATCAAATGACGAGCGATGCGGAGGTGTTGCCTCAAATCCGTACTTTAGTCGATCAAAGGCCGACTTATGGTTATCGTCGGATTGGAGCTTTACTCAACCGCCTCCGTAAAA
>Ga0164297_10005549_pt1 | contig 10751 bp, 12 predicted proteins | sample GEODES058metaG_FD_113539 | JGI IMG/M metagenome (GOLD analysis project Ga0164297, IMG submission 113539) | Dystrophic lake water microbial communities from Trout Bog Lake, Wisconsin, USA - GEODES058 metaG | ecosystem: Environmental > Aquatic > Freshwater > Lake | place: USA: Trout Bog Lake...
GAGGCCACAGTGTGTTCGAGCGCATGCGAGTATTGGCCGAGGGACAGGTCGTGCGAGATTGTGTTAGGACTCGAGTCAACAGAAGGCAATGCGCCGTCCGCGTAGGACACCATTAAAATGCACGGTGGGAAGGGGGAGAATGGGCAGAAGGGTGGAAGGCCTGAGCGCCCATGGATGGGCGCTCACAATGGGCAGAACCATGCGGCGTTCGTAGAATCGCCGAACCCCTACCCGCCCAGACTTCGCCTAGGCTACGTCTGGCTTCGCGACTCGCGGACTCGAAATATCGCAGGGACGGGCTACTGCGCTTGGAGCACTGTAAGTGGCGAACAAGATCTTAACCCAGCCCTATATATCCAACGGATCTCGGTAAGGATAGCTTCCCAAGATCGTGGTTTCCAGCGCATAGCCTTTCAATGTATCGATCGCTGCTTTCAAAGACCCGTCCGTTCGGTGTCCGGCACAGTCGCAATAGAAGATGTATTCGAAAGTGGCTCGCTGAGCAGGGCGGCTCTCGATCATCATCAAGTTAACACCGTTCGCTTCAAACGCTCGAAGAGCAGTGACCAACTCACCAGGCCGGTTGCGCAGGTTAAACATAACGCTGGTCTTGTCATTGCCCGTCTTAGCCGGTTCGTTGTATCCCAGAATGATGAACCTTGTCCGATTGGATGGATTGTCGTTGATATGCTCAACAAGGATCGGAATCCCAACCGTTTCTGCACCAAGCTTGTTGGCGATCGCTGCACTATTCGGATCATCCAGAGCTTTTTCAGCCGCTTTTGAAGTGGGGACAACCTCGATGATCTGAGCGTTGGGCAGGTTCGCCCTGAGCCATCGACGGCATTGCTGCGCGGGTTGTGGACCAGCATAAACCCTCTCAATCTGGTCCAACGAGGTGGCGATGGAAAGCAAATGGTGATGGATCGGAATGTAGATCTCCGCACAGATTTTTACGTTGGTCTGCGGGAACATATCCAGAGTTTCTGGAACGATACCAGCCACTGAATTTTCAACTGGAACCACGCCGTAATCGCAATTGCCATGCTCAACCGCTTGGAAAACGTCCTGAATACTGTCTTGGGCGGAGAAAGTGCTGCTCGCTCCGAAAGTTTCCAAAGCCGCCAAGTTCGTATAAGTGCCGGCAGGTCCCCAATACGCCACATTCAAAGGCTTTTCGGCTGCTCGGGCAGCACTGATGATTTCGCGGAAGATTGCTGAAAGCTGTTTATTTCTCAGCGGACCCGGATTGATTCGGTCCAACTTCTCATAAATCTGTCGCTCGCGCTCGGGAGTGAAGTAGGGGCGATTGTCTTTGCCCTTTACAAGACCGACTTCTTGAGCCAACTCAACCCGACGAGAAAGAAGTGAAACCAGTTGTTCATCAATCGCGTCGATGTCTTGTCGGATATCTGGGAGGGTTCGATGTGTGCCTTCGGCCATGGGTTTTCCGCTGTATTGTTCGCTTGCACGCCGTTGTGAGCCGAACGAAATTGAGTGAAAACATTATGAAGCTTTCTTTGCCTCTCGGAACATGCAGAGATTGTCCATTTGGCCTATGATCCGAACTTAATACGGCGCTAGAATAAGCCTAACGAGAAATTGCAGGATTTCAGCACTCAGCTACAAAACGTGCGGGATTTGCCCGTCATCGATCAGCTCAGTAACTTAATCGACATACTCCTTGTCGCTTATGTCATTTACCGGATGCTGATGCTTTTTCGTGGCACCCGAGCATGGCGAATTATCATCGGAATCGTCGCGTTTTTTGTGGTCTACTACCTCAGCGGTTACCTCCACCTCTACACGTTGAACTGGGTTTTGGAGCGTGCCACTTATCTTGGACCCGCTGCCTTGGTATTCCTATTTCTGCCCGAGCTTCGGACAGCGATTGAAGGGTTTGGCGGTCGTCCAACCTCCATTCTTCAAAAGCTCGTTCGAACGAATGTTGAAGAGCGGGCAGAAGCTCGCACAATCGAGGAAATCGTTGCCGCTGTTGCCGAGTTAGCTGCCGGTCGGGTCGGTGCCCTCATTATCGTGGAGAAGCTGGCACCACTCGATGATTTTGTTAGCAACGGCGTCTATATGCAGGCCAAAGTCAGTGCCGCACTTCTGGGGTCGATCTTCTTTGAGAATAATCCGCTCCACGATGGGGCAGTGATTGTTCGAGGCGACACCATCCTTGCTGCTGCATGTCGACTGCCCCTCAGCGAAAGCTCGAGTTTGGATCATAACGTCCACATGAGACATCGGGCCGCGGTGGGAATCACCGAATCATTCGATTGCATCTCGATTGTAGTCAGTGAAGAGCGCGGCACAATCAGCGTTTCTCAAGATGGAAAATTGCGCCGACTACCTAGCCACGTCGAACTTCGAGCCTTACTGAATAAGGAGCTTCGAAACATTGACGAGGAGAGCGGAAACGCAAACGGCGGCGGAAAGAAGAAGCGAATCGGGGGGCAGAAATGATCGAGAAGACTCGTGGCGTTAACGTTCCGATTGCGCTTGCCTCGTTGGTGCTATCTTTCCTGCTTTGGTTCGTCGTTTTCCCAGCCCATCTCTCCCGGCGTACTCAAAAGTTTGTATTGGAGCTTCGTTACATCGGGCTTAATCAGCACGAATTGCATCTCAGCAAAATTCCAAGGCAAATTAGCGTCAACGCGAAAGTTTCGAATGATGAATACAACGCGATTATCGCCAAGGGGCCGTATGCCGAAATTGATTTGAGCAATGCCAAACCCGGGAGCAATTCGATCTCGACCGTTAGTATCTATCCATCTGAGCTGCAGCAGAAGGTATCGGAGATTTCCAAGGTCGACGTGTCGTTGGAACGGATGCGCAAAAACGAAGTTCTGGTCACGACAGCCACGATTGGAAAGCTTTCCGACCCAAGTTTGATCGTTGATGATGTCGTTTCCGAAACGAAGCGAGTTTGGGTGGAAGGACCAGAAAGTCTGGTCGGACGCGTTAGCTTTGCCGTCGCCAATCTAAAGCTGGATATGGTCGATCCCCACTCCAATGACCCTGTGGAAGTGATTTTGGAGCCGTTTGATGCATCGAATCACTTGGTGGGAGATGTCGAACTTCACCCTTCCAAAGTCTTGGTCATGCCCAAGCTCCTGCAGTCGCCACAAAGTAAGCAGGTCTTCGTCGATGCTCAGTTTGTTGGCAAAGTGCCTGAAGGGTATGTGGTTCAAGCCTACAACGTAGAGCCCGATCGGGTCACCGCCATTGGGCCAAGTCGATTCTTGAAGCGGATTAACAAAGTCGTCACCGAACCCATTGATGTTAGTCAATTAACTGGCACTCAAACCCTTACGGCTAAAGTTCAGGCACCTGTCGGAATATCGGGACTGGATAACAAAGAAGTGAAAGTAACGATCACGATCACCCCCGCCGTCGTGAAGGGCCTTAATCCAGACGATCCCAAACCCAAGACCCGCCTCAAAGAAGGTGACACAGGCCACCCACTATGACCGAGATTCGACCCATACGAAAGCAGGAGTCGGAAACATTCCTGAGGATCATGTGTGATGTCTTTGGCCTGGACTTTAACCGTGCTCTAGATGTTTTCTATGCCGAACCGCTCTACGACTTGGACCGCAAGTGGGCCTTGTTCGAGGGCCGCGAAATGGTCTCCATTTTGACCACCAGCCCTTTGATCTTCGGCTGGGGAAAGGCGATCGGAATTGCGGGCGTGGCAACACGAAAGGAACGGCAAGGAGAAGGTCACGCATCCAAACTACTTCAAAAAGTTCTTGCTGCATACGAACAGATGGGTGAGACTGGGGCTTTGCTGTTCGCCCGGGACCTGACGCTTTACGAACGAAACGGCTTCGAAGCCATCGATCGAGTTGTTCGTGCCCCGCTGATCACCAGTGAAGATGAAGGCGCAATCGACATGCTGGACTTCGAGGTTGTGCGTCACCAATACGATACGTGGAGTGGGCAACACCCCGATCGATTGCGCCGCGACGATTTGCGATGGAACTACTGGCAATGGCATTTCCGGATGTGTACGCCGTTCCTAGATGGTTACTTGGCGGTTGAACCGGGTGTGCTCCGCGAACCACTTTTTTCGCAGAAGGTGGAAGCGCTTCCCTTACCCGAGGGCACTGATTGGTTCGGCACAACATTCATGGCCGATCAGTTGGAAATCCCGCTCCGAGACCCCGTCGTTGAGCTTTATCTCATGGGCCACAACATCCCCGGCATCCCCCAGATCTTCATGACCGATCAGTTCTAGCGAGAAGCCGAGGTCTGAGCCTATTCAGACCTCGGTGCTCATAAGGCAGGATCCATTTCGGGCTCCCACATTGCCCACGACATTCGAAGTCATATGATTACTTTTTACTAACTGGATGGAGCGGGCTCCATGCGGACAACGAGCATTTGATCGGTAAAGGCCGTTACCTGATCACCTTCGAATTCCAATAAAACAGCCTCTCGCTCCGCCTGAGATGCAGATCGAGCCAGTGCGCGGAGAGTCTCAATACTCTTCTCGCTTGTGCCTGCGCGATGAACCCACTCATCGAATTCCATTCGGTAAGGAACCAGCGTATGACGGGACCATTGAAGCCCTGTCTGGTGAGCGAGCTCCATCCATTCTTCAACCGTGCGCTGGAGAAAGTGCGACGGATCGCGTGTTTGCTCCCAACTGTTGCACCATCCCTTTACAACCGAGCTGGGCGAAATCTGGTCGACCATAACGAAACGACCACCAGGTTTGAGGACCCGCCGAACCTCCTGAAGGAACGCGGCGACGTTTAGAAAATGATGCGGGGCATGGCGAGCAGTGACCAAGTCAAAGGTGAAGTCAGCAAAGGGGATGTTTTCGGCATCACCCATTTGAAACTCCACAGTGGTTAGCCCAGCCTCTGAGGCCAAGCGGCGAGCTTCCTTGAGCATCTGTTCAGAAAGGTCGATTCCCACTACCTTGGCCGCATGGGGAGCCATAGTCATTGTGGCATTTCCCGTTCCAGTGGCGATGTCCAGAACGATGTCTGGGGCTTGAGGAGCGGCATATTCCAGCATGACCGGAAGGCTCGGCCCTTCACGATGCAAAGGACTGTCAGCATAGTGCTGGGATTGCTTGTCGAACTGCTCCTGGCTGGTGATTTGATCCATGGGCAAATAATACAGGAGACTCTGAAGATCGAGATATTCATAATGGTAATGTGTATTAGAAGGAAAACTTATGATATCTCTCGAATGGTTCTTGACCTTTACAAGCATCTACCGAGCTGGTAGCGTGAGCGAAGCCGCCAGGGAGCGCCAAGTCAGTCAGTCCGCTCTCAGTCAGCAACTCGGGGCTTTGGAAAAAGCCGTTGGAGTTCCCCTGTTTGATCGAACGGTTCGAGGAATGGTCGCAACCGAACGCGGCATTAGCCTTTATCGAGAAATCTTCGAAGCGATTGACATCTTGGAACGAGCAGGTCGCTCTCTCATCGTATCAACTCAGCGCCGTGTCATCCGATTTTGATCTTCTCCTGAGTACTTTCAAGCTGCAACACTCCCCAAGCTAAATTCGCTTGGCCTTAATCTCGCCGTGACTCTGGGTGGAGACCGAGATCTCTTTGAAGGTCTCAGAACAGGTGCCCTTGACGTGGCACTGGTCACCGCCAAGCCGTCTTCGAATGCGCTCCATTTTCGAACTCTGCCAGAAGAACCCTATGTTCTCATTGGCTGCGCGACCGCCGATCTTCCACCTCATCAAATCTTGCTTCAGGAATTGGGGAACTGGCTGAATAGCCAACCGTGGGTGAGCTACAGCGAAGAGAGGCCCATAACGCGAAGGTTCTGGCAAGAGGTATTGGGCTCGCGTTTCTCGGCAAAATCTGCGCTCGTCGCTCCAAATTTGCAAGCGGTTATTGGGGCCGTGGAGTTTGGTATCGGACTGAGCATCGTGCCGAGATATTTGGCAACTGATGCGTTGACGAATGGTCGTATCAAGGAGATATGGCCTGTGAGTGACCTCATTCCGGCGGAGCGACGGTATATGTGCTGTCGGCGGAGTGAGGCCGAACGTCCGGAATTCGTCGATCTTGCACGAGCCCTGGGCTAAGGACGGCCTTTGATATCCGTCGCCCACGAAGTGCGGAATCAAGGGACTGCGGACTACTAACCAGATGGGACGCGTGAAGCTGTAATCCGAACCGAATAGGCCCAAGCGATGTATATCACTTCTTCCGCGTTGCTTCGTTGAGCAATCGATCAATGATTGGGATGAGATCACCGAACTGATGCGCTAAGTTGAAGATATCGTTCGGCAGCTCACTGGGTCTTCTGGGTATCCATCCTTGCATGAGCGTCTGGGGCCCTAAGTTAGTGCGGACGTTGGGCCACTTTTCCGCGTGTGGCAGGAACTCATCACGAAAAGCGAACGCGAACTTCCGACTCTCAAGACGGTAGCCAGCGAGCTGTCTCAATTTGAGCGCATGGATGTTGTAAAGCACCATCTCTTCTTCATCTTTCAGGGTGCTCATCCAGACCGAAAAGAACACTCCAGAATCATTACCAATTCGATCGTGGGTGTCGTTTGTCCATGTTGACTTGAGGATCTTAAGCGCGGGGTAGTCACCTACCTTGCAGACCAGATCTTCACCCAGAATGCCTGAAGCTTCTAGCAACGACTTTGATTCCAAGAAACATTCAATGTCCTTTTCCATTCAGTCAATTGTAACCACTTGGAATCTAGTCGAAATCTTGGTGGAGTCCTCATCGAAAGGACCTCTTACTTCGGCGGCTGGAATCTGAATCAATGACCTTACCTTCTTAGATAATCACCTATCGGGTCTGACTGTGCTGATCTGTAGTAAGAGCAGATTGGACTCCACAAATTTGCGTGTTCTGTTAAACTCCGTGCACTTTGCAAAAGGCATCCTACATTACTCTCACCATGGTGCGGTTCGATACTCTGCGGGAGCCGGGAGAGCTAACAAACGGTAACCATAGACCGTTGTACTCGATCGTCGCTGCCGACAATCGTGCCGCTGGAACCACCGGCAAATCGAACGCGGCCTATAAGTTTGGAGCAATCGGCTTGCACAAAGACAAAGAGTCGGCGGAGGCTTACTACGAGCAACGGGACCAAATCTTGACTTGGCTGGGAGACGCAAAGGAAGTCTGGAGCGCCCTTCTTCGGCCGGTTCGCCATGTCGGTGAAGTCGATTTCCTTGACCAGGCAAACCCGGGATTAATTTATGACTGTCCCGCCGAAGCCGTACCACAGGGGCCACTAGTCGTGATTACGACCGCGGGCTTCAATCGGGTAGGCGATTGGATGGAGCGAGCAATCGAGTTCAGTACTGGAGTTATCGCGGTGCGCATCAGCATGACCGGTATGCCTGGACTGCACTCCCAGCAAACTTTCACCCCTGATGATGCGGACGGTTTTACGGTCACCCTCTGGAAAGACTTCGCGGCTGTGCGCGAGTTTGCTTACGGTCCCGGCATTCACAAAGATCAACTTTTACGACAGAAGGCCGGGGGCTTTGCCGACCGCACTTCCTTCACACGTTGCGTCGTCGAGAGGAGCCAAGGCACTTGGCACGGTTCCGTGCCGTTTGAGTGAACTCCGTTATGAATGTAACCAGGTTGGAATGACCTTGCAGAAAGGCAAACGGAGTCCTGGCAGCGACACTTCTAAAGTGCTTTGACAAAGACGATCTTGTCTTCGCCAGTCGAATAGAACTCTCGAATCCTGGCTTCTTCGGTGAATCCGATCTTTCTGTAGAATGATCGAGCTTGTTCGTACTCTTCGAGACCAGATGTCTCCACAAGCACAAGGCGAGCATTGCGCTCTCGCAAGATCGACTCGAGGTAAGAGACCAATGCAGATCCATTCCCTGAATGCTGGTGATCGGGATGAACCGCGATCATCAGAATATTCCAGGTGCCATCCGTCATTCTTTCGGGTTCAGCATAAAGAACTCCAACAGGCTCCTCATTCTCTAGGGTTAGCCAAATAGAGCGATCACCTTCACCATCGAAAAATGGCTTGATCATGTCATCAAGCATTTCTGAGGGGAACAGTCCAGTTGCCTCGATAATGCTTCTGATGCCATCTATATCTTTCTTGAGAGTTTCGTGAACCACTGGTTGGTTAATGTACTCGATAATGGATCAGCCTCCAGCTTTGACTTCCCGTAGAAAGGTTTAGTGAGCAGCCATACGCGAATGGTCTTTGTTTCCTCGAGTAAGTGATCCACAACGAGCAACCTTGCTTTGATGTCGTTGCGGCCTTCAGCATCGACTAGTTCTTATGGATGCAAACGAAGTCTTTGAAACAATCTCCAAGAGGTACGATGAGAATCCCACAAGGGTAGAAATCTTGCTTTAAACGCCGGAGCTTCGACCCTTTCAGGCACGCCAAAAATGGTTTTCCCGTTTGGAACTCTTCTCCCGATCAACGCACAACAGGCATCAGCCTGGGGGACGTTGATCAGCATATCCCAACCAGCATTGGGAAGAAGCTTTACTTTGGAGCCCACCCTCATTGGCAGTTCCAAACTCGGCCAAGGGCAGGACCAACCTTCCCAGCCGTTAACGCTGGGTCATCACCAGGTGCGATACGCAAGAGATGGTTCAATCCGACCTTGGGCTGCTTGGACTGATGTCCTTGATCGCGAAATGAGATGGTATGAAAAATGCCCAACCGACCATGGATATCCCTTGTTCACCACCGTCACCTTCATGGACTCCTTGTATAAGGTTCAAACTAATCGGAGTGACAGCATTCCCGCGATGCAAAATGGCATGGGGATCATCTCGTATCTAAAATACGACAGCTTTACCCATCATCGGCACAAGAGCGTTCTTTCTGATGCTCAAAAGATGGGAGATTACATTCTCGAACAAGCCTTAACTCCGGCAGATCCTGGTTTGAAATATCCCCGTTTCCCACGATCAACAGGTCATGCCGGGGCGTGGCCCCAACCGCCCGACTGCGGGTCACAGGATGACCGGCCTTATGAGATTCAACCGGATAAGGGTGCCATCGCCGGTTACGCCTTGATCGAGCTCTATCGAGCGACAAACAAGGGGAAATACCGTGACGCTGCCCTGCACATTGCAAGAGTTCTTACTTCCCAAGTTCGAAAAGGCGATACAACTCATTCTCCATGGCCGTTTAGAGCCGACTATCGAACCGGTACGCCCAGAAACGAAATCGGAGGGAATACATCCTTCTTTCTAAGACTCTTTGATGGATTGAAAGCTCTTGGTTACAACGAATTTGACGAGACCAGGGCACTCACCTGGAACTGGATACGGACCTATCAGATTCCCAGCGCAGAAAGTGAGGGAAAACTATTTGTTCAGTTCTTTGAGGATCATCACAACGAAGACAACCGCACTGCATGGGGCCCGTTAAACTTGGCCCGATACCTTATCGAAGGAAAGGAGGCGGTTGATCCAACCTGGCAGAAGGACGCAAAGACTCTGATCGAGTTTGTAAATCGAACATTCACTCACGTCCGTTATGGGATAACCATTTGCGGTGAGCAAGACGAAGACCATGACCCGTGGGGTGGAATCAACACGACATGGGGAGCCGTCCTTGCACAATACTGTCGCGCCACTGGGTCACCAGAATACAAACGGATTGCCGAGCAAGCACTAACGTTTGCTCTCTACGCGGTCGCAGACAATGGTTGCCCACGGGATAGCCTTCACAATCCGGAGGATGGTGGCTGGCAAGAAGACGCCCATACCGATAAGGTTCACAACATCGTCGAAGCACTGATCGCTTTTCCAGAATGGGGACGTTGAAGGACTGTCATCTTATGATCGTCACCCTCAAATGGCGACTCCTTCACCTAATCATGCCAAGTCCATGGAACTTGAGCCAAGAAGCGACTCCCAATACTAAGCCGGCTATGCCGTAAGGGATCATCATCGGTCCAAATTTACCGTCACCATGAGTGAGCCATTGGAACTCGTAGACGGACCACCATCCGAAATAGGAGGCCCAACATGCAAGCGTCAACCACATAAAACGCTTCGGCGTAGCCAGGCTCATAAGGATCGGCCAAATGATGATGAAACCGCAATAGTCGGCACTAATTGGTCCAAATGAAAACAATGTGCCGGGACCCACTTCGAATAGAAGCAATCCGAGAATGGCTGCCATCGTTAACTGCAGAATTCGGTTGAGCATATTGCCACCGTTCCAACCATACGACACCTTTCGCCTGGCGTAAGCCCATCAAGGAGCGTCTGCTAACCAGCCAACCCAATATTGATAGAGCTGTTCATGTAGGTCAATGGGTTTCCATTGGAGATCGGGGTTGCCAATTTCATCGCAGATGTGTTGACTTCTGAAATTTGTCATTACATACATCAATGCCACTCGAAGGTTCGTCTTTGTTGGATGGCTCCGTACTCACAGATGACTTTTCTTCCTGAAACCAACGGCATTATTTAATAGATGAAAGCGTATTCAAAATCCTCTCGTTCATGGAGTTCAATCGCCTCCCACCCGTTCGGGGCCACCATGACATCGTTCCCACATCGCTTAAGTTCTTAACCGAAAAACCCTGCTATCGCTGCCTCATAGTCTGCAGTCAGAACACTCACCGGTAGTTCAAATCCTATTCAATTGGCCGTCCATCGCAACCGTAGAGAAGCGAGCCATGTTCCGCATCAAGTAACCATTTTGGAATCCGTGCGGCGCAATCTCGTCCGATCTCAATAATTCTTTCGATGTCGTCATCCGACGTTTGAAGTCGCGCTAATTTCTCTTCGACAGC
>Ga0164297_10005551_pt1 | contig 10750 bp, 10 predicted proteins | sample GEODES058metaG_FD_113539 | JGI IMG/M metagenome (GOLD analysis project Ga0164297, IMG submission 113539) | Dystrophic lake water microbial communities from Trout Bog Lake, Wisconsin, USA - GEODES058 metaG | ecosystem: Environmental > Aquatic > Freshwater > Lake | place: USA: Trout Bog Lake...
ATCCCTTGCGTTGCAAGTAATTCTTTTAATTCGACATCATCCGTACCGTATGCCCAGCGGCTAACTTCGTCGCCGACGTCTACGCCGGTTGCTTCACGTACGATTTTGATAAATGAGTTTTCAGTAATGCCCGTTTGCGCACCGCGGTAAAAGTCCAAACCATAACGCTTCCACAATAGGCGCATCACGTCATCTAGGCTATGTTTGTTGTCACTCTGATTTCTGATCGTCAGGTCCAGTCCTAACGCGATAATTGCGCCCTTGGTGTAGTAACTCACAATCGCGTTGGGTGAATTCTCGTCCTGTTTGTAATAGCGAGTCCACGCGTCAAAAGAGCTTTCAGCAACCGACTGTTTATGTCTACCTGTGTTTGCCCACACAGTGCTGATTTGTTTCGCGAGCAATTTCAGATACGCGTCTTTGGTGATGACATTACTGCGTAGCAACATAAGGTCGTCGTAGTAAGAGGTGAATCCTTCGAATATCCAAAGCAGGCGAGTGTGGTTTTCGCGGCTTAAGTCGTAGGGCGCGAAAGCTGAGGGTTTGATACGTTTGACATGCCAAGTATGAAAATATTCATGGCTTATTAGGCCTAGAAATGTTTCATATCCTGCTGGCGCTTTAGATTGGCCGATTGTTGGCAAATCTTTTCTTGAAGCAATCAAAGCAGTAGATGCTCGATGTTCAAGTCCGCCGTATCCATCGCCTACGACCATCGTCATGAAAACGTACTTAGTTGCACTATCCAAAAATGGTGCACGTTGATCGTACGGATCAAAAAAACGAATCTGTGCTTCACAAATTTTTCTAACATCGGTCGTGATGCGTTGCAGATCAAGATTCGGAATAAGGCCAGTAAAAATTAATTCATGCTCGGCGCCGCACGCCTTAAATCTGGCGGCTAGGGGCGATCCCATTTCGATGGGGTGGTCAACGAGTGCGTCGTAATTTGCAACTTCGTAACGCGTGAAGCCGGATCTAATAGCCGATGTTTTGATTGATTTGCGAGCCTTGGCCAGCGGCATGCTGGTATAGACTTTCCAGTCTTTAGCTTGTGCGCTAGGTGGTGATACGTCCAATAAGCAAGGTTGATTTTCTTGACCGATTGCTCTCAAAAAAACGCTCGTACCATTGACGAAGCCATGTGATTCGTCAAGGTGGGCGCTGCGTACCGAAAGGTCCCATGCATATACGATCGTAGTGATTACTAGCGTCGATTGGCACGGGTCGGCCCGCCAAGTGTGATTGTCGAGTTTTTTCAGTAGTACGGGCTTACGCCCGCACCGAGCCTCGATCGTCTCGATTTGTCGGGCGAAATCACGGATTAAATAGCTTCCGGGTATCCAGGCAGGAAGCGCTACACGCTGTCCTCTTGGATCTGGATCTGTTATGGTCATCGTGACCTTAAAGCGATGACCCGCAAGATCGATCGGCTCGAGGTTGTAAAGTATGGGTTTCTGATTCATTCCGCTATCTTATTTCACATTTTTTCGAATTCCGCTGGAGACAACCATGACTGAACCGCTAATTTTGACTGAAACCCGTGGCCGAGTCGGGCTAATGACCTTAAACCGACCCAAAGCATTGAACGCATTGAACGATCAACTTATGAATGAGCTGGGCACCGCGTTGATGGCGTTTGATGCTGATGAGAACATCGGTGCGATGGTCATCACTGGCAGTGAAAAAGCGTTCGCAGCGGGCGCCGATATTGGTGCCATGAAAGATTGGACCTTTCTGGACGTCTACATGTCTGAATACATCACACGCAACTGGGAAACGTTGAAGCGTGTGCGCAAACCGGTGATTGCTGCGGTTGCGGGTTACGCGCTAGGCGGCGGTTGTGAGCTGGCGATGATGTGTGATTTCATCATCGCGGCCGATACGGCAAAGTTTGGCCAGCCCGAAATTAAACTGGGCGTTATTCCCGGCGCTGGAGGCACTCAGAGATTGCCTCGAGCAGTCGGTAAGGCCAAAGCCATGGACTTGTGCTTGACGGGACGAATGATGGATGCCGCAGAAGCTGAACGGGCGGGCCTCGTGTCTAGAGTCGTGGCCGCCGACAAAATGCTGGATGAGGCAATCGAGGCTGCCACTGTCATTGCAGGCATGTCACTGCCCTCGGCGATCATGGCCAAAGAGAGTATCAATCGGGCCTATGAGTCTGGTCTCGCTGAAGGAATCTTGTTTGAACGCCGCAATTTCCATGCTCTCTTTGGCACGGCCGATCAAAAAGAGGGTATGGCCGCATTTGTTGAAAAGCGTAAACCGAACTTCAAAAATGGTTAATTGAGTCCGGTTGACTAGAGAGTATCCCCTACGGGTTTGCACTGATCGTAAAAAAAAGCTATATTTCGATGGTTTGTCGCGAAACTTTTCGCCACAAATGAATTCAGCTGCAACCCTTGGGCTAGACATGACCTGTTCTAGCTTCTGGAATCCTCAGAAGGAGTTAATTCTTGGCCGATGAATTTAAGCCGATCGAGTTAACGCCCGAAGAAAAAAAGCAGTTGGATTCAAGTGCGCGGTCTGATCTGGCAAAGGTCGTCCTGGCACAAGGTGTAGTTGGCATCTGCGTCGCTTTTTTAGCGGGTGCCATCGGAGGCATATCGGCTTTTTGGTCTGCTTTAGCTGGATCAGGGTCGTATTTTTTGCCAAACATGTTTTTCGCGCTGAGATTGTTTGCAGCAACTTTTCGCCAAAAGGGCTCTGGTCCTTTGATGTTTGTAGTTGGCGAGCTGTTGAAGGTACTAATGGTCTTGGGGTTGTTGGGATTGATTGCCCGCTACGGCGGGAGCCGCGTGCAGTGGCTGGCAGTAGTTGCTGGTTTGATCGCGGTTTTGAAGGCTTATTTGGTTGTACTGGTCTTTTACAGGCCAAAAACGCAAAAATATTTACGTTGAGATGACTATGTCCGCAAGTGCTGCTACCGAAGTTTCACCTCAGTCAGAATATATCCAGCATCACCTGGTGCATTTCAACAGCATTGGCGAAAAGCAAAAGCTGATCGCTGATTTCAATGTGATCAACTACGACTCGATATTCTGGTCCTTGTCGATGGGGTTGATTGTTGTATTTTTTTTGTGGTTAGCTGCGCGCAAAGCGTCTGCTGGCGTACCGGGGCGTTTTCAGGGTTTTGTCGAGATGTTGATCGACATGGTTGATCAGCAGGCACGCAGCATTGTTCCTAGCGAGAAGTCCCGCAAATTCGTATCGCCACTGGCGTTGACCGTTTTTTGCTGGATCGTGTTGATGAACACGCTCGACTTGGTACCAGTTGATTTCCCGTCCTTCATTATTCATTTGTTTGGATTTGGACATCACCACGGCGATCCGCTCTACTACCACCGAATTTTACCGACGGCTGACTTAAACATCCCCATGGGGATGTCAATGGGTGTGCTGTTGTTGATGTTGTACTACGGTATCAAAATCAAGCATCCGATGGGATTTGTGAGCGAATTATTTACAGCCCCCTTCCACGCGCACGGCATCGGCGCAGTCATTCTTGCTCCCGCTAACTTACTGTTGAATCTGGTCGAGTATGCAGCTAAGTCGGTTTCATTAGGCATGCGGTTGTTCGGCAACATGTTCGCTGGTGAACTTGTGTTCATGCTGATAGCGCTGTTGGGCGGTGCCTGGTCAGGTTTTAATGGCATGAGTATTGGTCTGGGGATAGGTCAAGTTCTGGCTGGATCGATCTGGGCCATTTTCCATATCTTGATTGTGTTGTTGCAGGCATTCATCTTCATGATGTTGACGCTGGTTTATATCGGTCAGTCTCACGAAGGGCATTAATTCATCAGTTAGGTTCCTGACATTGTCTGGTGCTTAATTGTTTTGATGTTGCAGTTTTGAAGTTTTGCAGTTTTAGTTTTGTTTTTTTATTTTTTTGATTCTTACTTAGATACTAACCAAGGAGTTGTCATGACCAACGTTGCTTTCGTTGCTCTCGCTTGCGCTTTCATTATCGGTCTCGGTGCTATCGGCGCCTGCATCGGCATCGGCATGATGGGTGGCAAATACCTCGAAGCTTCTGCTCGTCAACCTGAGTTGATGAACGCTCTTCAAACCAAGATGTTCTTGTTGGCTGGTCTGATCGACGCGGCGTTCCTGATCGGTGTGGGTATTGCCATGCTGTTCGCGTTCGCTAACCCGTTCGTCTAAGCAAGGCTCGTGGCTGCCCGGCATAATGGGCAACAAAAAATCGCCTTGCGTGTGACGCGAAATTGTCAGCGCTAGGTATGTTGATTAGCCTTGGTAGACGTCTGGTCTCCAAGGCATTAGATGTGATAGGGAAACGACCGTGAATCTGAACGCGACGATCTTTTTCCAGATGATCGTGTTCTTTGTCCTGGGTTGGGTCACGATGAAGTTCATCTGGCCACCACTGACGAAGGCAATCGATGAGCGACGCCAAAAAATTGCTGATGGCTTGGCAGCTGCCGAAAAAGGCAAAGCTGACTTGGCCCAAGCTCAGGCTCGCATCGGTTTGATCGAGGCATCTGCTAAGTCTGAATTGCACATTCGCATGACAGAGGCTGAGAAGCATGCTGCTCAAATTATTGAGCAAGCGCGTGCCGAGGCTGAAGTTGAGCGTGCTCGTATCGTTGCTCAAGCCAAGCAAGACGCCGCACAAGAAGTGCAGCGTGCTCGTGATGCTTTGCGTGATGATGTGGCTGACCTTGCTGTCAAGGGCGCCGAGCAAATTCTTAAGCGTGAAGTCAACGCTAGTGCGCACGCTGAGTTGCTGTCGCAACTCAAGGCTCAGCTTTAATTTTCGGGGCCACCATGGCAGAACTCTCCACAGTCGCCCGTCCTTACGCTGAAGCACTTTTTGCTGCTGCGCATAATGACAAGGCTAAGCTTACCGTCTGGGCTGAACAAGTTCAGACGCTGGCCGATATTGCTGAGCTTCCTGATGTTCAGGATGCAATGAGCGATCCGCGTCTCGAGGATTCGCAAAGAGGCAGTATTTTCCTTAGCTTGAATAAATCAGGCGTAGACCAGGCGCTGCAAAATTTTGTTGCATTGCTCGTGTCTAACGACCGCTTGCTTTTATTGCCTTTTATCGCCGAGCAGTTTCATGCTTTAAAAGACAAGGCAGAAGGTGTTGCGCAGGCTGAAATTACCAGCGCATTTCCAATGTCAGATGAGCAAGTGGAAGAGTTGATCAAATTACTCGAACCTAAATTTGGTCTGAAGCTCAAGCCCCACGTCGTCATCGACTCCTCCTTAATTGGCGGAGTCCGTGTGGCTGTGGGTGATCAAGTACTCGATACATCCGTGCAAGCTCAGCTACAACGCATGCGCGACACGCTGGCGGCGTAACGTCAGTCAAAAGATTCCAGGAGTCTGAACATGCAACTTAATCCATCAGAGATCAGCGAATTACTCAAGAACCGTATAGAAGGTCTTGGTACTTCGTCCGATATCCGCACTCAAGGTACGGTCGTTTCAGTGACCGACGGTATTACCCGTATCCACGGCTTGTCAGACGTGATGCAGGGTGAGATGCTTGAGTTCCCCAACAACGTCTTTGGCCTTGCGCTGAACCTCGAGCGTGACTCGGTGGGTGCAGTGGTTCTTGGCGACTACACCGGCGTGTCGGAAGGTGATCCGGTCAAGGCAACAGGCCGCATCCTTGAAGTCCCAGTTGGTCCAGAGCTGCTTGGTCGCGTCGTGAACGCGTTAGGTGTGCCAATCGACGGCAAGGGACCAATAAACGCCAAAGAAACAGACATTATCGAGAAGGTCGCTCCTGGCGTTATTGCACGTCAGTCAGTGTCTCAGCCGATGCAGACAGGTCTCAAGTCAATTGACTCGATGGTTCCAATTGGTCGTGGCCAGCGCGAATTGATCATTGGAGATCGCCAAACCGGTAAGACAGCTGTTGCAGTTGATGCGATCATTAACCAGAAAGGCAAAGGCGTTAAGTGCGTCTACGTCGCTATCGGTCAAAAAGCATCAACTATTAATAACGTATTGCGTAAGCTCGAAGAGTTTGGCGCAATGGAATACACCGTCATCGTTGCTGCTGCTGCTTCAGATTCCGCTGCTATGCAGTACCTCTCTGCATATGCTGGTTGCACGATGGGTGAGTATTTCCGTGACCGCGGCGAAGACGCTTTGATTGTTTATGATGATCTGACCAAACAGGCTATCGCTTACCGTCAGGTGTCGCTGCTCTTGCGTCGTCCACCAGGGCGTGAAGCATATCCTGGTGACGTGTTCTATCTGCACTCGCGTCTGCTCGAGCGTGCTGCTCGTGTCAATGAAGAGTATGTTGAAAAGTTCACTAAAGGTGCTGTCAAAGGCAAGACTGGTTCATTGACTGCTTTGCCAATCATTGAAACTCAAGCTGGTGACGTTTCAGCTTTCGTTCCCACCAACGTGATTTCTATCACTGACGGACAGATCTTCCTTGAGACTGACCTGTTCAACGCTGGTGTGCGTCCTGCTATTAACGCAGGTATTTCGGTTTCACGCGTGGGCGGTGCAGCGCAAACCAAAATCATTAAAAAGCTCTCTGGTGGTATTCGTACCGACTTGGCTCAGTATCGTGAATTGGCGGCTTTCGCCCAGTTCGCTTCCGATCTCGATGACGCGACTCGCCGTCAGCTCGAGCGTGGTAAGCGGGTGGTTGAATTGCTCAAGCAACCTCAGTACCAGCCCCTGCAGGTGTGGGAGCTTGGTGTAGTCTTGTTTGCAGTTAACAACGGCTACTTGGACGATGTTGAGGTTTCGCAAGTCTTGGCATTTGAGAAAGGTATTAAAGACTATCTCAAGGCGAAGCATGCTGGCTTCATTGAACGCGTCGAGAGCTCCAAAGAGCTGTCGAAAGACGATGAAGTTGAATTGGTCGCCGCGCTGCAAGAGTTTAAGAAGCACGGTAGCTACTAAGGAACCCGCTATCGCGTGACTCTGAGATTGATTTACTCCAGATTCACGCGCAGCAGATGGTCTGATACCTGAATAACAGGTCTGACACAGGAAGCGAAATGGCAGGAATTAAGGAAATTCGAACCAAGATCAAGAGCGTACAAAATACGCGCAAGATCACCAAGGCCATGGAGATGGTGGCTGCATCCAAAATGCGCAAAGCGCAGGATCGGATGCGAGCTGGTCGTCCCTATGCCGAAAAAGTCCATGCAATGGCTAAGCGCCTGATGGAAGCCAATCCCGAATACAACCATCCGTTCCTCAATGAGCGTGAGCTCAAGAACGTTGGTGTTGTGGTGGTGTCAACAGACAAAGGCTTGTGCGGTGGCTTGAACACCAACATCATGCGTTTGGTATTGGCACGCTTGCGTGAGTTCGGCGACAAAGGTATTGGCTGCCAGTTCACAGCCTTTGGTAACAAAGGGTTGGGAACGTTGACGCGTATTGACGCCAATGTGGTATCGCAAGAAACTCAGCTTGGGGATGTGCCTCAGTTGGATCGTTTAATTGGTGCTGTGAAGGTGCAACTCGACGCTTTTCTAGAAGGCAAAATCGACGCGCTTTATTTGGCAACGAATCGTTTTATCAACACGATGAAACAGGAGCCAGTTTTCCTTCGCTTGCTACCACTGCCAGGTAAATTGGCTGATCCCTACACTGCGTTTACGCAAGATGAAAGTGCAGGTGATTCGGCTGAACTTGATCATAGTTGGGATTATTTGTATGAGCCCGACTCAAAGACGGTCATCGACGAGCTCTTGCAGCGTTACGTCGAAGGCTTGGTGTATCAAAGCGTTGCAGAAAGTATGGCATCAGAGCAATCTGCTCGGATGGTGGCAATGAAAGCTGCATCCGATAACGCTAAGAAAGTGATCGGTGACCTTCAGCTTGTCTATAACAAGACTCGCCAGGCAGCTATTACCAAGGAAATTTCGGAAATCGTGGGGGGCGCCGCAGCAGTCTAGTCGTTTTGACAACTGCGAGGTATCCCATCAGTTAGTTATAAAGTTAAGGAACAGACATGAGCAACGGAAGCATCGTTCAGTGCATCGGCGCCGTGGTGGATATTCAGTTTCCCCGCGATCAAATGCCCCATATTTATGAGGCGCTTAAATTGACGGATGAGTCATCATCCTTCGCAGAAAAAGGCTTGACCTTCGAGGTTCAGCAACAGTTGGGCGACGGTGTGGTTCGTACGATTGCCCTGGGCTCGAGCGATGGTTTGCGCCGCGGTATGTCCGTTGCTAAAACCGGTGCTCCTATATCCGTGCCAGTCGGTACCGGTACACTCGGTCGCATCATGGACGTGTTAGGCCGTCCAATCGACGAAGCAGGTCCAATCGAGAGTACTGAATTACGTGCTATTCACCAGGCCGCGCCAAAGTTTGATGAGCTGTCGCCTTCGGTTGAGTTGCTCGAGACAGGTATCAAAGTTATTGACTTGGTCTGCCCCTTTGCTAAAGGCGGTAAAGTTGGTCTGTTCGGTGGTGCCGGTGTAGGCAAAACCGTGAACATGATGGAACTCATCAACAATATCGCTAAGCAGCACAGCGGTTTGTCCGTATTCGCCGGTGTAGGTGAGCGTACTCGTGAAGGTAATGACTTCTACCATGAGATGGAAGAGTCGAACGTTCTGGATAAAGTGGCCATGGTGTTCGGTCAGATGAACGAACCTCCAGGCAACCGCTTGCGTGTGGCCTTGACTGGTTTGACGATGGCTGAAAAATTCCGTGACGAAGGTCGTGACATCCTGTTCTTCGTTGACAACATCTACCGTTACACCCTCGCGGGTACTGAAGTGTCGGCACTGTTGGGTCGTATGCCTTCAGCTGTGGGTTACCAGCCAACGCTGGCTGAGGAAATGGGCGTGTTACAAGAGCGTATTACATCGACCAAGACTGGTTCGATCACCTCGATCCAAGCTGTATACGTCCCCGCTGATGACTTGACTGACCCATCTCCTGCAACGACCTTCCAGCACTTGGACTCGACGGTTGTGTTGTCACGTGACATTGCCGCATTGGGTATTTATCCAGCGGTAGATCCGCTCGATTCGACCAGTCGCCAACTTGACCCACACGTTGTTGGTGAGGAGCATTACAACGTTGCGCGTGGCGTACAGCAGACTCTGCAGCGTTACAAGGAATTGCGTGACATTATCGCTATTCTTGGTATGGACGAATTGTCACCTGAAGACAAATTGACTGTGGCACGTGCACGTAAGATTCAGCGTTTCCTGTCACAGCCATTCCACGTTGCTGAAGTGTTCACCGGTTCACCAGGCAAGTATGTTCCTTTGTCTGAAACACTGCGTGGCTTCAAGATGATTGTTTCAGGCGAGTGCGATGCATTGCCAGAGCAGGCCTTCTACATGGTCGGTTCGATCGATGAAGCCTTCGAGAAAGCCAAGAAAATCCAATAAGGAACCATTATGGCTACCTTGAAAGTTGACGTCGTCAGTGCGGAGAGTTCGCTCTTCTCTGGCGAAGCCAAATTTGTAGTTTTGCCCGGCGAGTCGGGTGAGCTTGGTATTCTTCCGGGCCACACCCCTCTGATTTCGCGTATTCGTCCAGGTACCGTTCGCATTATTCATGAAGATAACTCTGAAGAGGCTATCTTCGTTGCGGGTGGTTTAATCGAAGTGCAACCTGATCATGTGACGGTATTGTCCGACACGGCGATTCGTGCGCAGGATCTGGACGAAGCCCGTGCTGTAGCTGCTCGCGAAAAAGCCGAAGCAGCGCTGCGTGATGCAACCGACAAGACAGATATTGCTGTGGTTGAAGCAGAGCTTGCGATGTTGGCTGCTCAGGCTAACGCAGCGCGTCGTTACGCCGAATACAAACACAAGCAGTAATCCGCACTTTAAGGTTTGCTCCTTATTAGCTGGAGCTGCAAGAGAACACGCTGTCACGACAGCGTGTTTTTTTTCATCTATCGACACACCTCCGTCGTTGTCTAGATGTAATTATTCGTACACGCTAATTACGAATACATTTTTGCCGCCATAAGCTCTAGCCTTGTCACTCTTTCTTGATGAGGATTAAATATGCGTCAGCAGATCGATTGTGCCATCTTAAGTCTTGCTGCTCACGAGCAATGGATGTCTATGGTTCTCGAACAGGCATCGAGCGCTCTTAGTCGAGTCTCCATTCATAAACTCGATTGGGAACAAGTCGCACTGCTCACCGCTTCGGCGGACGAGCTTATGCCTGATGGTAATGTCCATCTCCCTACAACGTGTCTCGCTCAGGCGGCCGTGGCTCTGCGACGTTACGATGTGTGTATTGTGCCCGTTTCTCCGTCGACCCTGGCTTGGACTCGTTTGACTCTTGCATCGATTCCGAGAGGGCCTTTTACTCCACTATTCGGTATTTTCAACGGGTTGAAATCGGCGGGGATGCAGGATCTGCTTGATCTTGGTTTCGCGGACTTTATACGACTGCCTTTGTGCTCGGACGAATTCCGAGCAAGGTTGCTGACCGTGTCGGCAAGAATGCCAAGAGCCACTACACTTAGAGAACCAGACAGCCTTGCATACGGTATCAATCATGCGTCTAGGGCGCCGAGACCCATATCTAGGCAAATCACGGGTTATTGTGCACTAGCAAAAGTGGTTAAGGCTCAAGGCAACAAGCACGAATCTTTTCGTAACGCTAAGTCGCTTGTTGTCTCAGAGTTTGAACGCTACTACATCAGTAAGGCGCTTAATAAACATAAGGGAAATATCGCCATGGCAGCGCGCGCATCTGACAAGCATCGTCGTGCATTTTGGGCGTTGATGCGTAAACATCAAATTAATGCGGAA
>Ga0164297_10005554_pt1 | contig 10749 bp, 8 predicted proteins | sample GEODES058metaG_FD_113539 | JGI IMG/M metagenome (GOLD analysis project Ga0164297, IMG submission 113539) | Dystrophic lake water microbial communities from Trout Bog Lake, Wisconsin, USA - GEODES058 metaG | ecosystem: Environmental > Aquatic > Freshwater > Lake | place: USA: Trout Bog Lake...
CAACATCTTCATTAGCCGTAATAGCAACCCTACCAATAATCTCAATATGTGGCAATCCATCTAATACAGGAAACAAATCTTTGCTACGTACAAACACTTTTATTGGTTTGGACGAAGGTTTGATGCTTACTACATCAAATATAGTAGTGTGCTTAGATGCAAAACCTACGCTACCATCATATTTGAATAGCACTCCACTTTTACCAAAATTAATTTCGATTGCTTTATGATTATCTCGTGTTAGCTGTTCACCATAATTTTCTAACCAATTATTTGTAAATAATGCATTGACACTACTAAACCAATCATTCTCTACACTTGCTTCCCACAGTGGCTTTATTTTGTAATTGCTGTTTCTTATCGCTTGTATTCGACTTTTCTCACCAATATTTTGCAAGTCATAAAAATATATGGCACGTTCTTTATGTGTTTCGGTATTTTTAAGTACCAAACGATGTGAAGCTGATATATCAGAGCGTACTAACGGTATTTTTAATTTATCGTTAGTTGTATATAGACTAACGTTTCGATTTTGAATTATTGCTCTTTCCAAATAGTTCTTATCGTTTACAGTAAGAAATATATCGCCTTTTGCTATCAATGGATATTGTTTGGGTTTTACAGTAGTGACTACACTACATGACGTACGATTTTCACTAAAGATAATTTCTTTTGTTTTCTTAATAAACAGTAATCGTTTATTCTGTCTAACTTTTACCTTAGTATCTACATTATTCTTTGTATCAAAGAATACTTCACTTGTAGCATCACCAAATGTTTTACGATGCGACTCTAATGCTAGCGGAAGACTCTGCGTGTTGATAATTTCCGTTAACAACCTTAAGACTGTAGGTACATTCTTATTGTTTCGCTTGTATGTTTCAATAATTGCGTTTTCTATTTCTTTTTGATTGTTATAGGTACTGAGAATATCAAACTTGTTTTGGCTATTCTTACGCACTAACGCAAGTGCATACCCTTTTCTATTAACCGCAAATGGTTTTGTTATTTGTACTTTTGAAATTGGTGTAGCTTCTTTTTCAAAATATAACTCACCAAGTTCTAAATGCTTTAAGTCAATACGCTTCTTATCTTCTTCATCTTGCGCTAATCTCCGTTCGTTTTTAGGCGGTTTTTCAAACTCCAAAAGTGATTTGTAATACCTATCTGTGCCAATCAATAAATTAATTCCACCCTTATATTTGATGTAATTAACAATTTCTCTTTCAGCATTAGTTTTATATGCATTTGAATTTGATTCATATTCTTTATGTATTTCTCTTAACGCCAAACTCCACATTTGCAAACTAGCTTTGTTTGATTTATCCCAATCCAAATTCCAAACCAATCTCAAAACCCCTGTAAACTTTTCTACACCATCAGTTTTGCGAATTGTTATGTCATTTTCTTTGTATAGTTCTTCTAAATAATTTTTGTGTTCTTTTGCATCTCTCCACCACATATATAAACCTGCAAGCCCTTTATGCAAGTAGATTTGAGAACGGACATCTGCATCATGTTGAAAGTGTGCAATTTCTTTTAATTCTTCTAAACGTTTTTTAAGTTGTGCTTTTGTTTTCAAGTTAACTCCTTAAATTCAATTAGTATTTTGCTAATATCTCATCCAACATTTCTTCTGTTTTATCCAACAAACACTCTGCTAATTCAAATACTACATTAGCTTCGCGTTTTGTATTTAGGCTTGCACCTCCTGCTGTAAATACACCGTGTGCAAATGAGTTACGTAAAACAGTAGCTATACACATTACATCGTTGTGCTTTGGCTCAGGCTCATAAAAGTCGTTTAAGTCTTTCTTTAATGCTTTATCTTTTAGTGCTGTAGAGTTAATCAACGCATTCTTTAAGTTATCTAATTTTTCACTACGTAATTTGTTTGCTAATTTTTCATTTTCAATGTAATGTATTGCGCCCTTAATATTCAAAATTCTGCTTTTAGCCCATCTAATCTCATCAAACGCACTATAAGCAAGCAATACTTTCATCACCGCAGAGTAGCCATATATAGTTCGCTTATCAAGTGTTGGCGCAACTATTAACTCAAATGATTTTGCTAATCTAAATCTATACTTAAATCTTCTCAAACAGCTACTTATTTCTTCGTCAGTTATTCTTTCTCTTAATATTCCCAATTCTTTTAATTTTTTAGGGTAATGAGATTTACTTTGCATTATTGACTTTCGTTTCTTCAGTAACTTCTTTGTTAATACCTTTACGTTTTCCCGCTATAACATCAGCCTTCATCGCAGGCTTTAAGTGTCCATAATGCATTTCAATCATTTTCACACTTGTACCCATTTGCTTTGCTAACGTGTACACATCCATTTTGTCTTTTAGTAATGCGAGATGGGCATATGTATGTCGTAGCGAATAAAGCGTTCGCTTCTCAAATGTTTGCTTATTTTTATCTAGTCCACTATCACGCATTAGCGTTCTAAACGTACCATTTAGATTTGTAGTAGTCTCACCATTTTTTAACTTAAAAATTGGTTCATTCAATTTTTTCTTTAATAAGTTATCAAATGTCAGCTTTGCCAATTCAGGCTGTCGTTGTGCTAGTCGTGTTAAGTATATTTCGGTATTGTGATTAGCAATTAAAGTACGCTTTCCAACTTTTCCTGTTACTGTTATATGTAAGTAGCGCTCGTCATCTTTTTTAATCCACTCAATATCTTTCCACATAATGCTACGTGCTTCAGTACCATGTCTAATACCTGTGTTTGCCAAAATCAAAACATAGTCACGCAATAACTCTCTCATTTCTTTTGTTTTTGCTGTATGTCCTTTTTTGCACCATGTTGCCATTTTGGTGGTTAATGATTTGTACTCACTCAAACTGAACGCTTCACGTGCTTTCCCTTTTTCTCCACTTGCTTTCATTTTGGGTACTTGTGATTGCAATATCCAACCGCGTTCAACTGCAAAATCAAATACTCTATTAAATGCACTAGTTTGAGTTACAACTGTACTTTGAACGGGCACTTTACCCATTTTCTTAATACGCCATTCATTAAAGTCGCTTACATCTTCATAACCAATTGTGTTTATAAACTTTTTACCAAAAAACGGTATTAGATATTGATTAATGACACGTACATAATCGTTATAAACACTTTTACCAACTCCACTAGCAACCATTCTTTCCAACTCAATAGCTGTTTTACTAGCAACGTCATCAAATCGTTTACTCGTTATTGGTACTTTCTCGTCAAATAAGAAACGAGCCCTATCGTATGCTTCACATGCTATTTCTGCCGCATATTGGATATTGGCATGTTTGGTAGCAACTCTATGCCACTTTAAGTCTTTTAATTTATAACGTGCTTGCCACTTAGCACTATCACCGCGTTTGTACAGTACAACTTCACCACCCCTAACGTGTACTAAGTTGTCATTTATTTTTGTTACTGCTATTTTTGGCACAGTTATAGGCGTTAAAAGCGTTTATCAATTTATGTAGTTTATTGTCACTTTTACATATAAAACAATCTTTACCAAATTTATTTGCTGTTTATACGCACACGTATTGCAATAAATTCTCTGCACAGCGAAGTAGGTTGTAGAGTGGGTGAAAGCCAAATTGTGTGCTTTAGCTTTACCCCATACTACATATTAAATAGTAAAGTGCGAGTCTCGCCAACTATGTAGAAATGTGATATATTGGAGAAAAGCGTGTTACAAAAGTGTGGTTTTGCTGTAACACGGTTTGTCGCACGTTTCACGTTTTCACGCTAGAACCCGCATAAATGCTGACTCTCGCACGACAATCTCAATTGAAAATCCTTGTGTCGGTGGTTCGATTCCGCCCCAGGCCACCAAAATTAAACAATGCCCTGCTTCGTGTGGGGCATTTTCTTTTGGTCGGGCGAATGAGATGGTCACTGGACAAAGCGTACGCTTTTGCATGCAGTTTTGAAAAGAAGTGAAATCATGACCACAATAACTGCAAGAAAAGCTCGAGCAAGCCTCTACCGTTTGATTGATCAAGCTGCTGAGTTTCACAAGCCAGTAGTCATTTCTGCTAAGCGAGCGAATGCTGTTTTAGTTTCTGAAGAAGATTAGTGCGCTATTCAGGAGACGCTTTATCTCTTGGCAATTCCAGGAATGCAGGAGTCTATTAAAGACGCTATGGCTGAGCCTATTGCTAAAAGTAAAAGGGGATTAAAGTGGTGACTTGGAATTTAGCTATTTCCAAATTTGCCCTTAAAGTTGCTAAAAAACTGTCTGCCGCAGGTCTTAAACATAAGGTACAGACTTTATTGAATATCTTAGAAATAGACCCACTCCAAGTTCCGCCGCCTTACGAGAAGTTGGTTGGCGATCTAAAAGTGGCTTACTCACGCAGAATTAATATTCAACATCGCTTAGTTTATGAAATTTTGCGTAAGGAGAAGACTGTTCGAATCTAAAGAATGTGGACTCAATACGAATAAAGTAGGCATTAGTCAAAGTAAAGATATATTTTTAAATATCAATCAATAACCATATATATTCTAAAATTTTATAATTGATTAATTTAACAAAAATTGTCTTATATATAATAGTATTGCATCAATTTCTTAGTTGCGGTATTCATTACTACCTAGACTTTGATAATTCTTAACTAACTTTTAACATTTAATAATTAGGGAAAAAATGAGATTATTAGGAAATATCATTTGGTTTTTTCTTGGGGGATGGTTCATCTTCCTTATGTACGCATTAAGTGCAATTTTGTTCTTTCCGGTTTTTATACCTCTATTTAGACTTGCACTGTACGCTTTGTGGCCGTTTGGAAGAGATGTGGTAACGAAAGCTCAACTTGATCAATATCGTTTGTCACAAAATAGGGCCAACGATACTTCTATCACTGAGGAGGCATTTAAAAATATAAGTGGTCTTTTAAATCTTGCTTGGATGTTGACTTTTGGTTGGATACTAGCGCTATCGCATTTGGTTTGTTCTTTTGTTAACTTATGTCTTTTTTGGACTATCGTAGCTATCCCCAATATTGGAGGACACTGGAAACTGATTAGAGTTGCATTTATGCCTTTCAACAAAGTTATCGTACCCTCAAACGTATCGCAAGAGATAACAGACGGGATCGCAAAAGCCAAACTTGGCATTTAAATGCCGTCAGCTAAGCCTTGAAATTATTTCATTGAAGCTCTATTCAATACCGATCAGGTCTTTTTGAGATCTACGTTTTTATTTCAAATGATCTATTCGGTATTGCCTTTTGCCCGATTTAATCTATCCCGCAAATCTTTCTTTACGCTTTGCAGTGGCGCAGTCCAATCGTTCCAAACACTTTGGCGGTAAAGTCGCACCTTTTCATACCAAACAGAGTCTACTTTGTTAAGCTGCCAGCGCCAATCTGGGCTGAAGGGTAGCAAAACCCATACCTCTTGACCCATGGCCGCTGCAAGGTGCGCGACACTTGTATCCACGCAAATGATCAGATCCAATTGAGAGCACAGTGCAGCTGTTTGGGAAAAATCAGTCAAAAACTCTGAATAGTCCGCTACAAAACGATCTTCTTTTATGTAAGCTCGCTCATTTTCTAATAATTCTTTTTGCAAATTAACGCAAAGCAAATCAGTGGGCAAGAACTCTTGGAAGCAATCTTTCAAACTATCCATGAAAAGCTCATACGAGAGGCTTCTGAACTTGTCGTTGGCGTGATAGATGCTCCCCCTCCACGCAATGCCAACTAAAAAGGTTTTGGCACAAGCAATGGACTCTCTAAGCCTTTGCTGCCATTCTAGAGTTTTGATGGAATCCGCGACTAGATAAGCAGTTTTTTCAAACGATTGCTCACCCAAGGCCCCCAAAGCCAGCGGCAAACTCATGAGCGGGCAGCACAATTCGCACTCGGGTAGCTCCTCATCCATTGCGCTGAGTTGACTCACTCCCGTTACTTGCGCAAAGAGCGCTAGAAGTGGGCGTTGAACAACCAAATAAACGATTGCACCCATTGTTTCTAGACGCGGTATAAACCGGACAAATTGAATGCTGTCGCCTAGACCTTGCTCTGCGAAGACCAAAAGTCTTTTGCCCCTGATTGGCTCTAACCCCCTCCACTGACGACACGGATTGACCAACAACTGCGCGTTTTGATTCAAGTTCAACGCTTGAGCGTTCTCTGCTCTCCACCTCGCCTCGTATCCTATCCAACCTTGCTCAAAGTGACCGAGTAATAAATTTAAAAGCGATTTATTCCATACCGCCTTGGAGTGATTCGGGTCTAGTTGGAGACTTTTGGTGTAACACGTATCAGCAGCCTCCCAGTAACCTAAATCTTTCAATAAATTAGCCTTATTGACATACGCATCTGTGTATTCTTGGTCAAGTTGAATGCTGGTGTCGTAGTCGTTGACAGCATCCCTCCAGCGTTCAAGCTTTTTGTTAACATTTCCTCTGTTGTTATAAGCTCTTGATAGGTAGGGGTTTATAAACAGCACCCGGTTCAGACACAAACGAGCATTCTCCAATCGTTGACAGACTTCGAGTACGTTTGCGAGGTTCACCAAAGCCTCTGTATAGTCAGGTTTTAAAGAAATCGCATTCTCGTAACCAACGATCGCTGCTTGCCAGTTACTTTGATCTTTATAGACGTTTGCAAGGTTGTAGTGTGCCTGGGCAAAGTCTTTCTTAAGAGAAAGTGCCTTTTGGTATCTGCTACTTGCACTGGCTAGATCACCCGTTGCGTGCTCAGCCAAACCTAGATTAACCATACAAGCGAGACTTTGCGGGTTGATCTTTAAAGCCTGCCCCATCAACTCCACGCCCTTTGCTGGATTTTGGGTCTGATACGCAATTAGTCCAGATAAATGAAGAGCCTCAAAGTTTTTAGACTCTATTGACAATACACTCTTGTAAAGTGCTAACGCCTCATCGAGTGCCCCTTTTTGATGCAAATCAACCGCCTCCTTAAGTAAACCCTGTACCCTCAGGGTTGTTTTGGAGGCTGCACTCTTAGGGTGTTGCACGGCTGGTTTGTTGTAAATCGGACGCATTAAGTAAATAAGTTCTCGCTGGCTGTTTAGGCATTACTGTATCTTTTTTTTCAGTTTTTTTTGTAAACTACAGTATTGCATTACATATTAACTCTCGTTCAATTAAGGTCTACTTTATGAGCATTGAAACTGTTGGAATCATTGGCGCTGGAACCATGGGAAGTGGCATTGCACAGGCATGTGCTGTATGCGGAATTAATGTCATTATGGTGGACATTAAACAAGAAGCGCTGGACAAAGGGGTAGGTACAGTCGCCTCGAGTCTTGATAGGCTTATTAAAAAAGAGCTTTTAACGCTAGAGCAAAAAAATTCAGCACTCTCAAAGATCACAACCTCTACCAATTATGAGAGCCTTAAAGCAAGTCAGCTGGTCATTGAAGCTGCGACCGAAAACTATGAGCTAAAGGTAAAGATTCTTAAACAGATCGATGCCTTCATTCCCCCTCAGGTCATTATTGCATCCAACACCTCCTCAATCTCAATTACCGAGCTTGCCGCGACCACCTCGCGTCCAGACCGGTTTGTAGGTATGCATTTTTTCAACCCAGTCCCAATGATGGCTTTGGTAGAGATTATTAGAGGACTGGACACGAGCGACAAAACCCACAACGCAGTTGAAGAACTTGCAAAGACGCTTGGTAAATCTCCAATTACTGTTAAAAACGCGCCAGGATTTGTGGTGAACCGTATTTTGGTTCCGATGATCAACGAGGCCATCTTTGTTCTCGCTGAGGGACTCGCATCGCCAGAGGACATCGATCAGGGGATGAAACTAGGTTGTAATCACCCGATTGGACCTTTGGCCCTGGCCGATTTGATTGGATTGGATGTGTGCCTGGCCGTTATGGAGGTCTATCTTAAGGAGTACGGTGACAGTAAATACCGACCCTGCCCCCTTCTTAAAGAGCTTGTCGCTGCAGGAAGGCTTGGCAGAAAAACCAAACACGGCATTTACAACTACAACGCTTGAGCCTAGAACTGTCTATCTGGCACGACAATACGCATGCCTTGCAGGTCCTGGGTAATCCTGATTTGACAGGCAAGGCGACTGTTGTCCTCTCTCGGGGCTGCTACGAAATCCAACATCTGCAGCTCCTCGTCTGAGGGATCTGCAAGGACCCCTTGGGGCACAGACTCAATGTAGCAGTGACAGGTGCCGCAGGCGCAGTTGCCACCGCATTCCCCGACAAAGCCGTCAATGCCTGAGGCTTGTGCGCTCTCTAGTAAGGTTTGATCCTCCTGTGCGATCAGCTCTTCTTCTGCGCCGTTGGGTTGGATTACAAAAATAGTGATGGACAAAGTTTTCTCCGAGCTAAATGCACTTCAAGTAAGTACCAAAGCTGCATTTTAAAGATGTTTTTAAACTCCTTGAGCGCACCTTGATTTTTCTTGCTCTCGCAACAAATTCTGATCCGATAGCCCAGATCTAATCCTCAAATTTTTCCCTCACCTCCCACTTCACACTGACCTGTGACTTACACTGCACAGACTGTATTAGAGTCCCGATAATTAGCCAACTTATTAAAATCCAAATCCTGAATGTCTGCACCCCAATCCCCAAATACCCCCCTCACATCACGCCTAAATAAAAGAATGGCTGCCCTCGGGCTGTGTTCTCGTCGCCAAGCCGACGAGTGGATCGAGAAGGGTTGGGTTAAAGTAAATGGCTATACGGCTGAGCTGGGATTACAGGTCACAGAGGCAGACAAAATTGAGATTGATCAAGGTGCCAAACACCAGCAAGAGCGACAAGTTACGATTATTTTGCACAAACCGGTCGGCTTCGTGAGCGGTCAAGCTGAGGACGGTCATACCCCTGCAATCTCCCTTATATCCGCTCAAACCCATTGGCAAGGCGATTTGAGCACGACCCGCTTTACCCCCAGTCAACTCCGTAGCCTGGCGCCTGCGGGTAGGCTCGATATTGATTCCGTTGGCTTACTTGTACTAACCCAAGACGGTCGAGTAGCCAGGCAACTGATAGGTGAGGACCACACCATGGAGAAGGAATATTTGGTGCGCGTTGAGTATCAGGGAATGACTGAGAATATATCGACTCATTTCCCCGCCCAAAAACTAGAACTTCTCAGGCACGGTCTGTCCTTGGACGGTCAGGCCCTTTTGCCCGCACAGGTCGATTGGCAAAACGCCGAGCAGTTGCGTTTTATCTTGACCGAGGGCAAAAAGCGCCAAATACGGCGCATGTGTGAACAAGTTGGACTGCATGTGGTAGGTCTTAAACGGATTCGTATAGGCAAAATTGTCCTCGGACGGTTGCCCGTGGGTGAGTGGCGTTATTTAAGCCCTACAGAGCACTTTTAAGGCTCCCTCTTTTTGGAATCCATTTAGGTTGCCCCCCTAGGTTAGCTGCTGAACCCGCCTCCTCTTTGCCAGAGTACCCGCAAGCCACATATTTGCCGATCTTCCTGCCCGTCTTTTCTCCTCATCGCGCCATTGAACGGTCTTGAGCCACGCTTGGCTTCCCGAAATTGGGCCAACTCGCCCCTTTTTTAACGTTCTTCCACTGTATCGGTCTTGAAAAACCACGCTAAGACCCCATTTCACATGAGTTATCTTTATTAACCGTTAAGTTTCAAAAATGAGCAAACAAACCCATGCCTTTCAAGCCGAAGTAGCGCAGCTGCTTCATTTGGTCACCCATTCTCTTTACTCTAACAAAGAGATCTTTCTGCGTGAACTGGTCTCAAACGCCTCCGATGCTTGTGACAAACTCAGATACGAGGCACTCAACAACTCAGCGCTTTTTGAAGACCAACCCAACTTAGACATTCGCATCAGTTTTGATAAAACCGCTAAAACCATCACCATTGCTGACAATGGGATTGGTATGAGCGAGAAAGAGGCCATTGATCATCTAGGAACAATTGCCAAAAGCGGAACCAAAGATTTCGTTGGGAAATTAACTGAAGATCAAAAGACAGCCGCCAAAGACTCCGGCTCCCTCATTGGTCAATTCGGGGTAGGCTTTTACTCTGGCTATATTGTTGCTGAGCGCATTTCAGTTGAGACCCGTAGAGCGGGTCTAAAGGCAGAGGACGGTGTTCGCTGGTCAAGCACTGGTACAGGAGAGTTTGAGGTTGAGAAAATCAATCTACCCAAACGCGGCACTAGCATTATTTTGCACCTCAGGGACGACGCGGATGAATATTTAAGCGCTTGGAAGATCAAGTCCATCGTCTCCAAATATTCCGACCATATCTCTTTGCCTATCTTAATGCGCAAAGAGGAATGGAAAGAGGGTAAGGATAACCAACCCGGTGAGATGGTACTCACTGATGAATGGGAAACGGTCAACAAAGCTAGTGCACTTTGGTCTAGAGCCAAAAAAGATATCACCTCAGAGGAGTACTCTGATTTTTACAAAGCCATCAGTCACGATTTTGAAGCCCCCCTGGCTTGGAGTCACAACAAAGTTGAGGGCTCAACAGAGTACACACAGTTGCTCTATGTGCCTGCTAAGGCTCCCTTTGATTTATGGAACAGAGACAAAAAAGCGGGCATCAAGCTCTACGTAAAACGCGTTTTCATCATGGACGATGCAGACGCTCTCATGCCCTCTTACCTCCGGTTTGTAAAGGGCGTTGTTGACTCAGCAGATCTTCCCCTGAATGTGAGCCGTGAACTGCTGCAAGAAAGCCGTGACGTAAAGGCCATCAGAGAGGGCAATACGCGTCGTGTGCTCTCTATGCTGGAGGACCTGGCAAAGCACAA
>Ga0164297_10005555_pt1 | contig 10744 bp, 4 predicted proteins | sample GEODES058metaG_FD_113539 | JGI IMG/M metagenome (GOLD analysis project Ga0164297, IMG submission 113539) | Dystrophic lake water microbial communities from Trout Bog Lake, Wisconsin, USA - GEODES058 metaG | ecosystem: Environmental > Aquatic > Freshwater > Lake | place: USA: Trout Bog Lake...
CCTTCATGATGGGTGACCTGATGAAGCTGGCAAAAGATGGCGGCTATGAGCCGGAGTTCTGGGTATGCCCCGACATGGTGGGCAAGGGTCGGCCGGCGCCGTGGATGGCGTTCTATGCGGCGCAGAAACTCGACATCTACCCGATGAGCAATTTTGTAAAAGTGGGCGACACGTTGGTAGACATTGCGGAAGCAAAGAATGCCGGCATGTGGTCGGTATCGCTGACGCGCACCGGCAATGAAGTGGGCCTCTCGCAGGCGGAACTGGAAGCGATGAGCCCGAGCGAGCAGCAGGCGCGGATTGATGCGGCGCACAAGAAACTGGCCACGTTGAGCCCGAACTATGTGATTGAAGGCGTTGCACATCTGATGCCGGTGATTGATGAAATCAACCAGCGGCTGGCGCGCGGAGAAAAGCCTTAATTTTTGTCATGCTTGCGTAACAATTACGGGCGTACACTTTTGCCATGCGGGACCAGAGCCTGAGGGACATTTTTGACGCGCGCCAAACTATGCCCGAGTTTGGCCGCGAGTATAGTTTCTGGTCGCGGCCGGACGGCAAGCTTTTTCTGCAGCATTTCCAGCCGACACAGACGGTGAGCTACGAACCCCATACACATTCTGAATATCACGTGGTTGTGTGCCTGGAAGGCGCGGTCACCAAGACGCAGATGGGGCACCACCATGTGATTGAAGCGGGCGAATCCATCATGGGAAATTTTGGCGTGGAGCACGCCAGCAGCTATCGCGTGGGCAGCCGCGGCAGCGAGTCGGTGTGCCTGTCTGTAGACCGAAGAATGATGGAATGCTTTTTGCCGCCCAGTCTGATTGTCCGCGATGCCGGCCAGCGGGTGCCGGTATTTCTGGGTCGCCTGCAATCGCAAGCGCTGTTGGATTGCGCGCGAGATGTGGCCACGGAACTGCGCGAACGTCGGCCGGGATATGAACTTGTTGTAGACGGACTGGCGATGCGCATGCTGGTGGAAGCAATGCGCATGTGGCCAGCACACAAGGTGGAAATGTGCGATGTGGACTGGACTCCGCGACTGCCGCGCCGCGATTTTGTGCGGGCGTATGAATTCATGCGCTGGTGCCGCAAAGATGAGTTTCGGCTGGACCAGTTGAGCCGCTTGCTGGGCACGAGCGAAGTGCATTTTGCGCGGCTGTTTCGCGCCGCAGCAAAAGAAAGCCCCGCCAGTTTTTTCAATCGGCTGCTGCTGCATCGCAGCGTGGAGATGCTGCGCGACCGGAGCCTCTCCGTAAAGGAAGTGGGCTATGAACTGGGATTTAAAACCAGCAGCCATTTTGTCGCAGTCTTTCGCCGCGAGTTTGGCACAACGCCGCAGGGATATCGCATGCGGGAAGTTCTGCCGCAGCAAAATTAATTCCAAATCAATTTCAACCACAGCATCACCACAAGGGAGAAAGCATGGGCCGCAGAAATTCCACGCAGAAAAAATGGTACGCCACAGACAACATCCTGAAGGCAGCGTGTTGCTGTGTGCTGGTTGCCGGAGTTTGGTTCACGCTGCAGGCGGCGGCGCAGAGCAGCAGCAATCTGGGCGGCTCCACGGCAGCGGCGGCACAAAAGCAGGCCGAGGCCGATGACACGGAGACGCCGGTGCGTTCCGTGCCGGACCCGGGCGCGATAACCACCAACCAGAGCATCAGCCCGGCAGGCGTGCAGAGCGTGTTTGAAAGCCGCGTCTACGGCATTGCATTCGGCGCGGATTCCAAAGTTGTGTACGCAGCTACCAATGCGAAGGGCGGCGCCACAGTCTACAAGATGGATTGGCCGGACAACAAAGTGGTGGAGAAGTTGCACGCGACCAGCAGCAACGGCATGCAGTCACTGGCGTATGACGCTGCGACGAACAACGTGGTGATGACGGGCATGGGCAAGGCCGGCGTGAATCTGGTGCGTGACTGGACATCGGGCAAGCCGGATGCCGTTCTGGGCCAGCACCAGATTGGCAGCGTGGCAATCTCCGCAGTTGGCGCGGCCAAACGCTATGCCGTGGTGGCGTTGACGTTTGACGATGCCGCCGGCATACTCGATCTGGCAACCGGCGCTGTGATTGCGAAAGTGAAGACCGGCATTGCCCCCTTCGGCGTGGTGATTGCTACCGACAACACAACTGCGTACGTCAGCAACTGGGGCGGGCGTTTTCCCAAAGCCAGCGATAAGACCGCGCCCACGGGCATGACTCCGGGCGCCGACCAGATTGTGATTGATGCGCGCGGCGTGGCGGCATCGGGAACGGTATCGAAGATTGATTTGCAGAGCGGCAAAGTGACAGCGGAGATTGCCGTCGGGCTGCATCCCACCGGCTTGGCGATGGATGCGACGCGGCACCGGTTGTATGTTGCGAACAGCAACTCCGACACCATCTCTGTAATCGACACTAATAAAAATGTTGTGGTGGAAACATTTGCCGTGCAGCCGTTCGCACGCGATGTTGCCGGTGTGGCGCCGGAGTCGCTGGCGATTTCCGCCGACGGTACGCGGCTGTATGTGGCCTGCGCGGGTATCAACGCAGTGGCCGTGCTGGAACTGGCACAGGGTCGGCTGCAGATGGATGGCCTGATTCCGACCGGCTGGTATCCGGATGATGTGGTGCTGAGCGGTGATGGAAAATATCTGGGCGTGGCCACGCTGCTGGGTGTTGGTTCGGGATGGAAGAACGCGCCTATCGACAAGACGGGACGTGGCGATTGGCCGACGCAGCACCTGGTAAACGTGCGTTACGTGCATAGCTATCGCGGTACGGTACATGTGGTTGCAGTGCCGGACAAGATGCAGTTGCTGGCGTATACGCGCGCCGTGGCAGAGGACAATCATCTGCCGCTACGGGTGAAGGGTGCGGCCATGCAGGAAGCGCAACGGCAGAGTGTGCCGTATCCGCTGGCAGGACGCAATGGTGGAGCGTCGCCCATCCAGCACATCATCTACGTCATTAAAGAAAACCGTTCTTACGACCAGTACTTCGGCAGCATCGGCGAAGGCAATGGCGACCCGACACTGGACACCTACGGCGACGATGTTCTGCCCAATCAGCGGCAACTGGCGCGTGAGTTTGTGCTGCTGGACAACTTCTACGCCACCGGCGGCAACAGCGCCGACGGCCACCAGTGGCTGACCCAGGCCAGCGAAACCGATTACACCTACTGGCCCGGATACGGTGGCCGCAGCTACCCCGCCGACGGCGAAGATCCGATGGCCGATGCCAGCGGCGGTTTCCTATGGAATGCGCTGACCAAAGCAAACAAGAGCTTTATCGATTTTGGCGAGTATGCCGGCAACGGCGTGAATGGCGCGAATCCGGAACCGAAGCCGAAGATTCTTCGCAGCCACATGTTGCAGGAGTTCAAGAACGGCACGCCGTATACCGAGGTGATTAACAATGCTTCGCCGATTGCTTCAATGAATCCTTATCTGGTGAAGGAATTTCCGGGCTGGTCATTGGATGTGCCGGACGTGGTGCGCGCGCAGATGTTTGCCGGCTACCTGAAGAAATGGGAGAAGGCGGACAAGATGCCGGACCTGGTGATGGTGCAGTTGCCGAGCGACCACACGGCCGGAATGAGCCCGGGCTTTTCGACTCCGCGCGCATGCATGGCAGACAATGATTACGCCGTAGGCATGCTGGTGGATTCGATTTCGCACTCGAAGTTCTGGGGATCGACGCTGGTGCTGATTGTGGAAGATGATGCACAGGCCGGACCGGACCACGTGGACGGCCATCGCACGGTGGCGCTTGCCATCAGCCCGTGGATCAAACGCAATGCAGTGGACTCGACCTTCTATTCGCACCCCAGCATGTTGAAGACGATTGAAGAGATTCTTGGCCTGCGCAACATGTCGCTGTTTGACCTGATTGCCAACGACATGCGCAACAGCTTCCAGACGACGCCGAACATGACTCCGTACACGGCAGTGGAACCGGCGTACTCCATCTACACGGTGGCCCCGCCGCTGAAAGCGATGAACGGGCAGCTGCGGCTGGATGCGTTGGCGTCGATGAAGATGGATTTTCATGATCCGGATGCTGCGCCGACCGACCGGCTGAACCATATTTTGTGGCGCGACGCAGTGGGAGGCAGCAAGGCCTATCCGAAACTGAAGCAGGCGGTGTTTGCCCCCTTCTCCAACGACCTGAGCGATGACGAAAAAGACAAGATGGCCGCGGAGAAGAAAGGCGATGCCGACGGAAAATAATCGGCGAATGTAAGACATCTGCATTAGCCAATTGCGGCGCGACGGCACTAGAATGCTCCTACCTAGCTTTCCAAACAGGAGCAAACCATGTCACCCAGAAAGACCCAAGCGCCGCAACGGGAATATCCTGTCGCGACCAACCTGAATTTCGAGCCGTGGAAAAAAGCGCCGGCAAAGCTGGCAGCCACGGTCTTCGGCTCTGCACTGCTTTTGACGACGTCACTGTGGGCACAGGCCCCCGGCACGGCTCCTGCAGCCGGTGGAGCGCCAGCAGACCGGCCCCAGCGAGGCGGCGGCAACTACCAACAGCAGCAAGGACCGCCGATTGTGCAGGCAGGCTCCAATTGCGAAAACATCCCCTTCAGCGACCATCCCAAGGCCGAGCTGAACAATGGCCAGGTGAAGGCCGTGGTCTTTCTGCCTGACACCGTCAACGGCTACTATCGCTCCTCGCGTTTTGACTGGGCGGGAGTGATTGGCTGCGTGAGCTATAAGCAGCACACCTACTTCGGCGTCTGGTTCCGGAAGTATGACCCGCTGATCAATGACTCGATTGTGGGCCCGGTGGAGGAATTCCGCGAGCCAGCCGGGGAGATTGGCTATGACGATGCCGCGAACAATGGCCGGTTCATCAAGATTGGCGTGGGCGTGCTGAAGAAGGTGGATGCAAGCGCATACAAGTTCGGCACCTTCTACCCCATTCTGGACACCGGCAAGCGCACCAACAAGGTGAGTTCGCGTTCGGTGACATCGACGCAGGTGATCCACACCGACTTTGGTTACGCGTACAAGTATGAGAAGACGGTAACGCTGGACAAACACGGCAACGTGATGACCCTGAAGCACAAGCTGAAGAACCTGGGCACCAAGCCGCTCGAGACCGACGTCTACGACCACGACTTCTACATGCTGGACAACCAACCGACCGATGCGGGGATGGTGGTGAAGCTGGGATTTGCCCCGACTCCCGACAAGCCTTTCCCCAAGACGGCCACCATCAACGGCAAGGAGATTGATTTCAACGCCGCCCCCTCTGGCAGGACCAGCCCCGCACCACAGGGCTACCTGACGGGCTATACAGGAGCTCCGGGAGAGTACAGCATCTCCATTGAGAACACCAAGACGCATGTGGGGGTGCAGCAGACCTCCAGCACACCGCTCTCGAAGTTCTACTTCTGGTCGACACCGAAGACCATCTGCCCGGAAGCATACATCCACATCAAGGTGGCGCCGGGCCAGACGCAGGAGTGGGAGATCCACTACCAGTTCAAAGCGGAGTAAATGGACGGAGTAGACGGCGGCGGGAAACACGCCGACAGATACACGTGACACAACAACTGATGTTCAGGCAATAAGAATGGCCCGGTCTCCTTGCGGAGGCCGGGCCATTGGTTTTGCTGCAGAACTACAACTTAGTAGTTGTAGTGGAGGGCGAGTTCCATCTGGCGCTGCGGGTTACGCACGCCGGTGATGGCACCGAAGGACGAAGAGCCTTCCGTGTTGCCCGGGTTAGACCAGCTTGCCGTGTTCGACATGTTGTACATGTTGACGCGGAAGGCCAGCTTCTGCTGCTTGTAGATGGTGAAGGTCTTGAACAACGACATGTCGAACTGGCGGTATCCAGGAGCGGACAGAGTGCCGACCTTGGAGTTACCGTAGGTGCCGATGGTCGGCTGCGAGAAGGCTGCCGTGCCGTTGGAACCGAGGGTGGCATCAGTACCCCACCAGTTGTTCAAGCTGCGACCCACAATGTTGAACTTCTGGACGAAGTTCGCACGCTGGGTCTTGTTGTTCGTATATGCGTTGTTGGAACCTGCGTTGATGGTAACCGGGAAGCCGGAGTAAATAATCGCAGTCTGCGAGTACTTCCAACCACCGATGATTTCATCAACAATCAGGCTGTCATGGCTGAGGAACTGGTGGCCACGGCCGAAGGGCAGCTCGTAGATACCGGTTGCGTTGAAGTTGTTGCGGACGTCCTGGCCAACGCGGCCGTATTCAGCATGGTTGTTGTAGAAGTTTTCTGCATACGCGCTGGGACCGCTGATGCTCGGAACGCCGAAGAAGCCGATCGAGTTGGTCATTGCACGGCCATACGTGTAGTTCGCGGTGAACTCAAGACCCTTGCTGGCGCGCTGACGGAAAGTCGCCTGCAGAGCGTTGTAGTTCATCATCGAGGTAGGCAGAGTTGCCACGATACCACCCGCCTGGCTTACCAGGTTCTGGTAGGGAGAAGGATCGTTCGCGGTGCAATAGGTGGAGTTCGGCGTTGCGTCGACGCCGCCAGGAGCGGTGCCGTCCACAGTGCCAGAGGTGTTGTTGATGCAAGGCTGTGCCAACTGGTTGGCCGCACCGGCGATGATGAGGTGCTGACCGGATTCGCCAACGTACCCGACCTTGATGGACGAGAAGTTGTTCAGCTGGTATTCAGAGGTGAGGTCATACTCGCCAATGACGCCCGGCTTCATGTGGTAAGCCCACTGACGGTACGTGGTGCCACCGAGAGCGAGGGTACCTGCGCCGAAGCCCTGAGTCGATTCGCTGAAGTACAGGCCGGGGCTGGTGTTCGTCGGGGCCGTACCGGTGAGAATCGAAGACGGGGTGTAGGGCGGGTTGTAGAAGAGACGGAGGTTTGCGCCCGTACCTTCCATGTAGTTGGTCATACCGTAACCGCCGCGGATTACCCAGTTGTGCTCCAGCTGATAGGCGAAGCCTACGCGGGGAGAAATCTGGTTGTACGGATCGGTATAGCAACCACGGGTTGGGCAGACTGCGTTGACCACCGGGGTGCTGTTGTAGCTGACCGGCAGGAGGTTGCTGGCAGGAAGCTTGCCCTGGTAGATAACTTCGCCACCGGGGAGAACGTTTGCCTGCTTGCCGTTGACTTCATAGATCGGCTGAACGTACTCGTAGCGGACACCGATGTTCAGTGTCAGAGCCGGAGTGACCTTCCAGTCGTCCTGTGCGAAGTACGCCGAACGCCAGCTGCGGTCGCCGGTGTTGCCGGTGACAGCGCCGATGCCGTCGGTCTGAACGCGATCGAGAACCCAGTCAACCGTGCTGTTACCTGCAGAAGCGCAGGTTGCGCAGTACGGGCCCTGAGCAGCGGTAACGCCCTGAGTCGTGGATGCCGCAATGTTCGGGTAGTAGGCAGAGTAGTTGCCGTTGTAGGTGAAGATACCCATTGCGCCCTGATTACCAGCATAGAACTGGTTCTGCTGGTAGCGGAGGAACTCAGCACCGAACTTGAAGAGGTGCTTTTCCTTCTGCCAGGTGAGGATGTCTGCATACTGGAAGGTGTTGTCGATGATGAGTGTCGGCGAACCGGCAGTACCCATCGAGGAGAGGCCGTTGCTCTGCGATGCAAAGCCGACGAAGGGCTGTGCGCTCGGGAGGCAGGAGGGAACGGTTGCGCAGATACCAACCTTGGCATCGCCGGTCAGGCCGAATGCGCCGGAAGGATCAGACGGTGCGCCGGAAATCCAGCGGATACGGCTGTAACCTGCGGTGGCCTGGTTGATGAGTGCCGGGCTGAAAGTGCGGACCCAGTTGATTGCAATGCCCTTGTCCGGGTAAACAGCGATACCGGGGAAGGAGGTTGCAACGGGGTTGGTGGAGTTGTTGCCTGCCGTGCCCATCATCCAGCGGAACGACATACGATCCTTCTTCGTCGGAGTCCAATCAACCTTGGCATCGCCCTGGTTGTTGTAATCGTGAGAAGAAGTCGGTCCGGTGAAGTTGCTGCCGTTGGCAGAGTTGAGCGAAAGCGGAGCGTGGAAGCCCGAGTTGGCAACGCCTGCATAAGCAGCGTGCGTGTAGTTCGGGTACAAGGTGGGGTTGTTGTTGATGAAGTTGAACACCTTGTTTTCGTTGGCGCAGGGAGTGGTCGCTTCCTGAGCGTATCCGGTTGCGACACTGGTTGCACCGCAAATGATGTTGTTGTAGAACGGTGCGCCGTAGGTGGCGGCAGCTGCGCCGGTAACAGCGTTGGGAGTGATGTTCAAGGATTCCGGATCATACAACTGGGTCAGCTTCGAGTTGGAGCAGGTCGCGCCGTAGCCCGAGCACATCAAGTTCGGGTTCAGGAGCTCGGAGAAGTTACCCGCTGTCATCAGCTGCGAGAGCACGGTGTAGTTGCCTACGCCGCCTGAGTGGTAACGGTCCTGTTCATAATCGACAAAGAAGAACAGCTTGTCTTTGATAATCGGACCGCCGAAGGTGCCGCCGGCGATGGTCTGCGTGTACGGCGTACGCGAAGTAATCGTACCGGTGGTGTGCTTGTTGCCCCAGGTGTTGGCATCGAGCTGATAGTCCTGGATGCTGTAGGACGCGCTTGCGTGGTAGGCGTTGGTACCGCTCTTGATGGTCATCAGAACGTCGCCGCCGTTCACGTTGCCGAACTCGGCAGGTGCGTTGGCGCTGATCACGCGGATTTCAGCAAGTGCATCGGGATACGGGTTGTATCCGTTGGTGTTGTTGATGGTTTCGTCGACTTCGATACCGTCGAGGAGGTAGTCATTCTGCTGCAGACGACCGCCGTTGATGGATGCCAAGTCATTCGAGTTGGTGCTGCGCTCAATAGAGTCGCCTGCACCGGGGGTGTCGATGGCTGTCGGGTTGGTAATAACTGCGCCCGGCAGGAACAGAGTCAAGGATGAGAAGTTGTTGCCGGCAAGCGGCAGGTTCTCAATGGCGTTGGTATCAACGATCGTATCAACTGTGCCGTTTTCCGCGTTGATCAGCGGGGCATAGTTGCCCGATACCTGAACCGTTGTGGTCGTTGCACCGACCGTCAGCTTGGCGTCGATCTTTGCGATCTGGCCAGACTCCAGTGTGAACGGGCCAACGGCATTCTGTTCGAAGCCCTTCGCCTGCACTGTGACGGTATAGTTACCGATCTGAAGGAATCGGATGGAGTAAACGCCAGCCGCGTTGGTAACCGACGAAACTGCAACGCCTGTATCAACGTTGGTCGCGGTCACGTTCGCACCTGCAACCACTGCGCCGCCAGCATCGGTAACTGTACCGTTGATGTCGCCAGTAATTGTCTGAGCGTGTGTCTGCGTGAAAGCCATCGCACAAACGAGCAGTGCGATAAGTACTTTCAGCTTGGTTTTGAATTGCATGTGTTGGTCTCCTTTGAAACGAATACGACAGTTCATTGGTACGTCCACAATAGGCTCGATGACGCGTACAGCCGCCTGCGTGCCAGTCGTAAACAGCGGATGTTTCTATAGCGGTAATACTACAACACAGTTGGTGAGTCTTTATACAAGAAAATTAGGGCAATTGTCATGTCCAAAAACCATCAATATGACATAGGTCAATTGTCGTATGCTAAGTATTGGTTTTTGCGCTAAACCTCTGGATTTAGATAACGTTATCAGACCAGTCCGTAGATGTTCCCTGCTGTGGTTCCGTGGACAAACGGCATCGGCAAAAGGGTGGGATAACCCTTTTGCCGATGGGCTTACTTGTTGTAACGGAAATAGCCGGTAACTGGCTATTTGGCGCTGGCGGCGGGGCTGACGGTCACCCGAACCATGTTGCCATATATAGTTAGCAGCGGATGACGGACCACGGTGCGGACTTCATAGTCCTGCCCGGGCTGAAATGCCTCCGTTTCGCGGGTAAATGCCCCGGGAGCGGATACAGATTCCAACGGCAGGGGCTGCCAGCGCGAGGTGCGCGCATTGGTGTCCTCACCAGTGATGGTGCGGTATTCGAAGCCAACCTGAACGGTGGCCTTCGAACCGGGGTTCTGCCATTCGCCGCGCAGCAGGTATTTGCCGCCATTCGCCTGCGGGTCGAGCGTGGTGGCAGTGGGCGGAATAAAGGCCTGTTCCACATGGGTGATGCGGATGACGGCCGGGTTGGCATAGACGCCGCTATCGGTCAGGCGCTGGGTGCGCATGGCGCGGACATGCAGGCCGTCGCTTTGCTCCTTCAAGGTCGGCGTTGGGTCGGCACGCTGCTGGTACTCGAAGACTTTGCTGTTCTGGCCGAGGACCGCGACCTGGCTCTGTGCGGTGATGCGTACGGATTGCAGAACGAGTTCCGTAAATGTGCCGCGACGCCACGGCCGATCCACGATGGCATAGAGAGTGCTGGTCTTCAACTCTTTGCCATTCGCATCCTTGTCCGGAATCTGCGTGAACCAAACATCATTCTCGTTGGTGATGTTCCAGGGACGCGTGTTGTAGATGCATTCAGAGTTAATAAACATCCACAGACCAATTTGACGGAGACGTTCCTCCTGTTCGATGGGCAGTTCGCCATCCGGCTTGGGGCCAACGTTGAGCAGCAGGTTGCCGCCGCGCGCGCGGGTGTGGATGAGAATGTCGAGCAGTTCCGGCACAGATTTGTACGTGTCCTGCGGCTGATATTGCCATGAGGTGCCCATGGTCATGTTGGCTTCCCAGGGGCCGGGCAGTGGAGAGCCGGGAACATTCTGCTCGGGTGTTTCTATGCCGCCACGAGTGACAACTATATTCGGCTGCAGCTTCCATGCCAGTTCGCGCAGGCC
>Ga0164297_10005556_pt1 | contig 10743 bp, 12 predicted proteins | sample GEODES058metaG_FD_113539 | JGI IMG/M metagenome (GOLD analysis project Ga0164297, IMG submission 113539) | Dystrophic lake water microbial communities from Trout Bog Lake, Wisconsin, USA - GEODES058 metaG | ecosystem: Environmental > Aquatic > Freshwater > Lake | place: USA: Trout Bog Lake...
CATTTCGCTGGTCGTGCTTCTGATAAAGAAATCGGCTTGTCAATGCGTGTTGTTCGTCAATACACCATCAACAACGACAGTATTCCTACTCGTTTAGATGTTCTGTACGGATGGGCTCCACTATATCCTGAACTCGCTTGCCGTGTTGCAGCTTAATTTAGAAAGGAAACATAATGTCTAATCCAGGACCAGCAACCACCGTAACAATTCACCCTAACAACTTAGGCACAAATCAAGCAATTCGTTTGTTAGCCGTTGCTACAGGTGTAAACGTAAATGCATCAGGCGATACTGTGATGCCTATTATCAACTCTAGCAACTACTCTGTTTATCAGGTAATCGTTACTAATGCTTCAACTAGCTTAACTACTGCTACTGCTGCTGTTTACACAGCTCCAGCCAAGCAAGGTACAGCTATTGTTGCTGCTGCAACTGCATTATCAGGTAATACAGGTTCTACAGTTGTTAACCCACTTACTGTTGCATCAACAAACACTTTAAGTGGTCAAAACTTATACTTCAACGTAGCTACAGCGCAAGGTGCTGCTGCTACTGCTGACGTATATATCTACGGTTACGATTTCAGCACTTATTCTTAATCGGTTTTAATTAAAAACCCCCTCGTAAAAAAGGGGGTTTTTTTAGCTTTTGTTGTATAATAAAACAACCAATTCTGGTTTTCTTTGCAAAGGAAAAATTATGTCTTTACAAACAACTATTTTGCGTGGAAACATTTACGCATCATTCCTAGTTTACGCATCTTTGACACCTGCTCAAGTTGCTGGAAGCACAACTGTTACGCAAACTTTTACTATTTCTGGCTTGCAAGTTAATGACTGCATTAATGTGTCTTTAAATGGCGCACAAACAACTTCGATTAGCATTACAAGTGCTTGGGTATCTGCTGCTAACACATTAAGTATTCAATTTGTAAATGCTTCAGGTTCGGCTGTAACTCCTGTTGCTGGTACTTATATTTTGGCTTGTGATCGTTTAGAAGGTACTATATTGCCAACTAACGCTGCTTAAGGATAAATCATGGCAAATACATCGGCATACCGTTTTGTAGGCCCAACAACTGCTATTACTGTTACTACATCTAGTTCTACAGCAGTCACAATTACCCCTAATGGTAATGACCAAGTAAACTTTTGTGGGTTTTTGAACACAGGAACTACCCCTATTGCAGTTACTATTGCACCTGCGGTTCTTGGCACAACTACAACTGCACCTGCAGCCGTATTGCCTACTGGCGGTAATACTTCACAATCATTTGTATTAGGTGTGTCTATGTCTAGTCCGCAAGTAATGGTTGTGCCACCAGTATTCTCAGTTACAGCAATAGGAACGGCAAATACATTGTATGTAATGCCTATGGTTGACCAAAACTAAGGAGTAGTTTATGGCTGATCCAGCATTAACGCAGGATCAAAACTTACTGCCTGTTCAAGCATATTTTAACTTGGATGGCAGTTTTAACACGTTTATTGGTCAAGGTCAGCCATTTTATGCAACGGTAAACCCTAGCCAATCAGGGTTAAATATTACCAATAGCACGATTAATAGTACAACAATCGGTGCTATAAACCCTTCTACTGGTGTTTTTACTAATATCAGTACAACAACTGGGCAAATTAGCACAAGTCCTAGTAATCCATCTGATATAACTAACAAATTATATGTTGATACGGTAGCTCAGGGATTATCTCCAAAAGGCTCATGTTCTGCTGCAACTACAGCGAATATATCCTTGTCAGGATTGCAAACAATTGATGGTTACACATTGTTGGCAAATGATCGAGTATTAGTTAAGAATCAAACAACAAGATCGCAAAATGGTATTTATGTCGCATCTAGTGGTGCTTGGTCACGATCATTAGATATGGATGTTTGGGCAGAAGTGCCAGGCGCATATACAGTTGTAATTAATGGTACGCAATATGGCAATACAGGTTGGGTGTCAACATCTGCTGAAACAGGCACAATTAATGTTACACCTATTACATGGGTTCAGTTTTCGGGAAATGCGACTTATTTTGCAGGAACAGGATTAACCCTATCAAGCAATACATTTAGCATTACAAATACAGGTGTTACGGCAGGATCGTATGGATCTGCAAGTAACACATTAAGTGCTACAGTTAATGCTCAAGGTCAATTATCTGCGTTATCTGCTCAAGCAATATCTATTGCGCCTAGTCAAATTAATGCGACTATTCCAAATTCAGGATTAACGAATAGCTCGATTACAATAAATGGGTCTGTTATATCATTCGGTGGTAGTGCAACTATCACAGCAAATACTCCTAATGCATTGACAATTGGAACAGGATTATCTGGCACAAGTTTTAACGGTTCTTCACCAGTAACGATTGCAATTGATTCAACCGTAGTCACGTTAACAGGTACGCAAACTTTAACAAACAAAACGCTGACAAGCCCTATAATCAGCACAATTAGCAATACAGGTACTTTGACATTACCGACATCTACCGACACTTTGGTAGGTCGTGCAACTACAGACACATTAACAAATAAGTCCATATCTGGCTCAACGAATACGCTAACAAACATTGGTAACGGTTCGCTGACCAACTCAAGCATTACGATTGGTTCTACGTCAATTAATCTAGGTGCAACTGCATCAACGCTAACAAGCGTGACGATGGCTACTCCAACCATCTCTAGTTATGAAACTTATACGGCTATATCTGCGCCTACTTATAATGCAGGTCGTTTATGGTATGACAGCACACAAAACGCATTAGCGTATTACAACGATGTAACAAACAATACTTTGCATATTGGCGAAGAAATCCAATTAAAAGTTTATAACAATACAGGATCGACTATTAATATTGGTCAACCTGTATATGTAACTTCAACAAGTAGTGGTTACACTTATCCTAACGTGGCATTAGCAATTGCAAACAGTTTAACAACAGGCAACGTGATTGGTTTGGCAAATCAAGCTATTCCAACAGGAACGGCAGGGTATGTAACAACAATTGGATTGATTCAAGGAGTAAATACTGGTAGTTATACCGTTGGTGATACGCTTTATTTATCTCCTTATTCTGCTGGTTTTTATCAAAATACAATCCCACCGACAGGATATGCAATCAAATTAGGTACGGTTGCTTATGTAAACTCAACAACAGGTGCAATTTACGTTAATAAAAGCATTTTAACGATTCAAGCTGGTAATATTGTTGGACAAGTAGCTCTTGCAAATGGCGGAACAAACGCTAATTTAACTGCATCTGCTGGCGCAGTAGTTTATTCATCATCAACTGCATTTGCTTTAACGTCAGTAGGTTCTACAGGGCAGGTATTAACATCTAACGGTACTTCTGCACCTACTTGGTCAACAATTACAGCATCAATTAGTGTTACAGACGATACATCTACAAATGTCACAGAATATGGATTATTTGGTCGTGTAACATCAGGCACATTAGCTACTGTTTATACAGCTAGTACACAAGTTAAATTTAATCCAAGCACAGGTATATTTATTGCGCCAACATTTAGTGGATCAGGTGCAAATTTAACAAGTTTAAATGGCTCAAATATTGCATCAGGCGCAGTTCCTGTAGCTTACGGTGGCACAGGCGCAACAGTAACAACAGGTACAGGTAATAATGTATTAAGCAATAGCCCTGTAATTACAACTCTTTATATTGCACCATAATGTTTGATTGGAAAATAACCAAAATAAGCGTAGAAGATGAGGTAATTACTCATGCTCATTACGTTTGTAAATTAATACAAGATCCGCATGAGGTATCTACAGAGGGAAATTGGTATTTTTCAGATAAGATTATTAAAAAACCATTAGAAGAAATTAAGGAATTAGATATTGCTGAATGGATAGAAAAAGAATCTATGCAAAATGGTGTAAATACAATAAAATTAAGGTTAGAGGAACAGATGCAGTCATTACAAATCAATCAAACTGTGAATTTACCCTGGCTGCCTAAAACTTTCAAAATCAAGGATTAAATCATGGGTCAAATTGTTTTTCAAGCAACGCTAGGTGGTCAAACTGCTCTTGTTGGGCAAAATACTGCATCTAGTTATTCGTTGAATTTACCATTAGCAAATGATACGCTTGTAGGTAAAACCACAACGGATACTTTAACTAATAAAACTATTAGCGGTTCAAGCAATACATTATCTGCTATTGGTAATTCAAGTTTAACAAACTCATCTCTCACAATTGGTTCAACTGCAATTTCATTGGGTGCAACTGCAACAACTGTTTCTGGTTTAACATTAACTAGCCCAACTATTAATCAAATTAATACTTCTGTAGCAAATACATCATTAGGAGCAGGTAACGCTTCTATTATGAAGAACAGAATTATCAATGGTGCGATGTATGTTGCACAAAAAGGTACTTCTGCCACCATTACCGCTGGTGCGGCTTTAAACTATGCAACTGTAGACAGATTCTACGGTTATTGTACTGGTGCTAACGTGACAATGGCACAAGTGGCTGGTTCAGGTAATAACCGTAATTTATTGCAATTTACTGGTGCGGCATCGGTTACAGCTATTGGTGTAGGTCAGCGTATTGAAGCAGTTAATTCTTATGATATGGCTGGGTCTACAGCTACTTTATCTGCTTATATTGCTAACAGTCTTTTAACATCGGTTACTTGGACTGCTTACTACGCAAATACTACCGATACTTTTGGTACTTTAGCTAGTCCTTCTCGCACTCAAATCGCTACAGGTACATTTACAGTAACTTCTACGCTAACCCAGTACAACGCACAGATTTCTATTCCATCTGCCGCAACTACTGGTATTGAAATTGTTTTTACTGTTGGCGCACAAACAAGCGGTACATGGCAATTAGGTTTAGTTCAATTAGAAGTAGGAAGTAGTGCTACTGGATATGAGTATCGTCAGTATGGTCAAGAGTTAGCTTTGTGTCAGAGGTATTACTATAAAACTACACAACCTAACATTAATAATAGTTTTGGTAGTGCATTTTCTTCTACAACAACTGTTGCTTATTCAACATTTACTTTTCCAGTAACATTAAGAACTTCACCAACTGCTTTAGAGCAAAATGGTACTGCGGCAAATTATGGAGTATTTATGGGTGGAACAGGTACAACTTGTTCATCAGTCCCTGCATTTGCCTATTCAAATACAGATAATGCGCTGATTACATTTACTGTTGCTGCAGGATTGACTGTTGGTACAGCTGGTTACGCAAGAGGATTAAATACTGGTGCTTATTTAGCTTGGAGTGCAGAACTATGATTTATAAATATTTAGAAACCAATGAATTTGGTACAAAAATCTACGCAAAAATTGACGATGATGGATTATGCCGAGTAACTTGCACAGAAGATAACCAAGCCTTCAAAACAGACTTAGCCAACGGAGCAACCCTCCAAGACGCTACTGGTACTGCTATGACGGCTAGTGATATAACAACATTTTTACAAGGGCTTAAATAATGGCTCAACCGTTTGACATTATTAGTCGTGCATTAAAAGACATTGGAGCTTTAGAAGCAGGTGAAACTCCAACACCTGAAGCAGCTCAAGATGCTTTTGATATGTTAAACGACATTGTAGATCAATGGTCAAACGAATCAATGATGGTTTCTTATAAAACAGAAATTATCTATCCTATATCACCAGGTGTTACACAATATACAATCGGCCCTGGTGGCACAATTGGGGCAGTATTTACAGGTTCTATATCGGGTAACATACTAACAGTTACAGCAATAGCAAGTGGCGCAATAGCATTAGGACAAACTCTTAGTGGTTCAGGTATTACAGACGGCACAACTATCGTAGCATTTCAATCAGGTGCTGGGGGCAATATCAATGAAGTTGGCACATATACACTTAACATTAGTCAAACTGTTACATCTACAACAATTAATTCGTATTATCAGCGACCCCTTTCTATTAATAGTGCTTTTGTGCGTATTAATACATACAGCAATAATCAGCCTATTACTAATGGTGGCCTCGATTATCCAGTTGCAATTCTTAACGTAGAAGATTACGAAATGATTGGTTTAAAAACGCTTGCTGGCCCGTGGCCTAAAGCTCTTTATTACCAACCAACCGAAACATTGGGAAATATTTTTGTATGGCCTAATCCATCACAAGGTGAAATGCATATATTTGCAGACACATTATTTGCACGTTATAACACTATCAATGATCCAATTATATTGCCACAAGGTTACTCAATGGCTCTCAGATGGTGTTTAGCTGAACGTCTAATGCCTATGTATGGCAAAGCATCTGCAACGCAAATAGGGATGATTAACGCATACGCATCACAAGCAAAAGCTACTATAAAACGCACTAATATGAAACCGATTCAATCTGCTAGATTCCAAGATGCGATGTTGAGTAGTCGGCAGCGTGATGCGGGCTGGATTTTGAGTGGGGGTTTCTTTAGATAATGGCAGATTTTGGACTTGTTGGCCCTTCTTATGTAGCTCCTTCTATTTATGTAAATGGCGAGGAGTGCATTAATTTTCGACCAGAAATAGATCCAACAAAACAAGCTGGGCAACGTGGTGTAGTAGCTTTATATCCAACACCAGGATTGACTGCACTAATTACATTAAATACTGCTGAAATTAGAGGCATGAGAACCGTATCTGGTGGACAGTATATGGTTGTTGTTTGTGGATATTATGTATATGTTATAACATCAACATTGACTCCTACATTGGTAGGTCAATTAAATACAAACACAGGAATAGTTGGCATTACAGATAATGGAATAAATGTTTACATTGTAGATGGAACGTATCGTTATACATGGAGAATTTCAAATCCAGCATCTGCACAATTTATTGGCTCAGTATCGGGAACAACATTAACCGTTACATTGATGAAATCTGGAACTATTGCAGCAGGGCAATCGTTATATGGATTGAGTGTAAGTAATGAAACCATCATAACGGCATTAGGCACAGGTACAGGTGGTGTTGGTACATACACAATTAATCTTACACAAACAGAGCCATCTGAAGTTTTTAATAGTTCTGCTGTTGGTGCAATTTTTACAGGATCAATAAGTGGTACAACTTTAACGGTAACTGCCGTCTCATCTGGAAAAATTTACGCAGGACAAACTGTTCAAGGAACAAGTATAGCAGCAGGTACGGTTATAACATCTTATGGCGGTGGAACAGTATTAGCAACTGCAATTGCAACAGGCGGTACAGGTTATGCGGTTAATGATACGATTACAGCTCAAGGTGGAGTTTATGGCAATACTCCTGCAACATATATTGTTTCTAGCGTAACTAGTGGTGTTGTTACTGGTTTAACAACTACAAATTCAGGAAATTACACAAGCAATCCATCTAATCCTGTAAGCACATCAACTTCTGGAAAAGGTACAGGGTTAACACTTACATTAACATTTGGTACAGGCATTGGTAGCACAGGAACATATATTGTAAGTAATTCTCAAACTGTAGCATCTGAAACAATGTATGGATTAAATTTTAGTGTTTTGCCAACATCAGATGGGGCATTTTCTGGTGCAAATGTTGTTGATATTGTTGATAATTACTTTATTTTTAATAATCCAAATACGCAACAATGGGCAGCATCTAATATTTTAAGCCCAATAACTCCTGCTTTATCATTTGCAAGTAAGTTTACAGGGCCAGATAACCTTGTTTCTATTATTGCTGATCATGGGCAAGTATATTTATTAGGTGAAACAACATCTGAAGTATGGGCAGATGCAGGAACATTTCCATTTCCATTTCAACGTATCCCAGGATCTTCAAGTCAGCACGGCATAGTAGCTCAAAACTCAATAGCTCGTTTAGGTAATTCTTTTGCTTATTTAAGTAAAAATATTCGTGGTCAATCGCAAGTAGTAATGATGAACGGATATTTTCCAGAAAGAATATCTACTCATGCCGTAGAAAACAGTTTAACTGATCAATATGTAGAAGATGCTAGAGCATGGACTTATCAGTTAGAAGGACATGAATGTTATGTTTTAAGTTTTCCTACGCTTGATTTAACGTGGGTATATGATTTTTCTACACAGATGTGGCATAAATGGTTGTGGGTAGATAATTACAATGTTTACCACCGACACAGAGGTAATTGTCAGGCAAATTTTCAAAATTTAAATTTAGTTGGTGATTTTGAAAACGGCATTATTTACCAATTAGATCAAAATAATTACACAGATAATGGTCAAGAAATACGCAGATTGCGTAGAACACCACATTTAGTTACTGATTATCAACGTCAATATTTTGATGAATTACAAATATATTTTCAGCCAGGTGTAGGAACAACTGGATTGTCAGTAAATGTTCCAAATATTCAATCTCCATTTTTAATTGCTTCATCACAAACATATATTGTTCCTTCTAATACAATTATTTTATTAGGTGATTTATCAACCATTGATGCAAATACTCCTACAAATCAACCACAAGCTATGTTGAGATGGTCAAATGATGGTGGTTCAACGTGGAGTAATGAGCATTGGGTAAACATTGGTGCATTAGGTAAATACAAAAATCGTGCTATTTGGAGAAGATTGGGAACGGCAAGGGATCGAGTATTTGAAGTTGTTGTAACTGATCCAATAAAAGCTGTAATTGTGTCGGCAAATTTAAAAGCTACAGAGGGTGAATCTTGAATTACATTAATCAACCTAATACCCCTTATCCGCAAGTTGAATTTATGGATGTTACGACTAAACGACCAAATCGTGCATGGCAACAGTTTTTTTTAAATATTTTAAATTTTAATAGCTCAAATACAGCATCTACAGGTGGGGCAACATTACCAGCTAATCCTGCTGGGTTTATGAATGTAACGGTTAACGGTCAACAATATAAAGTGCCTTATTACAATGTCTGAGATTATTGAACATTTCGTGCCAAGTCGTGAGCAAATTAATGCTTTACAAGCAGAAATGAGTGTAATGCCACAGGCAGAATTAAAAACAGATCATTATTTTAGCGGTGGTATGTATTGTCGTAAAGTTTTTAGACCTGCTGGTACATTGATTGTTGGCAAAATACATAAAGAAGATCATATTTTTTTATGTGCAAGCGGTCAAATTATGGCATGGACTGAAAACGGTATGAAAACATTAAACGCTGGCGATATTGTGGAATCTAAAGCTGGCACAAAAAGAGTAACTTTAGCGTTAACTGATGCAATTGGTATAACAATACATAAAACTGATGAAAAAGACTTAGAAGTTATAGAAAAACAACTGATTGAACCTGATAATTTAGCACTTTTTGATTTTAATAATGAGATTAAAAAGTTTATAATTGAGGTCAAGGAGAATACATTATGACATGGGTAGCTACAGCTATTGCTGGAAGTTCTTTAATAGGCGGATATTTTTCCTCTCAAGGGGCGCAAAATGCTGCAAACACGCAAGCTCAAGCTGGATTACAAGCTCAACAACAAGTTTTGGCTGCTGGTCAAAAAGCCTCTGAAAATTATCTTCCATATCAACAATTAGGTCAAACAGGTGTAAATGCTTTAAACCAGAAAATGCCGTATTTAACAAAACAATTTTCTAATGCTGACTTAAATTCTCAATTAGCTCCTAACTATGCTTTTCAATTACAACAAGGTCAACAATCAACTAATGCTGCTAATAATGCAACAGGTGGAATGGTTGGTGGTAATGCTTTACAAGGATTAAATACATTTAGTCAAAATTATGCACAAGGCGCATATCAAAATGCATTTAATAATTATCAAGCGCAACAAACTAATATTTATAATAAATTAGCTGGAATTGCAGGAATTGGAATGGCTGGTGCTACTGGTGCTGCAAATGCTCAAATTGGCACAGGCACAAATGTGGCAAATATTACACAGGGCATAGGTAATGCTCAAGCCGCTGGTCAAATAGGTCAAGCTAATGCAATTAGTGGTGCTGTTGGAAATGTTGGTAATGCAGGGGCATTGTATGGAATGAATCAATCAAATGCTAATTCTTTGTCTAATATGGGGTTGCTTGGTAATAATTCTTCAGGATACACATATTCAAATCCTGGTTCTGTAGGGCCACCAAATCCTGGTATAACTGGCCCGTTTGAAATAGCTTAAAGGGATAAATCATGGCAGAAGTCCAACAAGCAAATACAAGTATTTACGGAAATATTCAAGCTCCTAAACAAATGAGTTTGGCGGATATGCTTAATTTAAGCAAATCAAGTTACGAATTAAATAAAATGAAGGAATTATATCCTTCAATGATTGAGGAACAAAAAGCAAAATCTGAATCAGCACAAGCTCAATCAAAAATTACTGGTATCGAATTAGAAAAATCAACACAAGCAAATGAAGAACGTAAAATTGCACAATCATTATTTAGCGATCCAAGTAATTATTTAGATAAAAACGGCAATATTGATGTGCCAAGAATTACTAAAACTGTAAATGCAGTAATGCCATATACAGGTTCTGAATATATTAAAAAATATACAGAGTTAGCACAAAATCAATCAACTGCTGCGTCTGCTAAAACAAGACTTACTGATGAGCAACGTGGTTCTTTAGGTAGTTTATTAGGTGGTATGAGTGCCGCAGGTATTGATGATCCAAAAAAATATGCTGAATCTGTACAGCGTTGGGCAGACCAGCATCCTGGTGATAAAAATATACAAGATTTAGCAAGTGCGTACATTGGTAATTTAAAATATGCACAACCTGGCGATCAAACTAGATTAACTGC
>Ga0164297_10005558_pt1 | contig 10742 bp, 9 predicted proteins | sample GEODES058metaG_FD_113539 | JGI IMG/M metagenome (GOLD analysis project Ga0164297, IMG submission 113539) | Dystrophic lake water microbial communities from Trout Bog Lake, Wisconsin, USA - GEODES058 metaG | ecosystem: Environmental > Aquatic > Freshwater > Lake | place: USA: Trout Bog Lake...
ACGCAGCGTGGGCCTGAAGAACCTGGACGCGGAGGAGGTGGCGTGGCACCTGTCGTTTCTGCGCACCGAGAAGGGACATAGAACAGGCAACAAAGTGAAGCGGCACCTGACGTCCAGGGAGAGCATCCAAGGGCCATGGGTGCCAGCGGGTGTGGTGATGACAAGCGGGTGAACACGCTGCATTTAGTTGGTGCCATCAATCTGCTCTTCATGCAAGCTCTGGAGCAGCGCCTGGCAGCGAGCATCCACATCCATGGCGGCCTCCACGGAGGCGCCTGCATGCTGTGTCGATGCAGCCCAGATAGCTGACTGGCGCGCCTCGTGCTGCGCCAAGGTATCAAGCAGCGCCTTGCCTCGGACGCCCGGCTCCCAGTCCGGATGCTGCGCTTGGAATGATATAAAGCTCTTCTCCAGTGCGCCATGCCTGCTGCGAAGTCTTTGTGACGCGTCACCGTTCGCGCCGTAGTCGCTGCTGCCATGTCTCTCGAAGTCGAAGGCCGCCAGGCTGCAGATGTCGCCCACGCCGTCTGCGTGGACTGTGTAGTCGCGCAGAAAAGAAGTTAGCTCCTGCGCGCACGCTGGCAGAGACCACCAGAGCAAGGCCGGGGCGACGAGCAGGCTCGCCAGCTCCTCCAGAAGGGCGCCCAAAGCAGACGGGAAGAGAGCTGTGAACTCGCCATACACGAGACGGGAATTACCGCTCGCATTTCGCCAACGGCGCGGCATGAAGTGTGTGTGTGCAACGCATGCAGCCAACGATGCGACCGGGTCCGGGCGCACAGAGCCAGGTGCGTCATCTGCAATGAGAGCTCTCGATGCCGCCAGAAGTGTGCCGCAGACTGCGGTGTACCACAGAAGGTTACGTCCCCAAAGCACTGCTTCAAGCAGCCGCTCGTCCACTGCTGCCAATGCCAGAAGCGCTGCTGCGAGCGCGCCAACAACAAAGGCAACAAACCGGGCGCAGAGGGAGACCACGTGATTTGGGAAGCAGGCGCAGTAGGCAGTCGCAGCGGGCTTTGCAGCGGAGAGACGTGCCTCAAGAACGTGAGGGTACTCGTTGTAGTGGCGCATACGCCATCGGGCCTCGCCACTCCAGCGGCGAGCGCCAACAGCGCTTGGGTGGTGATACACGCGCTCTGCGTTGCGCATGAAGTAGTAGAGACCCATGTAGACCGCAATGAACGGGGTCAGAAGGAGCTGAGCAATGGCAATGAGACGGCAGCGCGTGGCCAGCTTGTCAGCACTCAACGGCCGGAGGCGACTGTGGTCATCGAACAAGGGATTCAGGACGGCCCAATACAGCGACCACTGGACGCCCGTTGTCAGCCAGCACTGCTGCCCCAGCGCACCACGTAGCCAGGGGAGCGTGAGACGAAGCGCGCCTTGGTTGATGGCGCCCATTAGATAGTTCTCCCGCCGCAGAATGCGCGCTGCAACATCCAGCGCTGTCATGTCACGCACCAAGCTGAGTCGTGTGCTGGTCTGCGTTGCCACCAAGCGAGAGACAACAGCCGGCCAGGTGACAGTCCGCATGTCATCATCCCCGAGACCCAGCTTGGACGCGCAGAACAATCGCATGTCCAGCAATGTCGGCACCTCCGCGACGAAGCGAATGGAAAGGAAGAGCCAGGAGAAGGACAGCACTGCCAAGTATGTGCACACTGCAATCGCATACAGCTGGCCTACATCGGCCAGCGGATGCTCCCGGATGCCAACGCTGGCGACATCGCATTCTCGCGCATGCGCACGGCACTGGCAACGAGTCGGGTTTGCGTCATATGAGTGTCCAAGACTTACGATGGCGAGCGCGACGCACCTTTGTTGTCAGCGCAGACCAGTCTACGCACAAGAGAAGGAAGCCGCTGAATGCAATCGTGAAAGCCAGCGTCGCAAGGTTCAAGAGCCGTGATAGGACAGTACACACAAAGCCGCGCTCTGTCCAGAAGGAATACAGCCTGCCAAGAAACGAGTCCAAATTTGCGACATGCTCATATTGGCGCTCCTGCAGCAGCAGCGACAGGCCATCCGTATCTTGCTCGCGACTGCGAGAGGTGAAACAAGAGCGCAGTCACATCATCTTGCTCCTGAAGGTGACAACAAGTCGACTCACTCTGGCAGCTCCGCGTACGCAGCCTCTGCTCCTCTGCCTGCGTCCAATAGCTCAGTCTCCATCGCGCATGCTGTAGCGGAACGACCAGTGATGGCGGGGATTGCTCGCAAACACCTTGGCGAGGTGAGCAAAAGTGCCACTATTCACTTGCTGCTGGAACTGTCCTCTGAGCCTGATGCACTGCGGCTGCGGCTCCGCTTTCTGTGTGTCTTTTTCTTGTGATGCTTGTGCTTGCTCTTGTGCTTATGCTTGTGCTCGCCTTTGTGCCGCTTCTTCTCCTTCCGGAGTTCCCTCGCAAGCGCTTCGAGCGCTGACAGCGGGGCCGGAGGGCGCAGTGCCACGGCTGGCTGCTCGGTGGTCGCAGCTGCAGCGGGTGGCGCTACCGCTGGCACCTGCTCTGCTGCAGGCGCGCCGTCATCCTCTTCATCGTCTTCGCCCTCGTCATCACTCGCCTCAAAAATTGCCTTGAACAAGTCCAGAGGTCGCCTCTCCGGCACACCAGGCGCCAGCACTGCTGTCCCACCCGACGCAGCAACATCGGAAGGGACTGGCGCAGTGGCCAGTGACGCGAAGAAGTCGTCAACTTCATCAGACGCAGCACCAGGGACGGCGTCCGGCTCTATGCGCTCTGCGGCCGGCGGCACAGGTGGCACTGGATTGGCCTCTTGATGAGTGCTTGTTGTGGCTTGAGAAGGCACGGCATCCAGGAACTTTGGCGCCGCCTCCGCCGCTTCTGCCGCTGTTGCCGGAAGGGCCAGCATCTCAGAGCGGAAGGTGCGCCGCTCCGCAGGTCGCTGCCGTCCCTTGTAGGGATCCGGCACGCCAAAGCGCTTGCACAGCAGTGGCTCGGGGCCCCAATCGTCGACGGTGCGCTGCACCGGTGGCAGCATCGCAGCTGTCATGCCAGATGAGCCTGCAGGCGGCGCATCAGCTGATAAAGCACGGTCTGAGGCAACAGCGTGACCGCCAACCTCGACGCCACCCGACGCAAAGCGGCTCGCGGCTGTCTGCAAGCCGTAACGCATGGAAGGTGGCTGCGCTGCGCCCGTCTCCTTTGTGAAAGTCCTGCCCAGTGACGCCACCAACGCGGCGCGGTCAATATCTGCGATGCCGCGCATCTTGGCTTGCATGGCGACAGTGTCCATTGGCGCAGTCGTCGCCGCTACAGCAGCTGGCGTCTCCCCCAGCAGGACTCCCCGCTCCGATGCAGTCAGCGGCCTGCTGCGCCGCTCGGGTGGCGGAGCCGGCGGCGCAGCAGCGCCGAGCGCGGCTCGTCTCCAGAGGTAATAGTCAGCGCCGGGGCCGCCGAACAGGAACGTGAATCGTGGGTCACTGGCCTGGCGTTTCCGCGCAAGCGCCTCGAATTCGAGACCGTTGCGGGCGACAAATGCAGCCAGCGTGTCGCAACGTCTCACCAGCTCCGCATCCGTTGGTGTCGGAGGCTTCTCCACTGGCTGGGCGCGGTTGCCATCGTTTCTCAGCAGAGGCTGCGAAAATGTGTGGAAGGGTTTGAAGTCGCGCGGCACCACCGGCGGAGGGTAGTACTTCGGCGGCGCTTCTGTCTCAGTTGCGCGCACGAAGCCGTCGAGAGCGAATGCGCCCGGGTGGCGGGTGGGCGGCGCTGCAATCGCCAGGCGCTCTGGATGAGCAGCCAGAGCTGGCCTGCGCATCTGCGGCAACTGGTCATCATCGGATGCTTCATCGTCATCTGCAACGGTGGGCAGGGATAGAAGCGCGCGTCGCCGCGGGTCAGTGTCGCCGTAGACATCCTCGTCCTCTCCGTCCTCAAAGATGCCGACGCCGAAAGCAGTGCCCCGGTCTTCATGGCGCTGCATCGCACTGCGCGCGCCTGAGCCATGCATAGCTGACGCGGTTGTAGGGCGCGCAGCCTCCTCTCGCCGTCGCTTGATGGCTCTGAACTCCTCTGCTCCAGAGAAGGGGTCGTAGCCAAGACCGTGAGTGTCTAGCTTCTGCGCCGGAAAGACCACATCTTCGTCCTCCGCAAGTGCACCAGCAAGCAACCCCCAGCGGCGGCGACGGCGGCGCATGCGGTCCACGAGGCAAGCGTTGCTGTCGTCCTTGTCGCCCTCCTCCACAGCCTCCTCTTCGGCATTATCTGCAGCAGCAGGCACTCCGAACATGGTGGCATCGTGTGCCTCAGCATCATCACCGGCAAGCACCGCCTCCTCTCCAGCTAACAGCGTTGAAAGCGCGGCATTAACGGTGTGCGTGGTCACTGACACTGCAAGCTTCTTGTGTTGCTTGCCACCCTGCCCAGTGCCTGGGCGCCAACCCATGTTGCGCAGCAGCCGCATGCCAATGGCTTCAGAGGCAGGCACGACGATAAGCTCGCTGGGCACTGGGCCCGGCAGTGCTTGTGGACGGGAGCCGTCCAACTCTGCTCGGTGCAACTCAGCAGCGCCGTGAGCCTCAGCCCGCGCCTTGGCGCTGTCGAACTCGACGCGTGTGGTTACAGCTGTGCGCTGGGCGTCGAGCTCCATGCGCTCGTCCTCGTCCATGAAGTCTCGAGCCTCACGCTGTGTGTCCTCTGCGCGCGCCCTCCGCGCGCTTCGAGACGACACGAACGACGACGGCGTCCAGCCCTCCTTGCTGCCGACAGTGTTGTAGTACCCAGCGCTGAAACCACCTGTGAACGCGCCGTGAAAGCGTCGCCGGCCTTGCTCGTCTGTTGCAGTTTGCTGCCACACAGGCGGTGCGCGCGCCACAGCGCCGGCAGTCGTCTTCGAACGTGATATTGTCTCTGCCATCTCAATGGGCGTGCCCACCAGCACATAGTCGTCGCTATCGCTGTCTACACCCATTCTAAGTCGTTCTATGTGCTTCAGCCCCAACGCAAGAAGGCTCTATGCCCAGCCTCGAGCAGCGACACGAAGCACGGGCACATCGCAGGTGCCCATGCTGATCAGGGACTCCGCGAGGGGCGCTTGCTCGCGGGGACGTCGACGTCGTCACCTTTCAATCTTCTTAAGCCTCCTCGCAGGTCCATTCGACGCGTGAAAGTCGCGCAGGCGCAAACGCAGCTACGTCAGGTTTGCACCGCCGCTGTCGCTCATGTCGTCATCAGCGCGGTCTGTGTTTCGCCTGCTCCTGCGCACACGGGCAGACGTGTTTAGAGGCGACGCACGCGCGCTGGGCGCAGCCCGGGACGAAATACGAGCCAAGTTCGAGTTGGTGCGCACTCTCACGTACTGCTCATACTGTTTTTCGCGACGCTTTACTAACTTCTACCACCTCCATGTCCTCCGTGTTTGCCGCAGACGCGTGGTGAAACTGACCCTGCGCGCGTGGAGGAACTGCTGAAGGACGGCCGTGATGCGGCGGCATTCATGCGTGAGTTTGTCGTGCAGGCTGCCGTGAATGAGCGCGGCAACTTGGAGGTGGCCTTGACGAGAGACCACGCGGATAAAGAGCTAGACATTGGCAGCGCAGAGACGGACGCCAAGACAACGAGATGACACGCAGTGTGAGTGGGATGGAAACACACCAATGCATGCACGTGTCCAGGCTAGAGACTGCAGGCTCCTCATCGCGGTGGGCATTGCATTAGTCGCGCTGCGATTGCTGCTGCAGCGGCGCGGGCAGCAGCCGCACCTGCTTCAGCGCTCGGTAGTGGCGGCGGTGGTGGTAAAAGCGGTGGCGGGGGAGGCAGCGGCTGTGGCTTCCAACCCGATTTAGGAGGGATTACCTCCGGGACTGTCTGTTGTGGCAACCGGCCATCGCTTGCGGCGACAAATCTGCTGCGGAAGCCTGCGTCTGCATGGATGTTGCCATGGGCTACGGCGCTGCTGCCGCCAGCAGACAAATAACCCAAGCCTCCGGCCGCTGCAGGACCCCTGCGTCGTTTGCCCCGACCAGATGCGCTTCTCGCGAGCGCAGCCAGGTCCCCCGGAATCGGCTGAAAGGCAGCACTCATGTGGTGGACGAGCATGCGTGCTGCATTGCTCTCCGCGCGGGTGAGAAGCGAGATGGCTACCCCATCCGTGGCGCCCGCGCGGCCAGTGCGCCCGATGCGATGTGTGTGTGTCTCCTCGTCCCTTGCGGGGTCGAAGCACACCACGGTGCGCAGGTCTTTGACGTCCAGCCCACGAGCCGCAAGGTCGGTGGCAACGAGAACGTGGCAATCGCCGGCTCTGAAAGCACTCAGGGTTGCGTTGCGGGCCGTCTGGTCCATCTCGCCGTGCATTGCCCGTGCGCGAACTCCGGCTGTTCGACACAGTGCATCAACCAGGGCATCAACAGTGGCGATACGTGCCGCGAAGATGAGCACCTGGCCCGCATCAACCCATTCCCCGCAGTGTGCAGTCACCCACGCCAGCCGGGCTGCGTCGTCCGCCACCACAGCGCAAGATTGGCGCACATGCACGTTTCCCCCACCAGTGCCCAGGTAGACACACAGTGGCTCTTCCAGCAAGTCGGTGGCCAAGCTTGACACCCGCGATGGCATGGTGGCACTGAACAGCAGCGTCTGCGCGTCTGGCCTCACTGCCCGCACGATGCTGCGCACCGCAGCCTCGAAGCCCAACGACAGCAAGCGGTCTGCCTCGTCGAGGACGAGGAAAGTGACGCGATGCAGTTTCAAATGCGCTTTTGATCCACGAGCCATGTCCAGCACCCGCCCAGGTGTGGCCACCACCAGCGCTGCTCCCGCACGAAGGGCCTGGATTTGAGTGCCCTTATCGTGGCCGCCCAGCAGCGCAGCAGCGGAAAGACGCCAGTGGGCGCCAAAGCGGGACGCTTCGCCGTGGACCTGCTGGCCTAATTCTCGCGTGGGGGCCAGCACCAGCACGATGGGCCCCTCATCGGGGCCACGCGGCGGGCGCTGCACCGACGCATGCATGAGCGCAGGCAGCAGGTAGGCCAGCGTCTTGCCGCTGCCCGTCTCTGCACAGACCAACACATCTCTGCCACTGAGAGCAGCCGGCAGCACGGATGCCTGCACCGCTGTCGGGGCAGTGAAGCCGCGCTGCTTAAGCGCCAGCAGCACCTGGGCCGGGAAACCGCACTGCCCGAAGCGCTCCACGGGCGCGGGAGAGTCGGTGCCCCCCACTCGAACTCCAACAGCAGCTCGGCGCTGCGCTACATCGACGTCTGTGAGACGACAAATTTCAGGCGCTGGTGTGTACAGCTCGCGAGTGAAGTCCTCGTACGCGATGGCCTCGTGGTCGACGTCCTCCAGAGGAGCAGCATCAGTGTCGCGCTGCTCTTCGAAGCCTCCTTGTGGGCCGTCCAGCGCAGCTGCCGTTGCGTACACGTCCTCGTCAGAGTTGCCGTCTCTGGCACTCACAAAGGCTGGCTGAAGACGCTTGCGGGACGCGAGAAAGGAGGCTGCTGGGTCATCCTTCTCGTCTACACCTGCAGGGGAAGCCGCTGCTGCGCGTGTAGTTGTGGGCTGCGGCTGCTCCTCTATACTCTTCATAAATGCGTCCAGCGGGTCCTCCTCGTCGCCCTGCGCCGATAAGGCAGCGGTGACATGTCTGTGGGGTGGGCAAGCCGCAGCACGAGACGTACCGCCGGCGAGCCACTCACTCTGCTTGGTCGCTCAGGGACATCGTCGTCATCGTCGCAATCGTCATCGTCGCTCAACCTTCCGCGCTTCATCGTGAACGTGCTTTTAGCGGGGTTGACCCCTGAAACTGATTTTTTGGTGGCGTTTCCGACCGAGCACAGCCCGTGGCCCACTCGCGTTCCGCATTCTTACGCAGGCAGAACAGGCAAGCAAGCGTCATGGGCAAGCGACGAGGTGCGTGGTTGCACAGTGTAGTATGGGTTGTCGCTTACACCTGCGCTCTCTAGGCAACAAGAAGCAGAATAGCATGGACGTTGACGCGCCCGCTGGCGATGGGTGGACTGTCGGCGCTCAGCCTATGGAAGATGGAGCAGCAGGCGCGTGGCTGACACTCACAAGAAGGCAGAATTGTGTGCCTTCGGGCTCGCTCACGGCCCTTGGCGTGTGCGGCAGGTGAAGCTCAGCCGCCACCGAGCCTGAAGTCCGGCGACGGCACCGCTTCGAAGAGCATTGGGCGCTACGGCCTGGTCGTTGGGTGTGTCGGCGGCTCTACTGTACACTGTCGTGCCACGAGCTTATGTACACAACTTTAGCCTCGGAGCTACGTTTCTAAAGCAATTGACTTGCACGTTGCAGGGGTGTGAAGAAGCGCAAGGTGCAGCTGACGTCGAAGCAGAAGCGGCGGAAGAGTGCGAAGGTTCAACGCGCGATTGCCCACGCTGAAATCACCGGGACGAAGAAGAACAAAGCGTCACAAGCGACTGAGCGCAAGACTAGCCTGAAGGCGCTGTGGTGATGAGAGACATAGCGCGTCCACACACACAGGCAGTGTCGCCCACGTCACTTCATTGTCTCATTTTCACGCGCCCCGGTGTCCCAATTCGAGTCATGGATGGGGAGGATGATGACGACATTGTCATGCTGCCCGAGGGCTCTCGGCGCGTATACGGCGAGATCGCCGCTGCCGCAGTCGAGGGAGCTGCAATGCAGGCCTCGGTCGACCTGCAGGGAGCAACAGCGGAACACATGGAACTCACGTCGGTGCGCGAACTCTCTCTGTGCATGTCGGGTCCTCTGGACGCGCAGAATGAGCGCCGTGGTAATCGCTGTGCGAGCTCGCTGGCGGCTGATGCTTGTTGCTGCCTTGCACAGGAGTCTGCAGCCACACGGGAGCGACAAGAAGCGCTACTGCGCGACTTCGAGGTGCGTCTTCATATGTCGCAGCGTGGCGCTCACACAGACCTGACGATCAGCTGACGCGCTTGCACTGCAGGCCCGTCGGAGAGCGCGCACACTTGCTGTGCCGACAGACGACGCAGCTGTTCGTGTGCTTTTGCGCGCCCGGGGAGAGCCCGTGACTTTGTTTGGAGAACGGGAGATGGAGCGGCGCGACCGCCTGCGAGCTCTACTCGCAGCAGAGTCAGAGGGTGTTGCTGGACCTGCGGACAGCGTTGTGCAAGCGCAGGAGCTCCTCGTGGAGGCGCCCCCTGTGGCGGAGCTGTTCTATACTGAAGGCGGGGACGCGCTTCATGACGCACGGCTGCGCATCGCGCACGCGTCGCTGTGTGCAGCCTCCGCGCGGCTTGCAGAGGCAAAGGACAGGCAGCAGCGGGGCCTGCCGCCCACTGCGCAGGCTTCGGGTGAGGAGCTGACGCACGTAGTAGCTGCTCTGATCACGGAGTCTAGCCAATTTGGTGATGACAGGCCGCTGTCAGACTTGGCTGTGTCCCCTGACGGGGCCTTCTTGCTGACCGGCTCCTGGTCCGGCGGCGTCGCGGTGTGGCGTAATCTCACGCGCGGTTGTGACCGCTCACTGTTTGTGCGCGCTCACGAGGAGCGCGTGTCTGGCGTCGCGTGGCACCCGGATGTTGATGCCGGCGACACGCTGAGTAGACGAGTCGCATTCGCAACAGCTGCCTGCGATAAATCTGCGCGCTTATGGAGTGCCGACGGTACGCAGTCCCCCGGCTCGTAGCGTCGTGCGCTTGAGGAACCAGCGGCACGGATGACCACGAAAATTACTTGATCTTAGCTGAAGGCGCAAGCTCCCTCGCCTACGCCGTGCCCACGCTGCCCCGCTTCCGCGGTGCTGGCGACGTGGTCCGTGCGCAGGCTGAGGATGCGCCTGATGTGGACACCTCCGAAAACTCTGAGCCGTGCACAAGAGCCGCCATTGTGGAGAGGGCCACATCGTTTGACTGCGGAACATGTGTCTAACACCGCGCTCTTTTTTACACGCGCAGGTACGCTGCTGCACACGCTGCTGGGCCATGCGGACCGGTTGGGGCGATGCAGATGGCATCCAAGTGGCGAGTTCCTGGCGACGGCAGGATATGATGCTACTTGGCGTCTGTGGGATGCTGCCACAGGCGCGCAGCTGCTCGTGCAAGAGGGCCACGCTCGGGCTGTGTACGCAGTCGCGTTTCAGCCTGATGGATCGCTGGCAATCAGCGGTGGGCTGGACGGGCATGCAAGAGTGTGGGATCTGCGCACTGGGCACAGCGTCTACTTGTTGAAGGGCCACTGCCAGGGCATCACCGCCTGTGACTGGTCTCCGGATGGATACACCTGCGCCACAGGCTCCGCAGACCATGCAACGCGGGTGTGGGATGTCCGCCAGGCGGGGCGCTGTGTTGCGGTGCTGCCTGCTCACGGGGGCACCATCACGAGCGTACGCTTTGAGCCCACTGCAGGAGGCGCGCTGCTGACAGCGTCGCACGATGCGACGTGCAAGTTGTGGGGCGCCCCCAACTGGACGCTGCTGAGGGCTTTGCGCACCGGCGAAGCGCGCGTCATGGCTGCGGATCTTGCGCCAGGAGCTGTGCTGATGGCAACCGCGTCGTATGACCGCACTGTCAAGGTCTGGGTGGCGCCGGCTACATTTCCGAGAGGGGACGCTGACATGGCAGACGAGTGATTGATCGCGCTACTAACATTCATCACAGTGGATCTCGCAGCTCTGGATTGGACAACCGCGCCCGAATGCTTTCTAGTGCCTCTCTTCGCGTCAGCACTACCGTCTCATTCCACTTCATGCCGTCATCGCTGAACATGGCAACCTCGGCGGCAGCGGCGCTCTGCTTTCGCTTCTCCGAAGTGCTCGAT
>Ga0164297_10005560_pt1 | contig 10742 bp, 9 predicted proteins | sample GEODES058metaG_FD_113539 | JGI IMG/M metagenome (GOLD analysis project Ga0164297, IMG submission 113539) | Dystrophic lake water microbial communities from Trout Bog Lake, Wisconsin, USA - GEODES058 metaG | ecosystem: Environmental > Aquatic > Freshwater > Lake | place: USA: Trout Bog Lake...
CTGGTGCCTATAAGCGCGATCAGGGACAGATTTTTATCAATGGCGAAGAAGTGGCGATTGACAATCCGCGCGACGCGAAAGCGCAGGGCATTGAAACAATTTATCAAACACTCGCTCTCGCCGACAATATTGATGCGGCGGCCAATCTCTATTTGGGGCGTGAACTGAGGACGCCCTATGGCACTTTGGATGATGCTGCGATGGAAGCCGCAACGCGGCAAGTGATGTATCGGCTCAATCCGAATTTCAAACGCTTCAAAGAGCCGGTTTCGAAATTATCGGGCGGGCAACGCCAGTCGGTTGCGATTGCACGCGCGATCCATTTCAATGCGCGCATCCTAATCATGGATGAGCCAACGGCTGCGCTTGGCCCGGCAGAGACAGCGCAAGTGGGTGAGTTGATCAAGCAACTCAAAGCAGAGGGGCTTGGCATTTTTCTGATCAGCCATGATCTGCATGATGTGTTTGATCTGTCTGATCGCCTCGTTGTGATGAAGAACGGCAAAGTGGTTGGCTCGGCGCGCACCAGCGATGTCACGCATGATGAAGTCTTAGGGATGATCATTGCGGGCAAATGCCCGAAGGCGGCAATACCCGGACCGGGGGCTGCGCGGGACGTGGCATAATGTGACGACGACCCAGCGAAGCCTTGCATAATTCGTTTGGATCGGGCGCTGCAGCTGTCATTGGCGGTTTACGAATTTGAACCGTGTGCGGAGGGTCGTCATGAAAAAGATCAGTGTCCTTCTTTGCCTTCTCTGTCTTGCAAGTCCGGCGCACGCGGCAGCTCCCGAGGAGGTTTTGAGCAATTGGTACACTGTGTTGCTCAACCTTGTACGCCATACGGCAACCTATTCACCGCCCGTCGCTGCGCGGTCATTTGCGTATTTTGGAATTGCCGCGTTTGAGGCCACAGCATCTGGCAACACGAAGCTGCACACGCTCGCGGGACAGCTCAACGGCTTGAAGACCTTGCCGATGCGCGAGGCGGGCAAAACCTATGACGAAGCCGTTGTGTTGAATGCGGCGCTTGATGCCGCCATTCACGACTTCTTTTCAAACACCGGCCCCACAGGGCAGCATGTCATGGCGGTGCAGTCTAGCGCGATGAAAGCGCGTGTGGCGTCAGGCCTTTCGCGTGATGTGATCCAGCGTAGCGAGAGGTTCGGCGTCACACTCGAAAAAGCCATTCTGGAATGGTCTAAGAGTGATGGTGGTGCTGTCATCACAAATCTTGGCTTTCCCGAGCATTATTCGGTGAGCAAGGAGCCCGGGCATTGGGTGCCAACCAATCAATACCAATTGCAACAGCATCCGCTCTTGCCGAATTGGGGAAAGAACCGCCCCTTCGCGATGCCCAATGCTGCAGCTTGTTCCTTGCCGCCCCCGCCATCCTTTAGTGAAGATCCGCAATCGGAGTTTTTTAAGCAAGCGCGCGAAGTCTATGACACGCGCAATGCTTTGACCGCTGAACAAACAATCATAGCCCGCTTTTGGTCCGATGATCCGGGGCTTTCTTGGACACCGCCGGGTCATTGGGTTGGCATTGTGCTTGATCTCATGCAGCAACGTCATTTGGACGCGGCAAAAGCGAGCGAAGCCTTAGCGCGTGTGGGTATTGCGATTGCGGATGGATTTATCGGCTGCTGGCACGAAAAATATCACTATGATTTTATTCGTCCCGTGACATTCATCAAAAAGAATATTGATAAGAGTTGGGACACCTTATTGATTACGCCGCCCTTTCCGGAATATCCGTCGGGCCATTCGTCTGCGACAGGTGCGGCTACTGAAGCGTTAACAGCTGTGTTTGGCGACCATTTCGAATTTGATGATACGACCCATGAGCGCGATGGTTTAGGTGTTCGCCATTTCATAAGTTTCAAACAAGCGGCAGAAGAAGCTGGCATATCGCGGCTTTATGGCGGGATTCATTTTAGAGCTGCGATTGTGCAAGGCTTACAACAGGGCGCTTGCATTGGCCGTTATGCGGCAGCTTTGAAGATGCAGCAATGATCGCGCAACGCTTCGCCGCCTTATGGCTGATCGTCATAGGTCTCGTACCGATGATGATGAGCGCTGCTTTCGCCGATCCGATCATTCCGCATTTTGTCGATGAGACATCATCATCAGGCATTCACTCGATCTACAAAGGCGATTGGCAATATATGGTTGGTGGCGGTGTCGCGGCATTTGATTGCGAAGGCAATGGACTGCCAGATCTCTTTGTTGCGGGGGGCGAAAACAAGGCAAAACTTTTTCTCAACCAATCCCATCCCGGTGGGCCGCTGAAGTTTACAGAGGCCAACAACAGCGGCCTTGAATTTGACCATGTGACGGGCGCCTATCCCATCGACATCGATGGCGACGGCATTATGGATCTCGTGATTTTACGCGTTGGCGAAAACAAGATCATGCGTGGCCTTGGCCATTGCAAATTTCAAGAGATGAATTCCGCATGGCATATTGATGGCGGAAATGCTTGGAATACAGCGTTTTCAGCGACGTGGGAGAAAGGCAATCGCCTGCCAACTTTGGCCTTTGGCACCTATATTGATACTCAATTTCAAGATCAGCCTTGGGGACATTGTTCCGACAATTGGGTGTTGCGCCCGCGCGCCGATCAATCAGGATATGGTGATCGGATTCCGCTTCTTCCGAGTTACTGCACTCTTTCGATGTTGTTTACCGATTGGAACCGCTCGGGAACGGCATCGCTGCGTGTGTCGAATGATCGTGAATATTATATGGGCGGTCAGGAGCAATTGTGGAAAATCGAGCCTGATAAGCCGCCAACGCTCTACACTGAAGCGGAAGGCTGGAAATATATTCGCCTCTGGGGCATGGGCATCGCGACGGCTGATTTTAATGGATCGGGCTATCCCTCTTATTTTTTGTCCTCAATGGCTGATCAGCGGATGCAATTGCTCGCAGGCGGGCCAACGCAGCCAACCTATCGTGAAGCGCAATTTGATATGGGGACCACAGCGCATCGCCCCTATACTGGCGGTGATCTTCGGCCATCCACCGGCTGGCACACGCAATTTGAAGACGTCAACAATGATGGGCTCTATGATCTTTTCATTGCCAAAGGCAATGTTGATCGGATGCCGGATTTTGCGCAGAAAGACCCCAACAATCTGCTGCTACAAAAAGAGGACGGCACGTTTGTGGAAGCCGGTGACAAAGCTGGTCTCTTGAGTTTTCGGAATCATCGCGGTGCGCAACTTGTTGATCTCAACGCCGATGGAAAGCTTGATCTCGTTGTTGTCACGCGGCGCGACACCGTGCGCGTGTGGCGTAACATATCAGATCATCTTGGGCATTTTCTGGAATTGAAAGTGCAACAAGAGGGTAACAATCGCAACGCGGTCGGGGCTTGGGTGGAAGTGAAAGAAGCCAATGGCAAGATCATGCGACGCGAGAATTTCATTGGCGGAGGTCATGCGTCAGGCCAAGCCGGGTTTCTGCATTTCGGTCTGGGTGCATTGACGGAAACGGAGTTTCGCGTGATTTGGCCTGATCAGAGCGTGAGCGAATGGCAAAAGGTGGCTGGAGATCACTTCTATGTGGTCAACAAAGACCGCTCAATTGTCGAGTGGCATTTTGGCAAATAAGTGCAGCGGACGATAAGTCTTGGTTCGGAATGATATTTCGAGATAGTCTCAACTCTGCACACGCAACAAGACACGTCTCTTTCATGTCAACCTCCACCCAAAGGGTAATTTCAATGGCTCAATTCTCTGGCAAGATCGCAGTTGTGACCGGCTCCACCCAGGGTCTTGGGCTGGCCGTTGCCACTTTGTTAGCCGAGCGCGGCGCTAAGGGGATTGTCCTGTGTGGACGGAGCCAAGAGAAGGGCGAAGCGCGCGCCAAGGAATTGCAAGAGGCTTTTGGGACACAGACTCTCTTTGTGCGTGCTGATCTCGGGAAGGTTGGCGATTGCCAAAATGTCATTGCAGCGGCGGATCGTGCTTTTGGACGCATTGATACGCTGGTGAATTGCGCCGCTGATACGCGACGCGGCACGATTTTGAACACGAGCCCGGAACTGTTCGACGAACTCTTCGCCATCAATGTGCGCGGGCCATTTTTTCTGATCCAAGAGACGCTCAAAATCATGATCCGAGAAAAGACGGAGGGGACGATCGTCAATATCGGCTCGATGTCCGCCAAGGCTGGGCAGCCCTTTTTGACGGCCTATTGCGCCACGAAAGGCGCGCTTTCAACTATCACTGAGAACGTCGCCTTCGCAGCACTCAGAAATCGCATTCGCGTGAACGGTTTGAATATTGGCTGGATGGCGTCCGAGGGTGAACATGCGATTCAAAAATCGGACGGCAATCCTCCCGATTGGCTTGAACGCGCGTCGAAAGAGCAGCCCTTCGGACGATTGATTGATCCTAAAGAAGTGGCGCGTGCGGTAGCGTTTCTAGCCTCAGACGAATCCGGATTGATGACGGGATCCGTCGTGCAATTTGATCAATCTGTATGGGGTGCCTATGAGGGCTCACCGCATCCGTCGAAATTGCTCAGCCTATAAGCAAGGGGCAGGGTGGGTTTGATCCGTTCATCCCAGAGGATGTTTTGTTACGCATTTGTTTTTGATGACCGGCGCGCGACATAGGCTTCGACTTCGCCGATGATCCCTTTGCGGAAGAGCATGACGCAGACCACAAAAATGCAGCCAATTATCACGCTCACCCAAGAGCCGACGCTGTCAGACAAATATTCCTGCAAAGTGATGACAATGCTCGAACCAATCACAGGCCCGAGGAACGTGCCTGTACCGCCGAGCAATGTCATAAGGATCACCTCGCCCGACGTCGATTGATGCACGTCAGACAGAGTCGCAAGGCCCAAGACAAGTGCTTTAAGGCTACCCCCAATACCGGCGATGGCTGCTGAGAGAACAAAGGCAAGAACCTTATAATGATCGACGCTATAGCCGAGCGAGATCGCTCTCGGCTCATGCTCTCCAATGGCCTTGATAACCTGTCCAAAAGGCGAGTGAACAATCCGCCGAATGCCGAGATAGACGAGCAATCCAATGATGAGAACGACATAATACATCGTGAAATCGGATTGCAGCGGAAGTACACCAAAGAGACTTCCACGTGGCACGCCTTGCAGACCATTTTCGCCGCCGGTGGCGGGCGCTTGAAGGCAGAAAAAATACACGCATTGCGCCAGCGCCAGCGTGATCATCGCGAAATAAATTCCGGTGCGGCGGCTCGCGAGCATCCCAATGATAAAGCCTAACGCAGCACTGAGAGCCACGCCCGCGAGAACCGAGAGTTCCGTTGGCAAATTGAGGCGCAGGCGACACCATGCGGTCGCGTACGCCGCAACACCAAAGTAGGCCGCATGGCCAAAGCTCAACAGCCGCGTAAAGCCCAGCAACAGGTTAAACGCGCAAGCAAAGATGGCGAAGCAAATCAGCTTCATCGCGAAGATCGGATAGATGCCCAAAAACGGCACCAGCACTGCTAAGAGCAGCAAGGCCCATTCGATGCGGTTTGAAACCTGCTGCGGCATTATTCTCTCCCGAAAAGGCCAACGGGCCGCACCAGCAGAACGACTGCCATGATGATGAAAATGACTGTTGTCGATGCTTCGGCATAAACAACTTTTGTTAAGCCTTCGAGCAAGCCAAGGATGATGCCGCTGACAATGGCCCCCATGATGGAGCCCATGCCGCCAATGACGACAACAGCGAACACCACAACGACAAGGCTTGAGCCCATCAGCGGGCTGACTTGCGTAATCGGTGCCGCAAGCACGCCTGCTAATCCAGCCAGTCCCACACCGAAGGCATAGGTGGCTGTAAGATAGACCGGGACATTGATGCCGAAAGCTTGTGTGAGTTGCGAATTCTCAGTCGCTGCCCGCAAAATCGCACCGAGGCTCGTTTTTTCGATCACAAGCCATGTAGCGATACAGACACTGATCGAAACGACAACAACCCAGAGTCGGTAGATCGGAATAATCATGAAGCCAAGATTATAGACGCCTTGCAACAAAGCCGGCACAGGATAGCTCATCCCGGAAGAGCCGAATTTTTGCTGCATCAAACCTTCTGCAATGAGAGCTAAACCGAAGGTCAGAAGCAGGCCGTAAAGTGGATCAAGTCCACGCAGGCGGCTGAGAAAAGCCCGCTCAATGCCGACGCCAAGAATGCCAACGGCCACAGGCGCAACAATGAGCGCGAACCAGTAGGAAATTCCGAAATTCACAAGAATGATATGCGCCACAAAAGCACCCACCATATAGAGTGCGCCATGCGCGAAATTCACGATCCGCAAGAGGCCAAAAATAACCGCGAGGCCAAGGCTTAAAATGGCATAAAAGGAACCATTCACGAGGCCAAGAATAAGCTGGCCGAGAATAGCCGGTAATGGATAGCCTAAAATTGTGGTCATCAGTCAGGCTCGCTTATTCGAGGAGTGGTGCGCACAAGGGATGAACCCTGGCGCGCACCCGTTTAGGTATTATGCAACAGCAAATGCTGCATCACTTCGCATATTGACAGGTCGAGTCGCTCAAAGGACCAAAGGCTTCTTCGCCATCCATTTTGCGGACAACTTTATAATAGTCCCATGGTGCTTTTGATTCAGCCGGTGTCTTGACCTGCATCACATACATGTCATGCACCATCACGCCGTCTTTGCGGATATAACCATTGGTGGTGAAAATGTCGTTGATCTTCGCAGCCCTCAACGCTTCCATCACCTTGTCAGGATCGGTCGTGCCAGCAGCTTTCACAGCGTTCAGATAAGTGAGCGTGGATGAATAATAGCCTGCTTGGTTCATCGTCGGCATACGGCCTGTTTTTTCAAAGAAGCGTTTGCCAAAGGCGCGCGTTGTATCGTTCAAATCCCAATACCAACCTGTGGTCAAGGTGAGGCCTTGGGCCGCTGGCAAAGTCAGAGCGTGAATATCGCTGAGGAAGGCCAGCAAAGCGGCAGGCTTCATGGTTTTGCTAATGCCGAATTCATTGGCTGATTTCAGCGAATTCACAAAGTCAGTGCCGGCATTGGCTAAGCCGATCACGTCAGCGCCCGAGCTTTGGGCTTGCAACAGGAAGGACGAGAAGTCTGTCGTTCCCAAAGGCACGCGCACGGACCCCACAACGGTGCCGCCATTCTTCAAGACGACTTTTGTGGCCGCTTCTTGCAATTGCGTTCCGAACGCATAATCAGCGGTCAGGAAGAACCATTTCTTACCGCCGCCTTGGACCATGGCTGTTGCAGTGCCATTGGCGAGCGACGTCGTGTCATAGGTGTAATGCACGGTGTAAGGCGTGCAGTCCGCATTGGTCAGCGAGGAGCCAGCCGCACCCACTGCGAAGAAAGGCACTTTCTTTTCGCCTGCGACTTTTGCCATCGCAAGGCTCACGCCTGTATTTGAACCACCGAGCAACATTGTGAGGCCCGATTGATCGGCCCATTCACGATATTTTGATGCGCCGATGTCTGGCTTGTTCTGATGGTCTGCGGTCAACAGGGTAATTGGCTTACCAAGCGCAGTGCCGCCAAAATCGGCGATTGCCATTTTGATCGCCTCGACGCCTGTTGGCCCGATCACGTCGGCATAGACAGCCGACATGTCGTCAATGTCGCCAATCACAACTTGATCATTGGCGGCGTGAGCCTGTCCAAGAAAAGCCACGCCTAAACCGGCGGCAAGTGCCAAAGCCCAGCGCGATGCTTTGAAATCTAAAGTTTTCATCATGGTCTCCTTCTTCCCCCTCATAGTCGATCATTGCGATCGATTGATTGACCCACTCGCTTTTTATCGAGATGGTGTTGTCGATTAAACCCCAAGATACTGATGCAACCTGTCTTCATTGGCTTGTAAGTCATGACTTGCAAAATCATGAACGATACGGCCACTTTCCATGACGTAAAAATGATCAGCCATAGATGCAGAAAAGCGAAAATTCTGCTCAACGAGAACAATCGTGTAGCCGCGTGCCTTCAATTGTCGAACAGCATTGGCGATTGCGAGAACGATAACGGGTGCGAGGCCTTCCGAAATTTCATCGAGCAGAAGAATGCGGGCGCCGGTGCGGAGCACGCGCGCAATCGCGAGCATTTGTTGCTCACCGCCTGACAGTCGCGTGCCTTGGCTTTGAAAACGTTCTTTCAAATTTGGGAAGAGCGTAAAAATTTCGTCTTCCGACATGGCAAAGTCAGGCTCGACGATCGGCGGCAGACGAAGATTTTCGGCAACTGTGAGGGTTGAGTAGATGCCGCGCTCTTCCGGACAATAGCCAATGCCGAGGCGCGCAATTTTATAGGCGGCCAATGCCATCGTGTCGCGCCCGCGAATGGCGATCTTTCCGGTGCGACGCCCCGTGAGCCCCATCAACGCGCGCAAAGTGGTGGTGCGCCCCACGCCATTGCGTCCCAAAAGCGTAATCACTTCGCCTTGGCGGACTGACAAATTGACACCGTGCAGGATATGGCTCTCGCCATACCAAGCGTGCAAATCGCTGACTTCGAGTGCTGTCTCTGTCATCAGTGGTGGTGCCCCAAATCGGCAGTTTCAACACCCATATAGGCCTCAATCACGCGCGGGTTTTTGGACACTTGCTCATAGGGGCCTTCGTCAATCACACTGCCGCGCTGCAACACGGAGATTGTATCGGCAATCGCTGAGACAACGGACATGTTATGCTCGACCATGAGCACTGTGCGGCCCGCGGCGCTTTGTTTGATCAAATCGGTCATGCGTTGGACGTCCTCCATCCCCATGCCTTGCGTGGGCTCATCAAGCAGCAATAATTTGGGATCAAGCGCCAAGGTCGTCGCCAGTTCAAGCGCGCGCTTATGGCCATAGGCCAGATCAGCGGCAAGAAGGTCGGCCATGCGTTCAAGGCCTACGGACGTGAGCAGCTCAAATGCGCGATCATTTAATGTGTCGAGAACACGCGGCGAGCGCCAAAATTGAAAGGACGTCCCCATCGGCTGCTGGAGGGCGACGCGCACATTGTCGAGTACCGTCATATGCGGAAAAACGGCTGAAATCTGAAATGACCGTACGAGACCTTTGCGGGAAATCTCGGCTGGTTTTTCGAAGGTAATATCCTCACCGTCGAAAAGAATAGTTCCCCTTGTGGGTTGGAGAAATTTGGTCAACAGATTGAAAACAGTGGTTTTTCCTGCGCCATTCGGGCCGATCAGCGCGTGAATGGTCCCCTGGATGACGCGGATGGACACGCCGCTGACGGCAAGGAACCCACCAAATTCTTTGGCAAGATCACGTGTTTCCAAGATGGCGATGTCTGACATGTCTCGCTTTGACCCGTTTCCCCAAGCTGACCGCATTTTGTTTTGCGGATTGGCTTTTATACGATGATGAGGCCACGGAAGATGTTAGGCTACAAGAAAAAAGTCGTATTTATTTCATGTTGCGTCGCAAAAAATATTTTGCAACGCAACATGTCTTACCAATTTGTGGGGGCTGATGGGCGCAATCACCCCATCAAACCCGATTTGTGATTGCGTCACTTTCCTGCGTGACCTAGCTTTGCGCTGACACATCACAGGTAGCTTCTCATGCAAAACTGGCTTTTTGATCGATTAACTGCATCGATAACTGACCCCTCCCGCACCATTATTGAACGACAAGACGGGTCAACACTTAACGGCGCGACCTTGCTCTCACGCTCCGCGCAGATGGCGCATCGCCTTGTTGACAGAGGCGTTAAGCCGGGTGATCGCGTTGCCGTTCAGGTTGAAAAATCGACAGATGTGATTTTGCTCTATCTCGCTTGTTTGAGGGGTGGCGCCGTCTTCCTGCCTCTCAACAATGGTTACACCCAAGGCGAGCTCGACTATTTCATCACGGACTCAGGCGCGACTGTGTTTGTCGCTGATCCTGCTAATGCTGAATCTGTGGGTACGATCACCCAACGCACCGGCACGAAGCTTTTGACGCTCGATCAAAAGGGCCATGGCACACTCACCGAGGGACTTGACCACTATTCCGGCGATTTTGAAAATTGCGACCGTGGCGCCGATGATCTCGCTGCCATTCTTTACACGTCCGGCACGACGGGACGGTCTAAGGGGGCGATGCTCTCGCACGACAATCTCGCGTCCAACGCCCAGACACTTGCTGGAGTCTGGCATTTCACCGCGAATGATATTCTCATTCATGCGTTGCCTGTGTTTCATACGCATGGATTGTTCGTCGCCACAAATGTCTCGTTGATTTCGGGCGCGCGTATGATCTTTTTGCCGAAATTCGATGCCAAGACAATTCTGTCCTTGATGCCGAGGGCAACGGCTTTGATGGGCGTTCCGACATTCTACACGCGACTGCTCGATGAACCCGGACTAACGCGAGAGAGCACCGCCACCATGCGCTTGTTCGTTTCAGGATCAGCGCCGCTTTTGGCAGAGACGCATCGCGCATTTGAATCGAGAACGGGTCATCCGATTCTCGAGCGCTATGGTATGACGGAAACCAATATGAACACGTCCAATCCTTACAATGGTGCGCGTGTTCCTGGCACAGTGGGCTTCGCACTTCCGGGTGTGTCCGTTCGTATTGTTAATCCTGACTCAGGTGTTGCTATGCCTGAAGGCGAGGTCGGCATGATTGAAGTCAAAGGCCCGAATGTGTTCAAGGGCTATTGGAACATGCCGGAAAAGACAGCGGCTGAATTTAGGTCCGATGGCTATTTTATTACCGGCGATCTCGGACGCTTTGACGCAAACGGCTATTTGCAA
>Ga0164297_10005561_pt1 | contig 10741 bp, 7 predicted proteins | sample GEODES058metaG_FD_113539 | JGI IMG/M metagenome (GOLD analysis project Ga0164297, IMG submission 113539) | Dystrophic lake water microbial communities from Trout Bog Lake, Wisconsin, USA - GEODES058 metaG | ecosystem: Environmental > Aquatic > Freshwater > Lake | place: USA: Trout Bog Lake...
ACCAGTAATTGCTTGTGTCTGACGCCTGCCCAGTGGCGCAGCTGGAATAGTCTAAGACGCAGGGCAGATCCAGGCCGCAGTTGTTGGCACTGGAGCTCAGGCAATCAGCGAATGTGTCGAAGCACAGTGCGCCCCCGCCGTTGGGAACAGCGGAAGTAGGCGCATCAGCGGGGCAGAACCAGGTGTAGACTCCAAAGTCACCTGCGATGCCAGTTGCACACGACGCAGTGTCTACAATGCAGCTACTGCAGCTCGAACTCCAAACCGTGGAACCGGTGACGCAACTCGCGTTCGTGGCAAAGCACAGGTTGCCAGCCCCGTTCGGCGCAGCAACTGACAGCGGCGGCACGGAGCCCGCAGCTACTGCAGTCTTCACAAAGGTGAAAGTTGGTGCAGAAGAGGCGGCGCCTGTGGCGCAGTACGACGCGTTTTGTACAGAGCCAGATACTTGGCTGTTGTAGCAGACGATCGAGTTGGCTCCTGGCCCTGCGATTCGGCTACGGGCAAAGTGACGGCTCTCGCGAGTCAGAAACGGCGGTACGTGGGGTGCCAGTGCGGTGCAGGGACGCTCATCGGCCACTGCCCGCCCCTTACGCGGCTCTTGCACACACGTGCGACAGGAGTTGCGGGCCCGTACGTTGTGGTGCTGGTCTGACTCAACGCAGAGACACTGGGCAAGGAAGGTTGTCAGTCCCAACACCGCGGGGCGAGGGGGCCGACAGAAGCGCCATACCTAGGAAGAGCAGACGCGAACAGCAATAAAAGCAGCGCAGCGCGGCTCCGCCTGTCGTGCTGCGCAACTGGCACTGTGTGCAGCCTGCTGCTGCTTGGCAACGAGGCGGGTGCCATGCACCGCCTGCGGGGCGCGTGCCTCTCCGCCAATTACTCGGGGGTTGCCGCGCGTGCTATAGCAAGACTCGTGGGAAATGGGTCGTGCATGTGACGTGGACGTAGTCGTAGACACCGTGAATTTCGGCGTTTGTTCACATCATCGCACCCACGGCGAGGGCTGCAAGCCCAGCGACATCGCGAGGTCTGCCGCCGCCTTGGCCGCCGCCCGTCCAGCCATAACCTGCGGCTCATCTGGACGGATGGGCAGCACAGCATGCTGCCGTGTAGCCACAGCCGGTCCAGCAACGCCAGCGCGGAGCAATGCATTGCCAGCTTCAAGGCCAGCGACGTAGGCACGCTCCTGACACAGACCCTTGGCGCCGTGCTCGCGGTCACCTAGGCGCACCCAGTCTCCTGCGCACACGAGGTTTGGCAGCCGCGTCTGCAGTGGCGGCCTCAATGTGAAGCTGCCGGGCGTGAACCAGCTGACCGCGCTGGGGAATCGCATCACATTGTGCTCCAGCACATGCACTCCAGCGAAAGCAGGCACACACGATGGCAGCAGGCGGGTGGTAATCATGTCCACGAGGTCAGTGTCGCAGAGCATCGACAGCTGAGTGCTTCCGTAAAAGTCGCACGCGATGACGGTGCCCAGTGTACGCGCATCGGTGTCAGGCGCAGCGGCCCACAGTGCTCTCAGGGCATCTTGTGTGCCTCCCTGCATGGATGCGGCGCTGAGATCAAAGAAAGTGCCGCCTGCTCCTCGGAGTTCGGGGTATCGCGCGAACACGTTTGCCGGGTACGGGACATCCACTCGGCGGTCCAGCCACAAGCGCACAGTCATGACGTCTGTTGCCGGCAGCGATGCAGCTGCCGTTAACTCTGGGCATGTGATCGCCAATGCGGCGTCGCTGCCCCGCACAATTGTGCGCATGCCTGTTGATCCAACAGCAAGCACGACGCCTGAAAGGCCATCGAGGTTGTGGGTCTCGCCTGAGCGCCCATCCACATATGTGAGCCCAGTGATGCGCCTTCCGTCTGTGTGCAAACCACTGACTCGACTGCCGCCAAGCACGTTCAGCACGGCACCTGTATCTCTGCGTTGTTGCAGCTTTGCTACGAGCGGCGCAATTATCTGCTTTCCTACTGTTTGTCCCTTAATCCAGCGAACGTCGAAGCTGTCTTGGTGTGCAAGCGCATAGAAGTACAGTAATTCGAGGCACACCAGTGCAGAGGTTTGCTCCAACGGCGTGAACAAGCCGACAGCCAGAGTTGGCCGGACGAAATCGTCCACCAATCGCTTTGACATGCCGCAGCGTATGCATAGCTCATGCGCCGACATGCGGTCATAGGCCGCCCGAGTGGCTTCATCGCGGTCGTAGTCAAGCATTGCAAGAAGAAGCCCAGCCATTGTAGCCCGATCCTGCAACGGCAAGCGTTTGAAGTTGTCAAAGGTCGCGAGCACTTGTCCCATCGGCGAGGGTAACGTCAGCGTCGCATCTGCAAACACCGGCGCTGTGGCCTCCAACCCATCTGGCGAATAGAATGCTGAAGGAAGGTACGGCGTGAATACGTCGTCTGGCGCGTCCACCAAGCTAAAGATATTGGGGTAGTCCCGCCAGAAGCCGCGGAAGCCAGCCTCGATAGGTTTACCAGACGCAGTGGTGGGCACTGTTGCCCCAGTTGGGTCCGGCAGGGCGTCAACGAGCGTCACTCGAACCGGCGCGTCCAGGCTCGCAGCTTCACACAACGCTTTCGCTGCGCCCCAGCCTCCCCAGCCGCCGCCAACAATAGCGATGTGTGGCGCGTCTGCGGACGCAGCGGTTGTGATCAGAGCCCGCTTGTGGCTCGGCCTTCTGCACGGCCCAAGCGCAAGCCTGCTCGCAAAGGGGGAAGCAGCGGTGTGTGCGGCTGATTGCATAGCCAGCGATGAAGCGGAGTCTTGCGGCAGCACAGGCTGAAGACGCGTTGGCGGCAAACGCAGAAGAGTTGTCGTGTTGCCAACGTCACGCTTTTTGATTTGCAAAGTTTGATTACCAGTGCTGCCGACACGCCGATCCATTCACTTCTCGGTAAGCTCGCGGAAGCCGGCCCATCCGTGCGGCGCCTTCCATCCCTGCTTCTCCATCACCTCCAGTAGTGCCTGGCTCGGGCCGTCCACAACGGGCGCCGCCGCTGCGCGCTCAGTGCCAGCCGCCATGCGCGTACTCAGCGTGCGCTGCGTCAACACGTCGCGCGCCTCACCCCAACGGCCTGCTGTATACGCCTCGAAAGCCAACCGCCAACTGGCCAAGAACAATGGCGGCAGTGACGACCGCATGGACGTCACATACGGCGCATGCAGCAGCTCCTTGGCGCCCGGAGAAAGCGTAGCGCTGGTCGCAGCGCCATTGGCAGTGGCGGCGCTGCCACCGGTGCTGCCATTGGCTGCGCCACTGCCCCGCACTAGGCTCCCTGTCGGCACGACCAGCGTGCTGTCGGTGCCGCTGCCCGTGCTTCCGAGGCCGGACACGACGCTGCTAGTCACGCCCTCTGTGCCGGTGGGCGCCTGTGCAGGAGGCAGGAAGTCCGAGTCCGCATCGAAGGTGTATAAATGAAGCGGCTCCCTGCAACCTTTCAACGCCACGCGATCCACCATGCGGCACTGCTGCCGCACGTCTGCGGACAGCAAGTTCGCAAAATGACTGGACAGAAGCAGCGGGACGCCGAACTGCTTCGTCGCGCCCTCCAGACGGGCCGCGATGTTGACGTGCGGCGATAGATAGCTGGCGTCCACTTTATATTCGCTCCCGATGGCGCCTTCGATGGCCCAGCCGACATGCAGGCCGAACCCCATGCGCACAGCGTAGCCGTCACCCAGACGCGCGCGCAGCCCGGGATGGTTGTTGAACCGGGCGAGCATCGAGCTGGTCCGAAGGGAAGCAAACACCGCGACGAAGGATGCGAGCGCGTTGTCAGCCGCCGCGGAGATGGCTGCCGCCACAGCAGCTCCACCAGGTGGTGGCTTGCCAGCAGCCACAGCATCCACATCCTCGGCGGTGACTGCGACGCCGTTGGTGGGGAACTTCCAGACGAGAAGGAAAGCGTCGCCGATGTTCTTGTTTGCGGAGCCACCGCGAGATGTGACGTGCGTGTGCACCAGCCGCGCGATGGTGTTCACAAACTCCATCACCTCTTCCTGCAGCTCCTCCGTCGCGTCCGTGAAGTTACGGATGTCACAGAAGCCGAAGATGGCGCACATCTTTTTCCCAGGCACCATGGGGTTCAACGCGCCCCCAGACTTCATGTTCTCCGCTATGATCTGAGCGCCGGCGTCACCGAAGCCCAGCGCCATGAGACTGCAGATCTTGCTCACGCTGCTCTCGAGCAAGCGCGCCTCGTAGTTCTCAGCCTTCGCCATCGCACGAGCACGCAGACGCGCCGCAAGACTGCTCCGCCCAGACATGGATGCGTGGTGACCCAGAGTGCCGGCTGCTGTGGTGGTGTCCATGACCGTGGCGGCGAGCAATGGGTTATCGCCCAGATCCTGCACTTTGCGCATCATCCGTTCGATCGGCCGCAGCACCAGGCGCTCCGCATCCTTGGTGAAGAAATACACGCCTGCAGCGAGCATGGTGGCCAAGAAGCCGATGCGACAGAGGCCGAGAATGGCCTTCAAGCGGTACAGCTCGGTTCGGTCGAATATGGCGGATGTGGAGCCTGTGGAGATGGTGGTCGCATTCGCGCCAGTGACGTTCATCACGCTCCTGCTCCCGTCAACAATGACAGGAAGTTGCTCGAATGAGCGCAGGCTGGATGGGAGTTCCGGAAAGGAGTACCGCAGGGTGCCGACATCAGTGCCGAGTACGGTGAGGCGCAGCAAGCCCGAGGTGTGGGACACGAACTGGTCCATGGCGGCATAGCATGAGGCTGCACACACCGGCGCAGTGAATTGTGCGGACGCGTTGAGCGATGGCAAGCCCACTGGTGAGTTCGCCGGAATTGCGCCGGTCGCAGCGACGGCATTCAGCGCGCAACTGGCACACGTGTCATGCACCACCTGCAAGCCGCCGAACTCGAAGCTGGTGGGATTGCCTTGCGGGTAGAACTTGATGTCGAACAGTGGTGATGCCAGCAGGATACACCACACGCCAATGACCACTCGGCGTGTCGTCAAATCAACCAGCTTGCCGCCGAGACGACTGCTGCTACCATCACCGCCGGTGCCAGACTGGCGGCCACCGGAGTTGGCGCGAGGGGAGGCTTTGTCTTGCTGGGCCGCACCATCGATGGACAGCATTCGCGCGAGGCGCACGAGACGCAGGATCTGACCCACTTTGGCGGCTGCGTACGCGGTTGTTCCTGCGGCAGCAAGCGTGCCTCCAGTGCCGGTGGTCTGTCCCGCACCCACAGGGGTGAGCAGTTTTAGCACTTGCGGCAGGTCGAACAGCAGCGACAGCGTGCTGAGCACATCCAGCCAGAAGTAGAAGCCGAAGAAGTACTTCGGGCGACAGGCGCTGAGTAGAGCTGGAGAGGAATGCAGGACAGTTGAGTGCGAGCGAATGCATTGCACCCTCTGCGCCTCTAGCCTCACGCCTGCATGACGCACCAGCCTCGATGGTGAACCAGGCAATGCAGATGATCGTGCCGGACAAGAACAGGGGGTCGCTCTTGGCATGGACAGTGAGGATGCGGATGTAATCACCCACCAGGGCCCAGAGTGTGATGAACACCGACAGGCCAGTCACGAGGGGGCTCTCCACCGCATTGCACACCCACTGCCGCCATGTCAAGCCTGGCGTGTCAGCGGCTGCCGCGCTGCTGGCGTTACTTCCGCGGGGGGACCAGCCGTCAAGGTCTGCGCTCCAACGGAGGGGGATGCCAAGAGTCAGCGTTGCCGATGGACAGTGCACAGCGACGCGAACAAGACTAGACCGGCATGCGTACCAGGTGTGTTCCCAGCGCCATCGTGTATGGACCGGCTTGTGGTTTTCTGCAAGTGAGTTGGAGGGGAGTCAACGTGGCCCGGGAGGAGGCAGGCAGTCCCTTCACGTGTTATTTACGCGACACGCGCAAGGCGCGCACCTTGGTCACCTTCGCTGCCTCCGTGTCGCTGCCAGCCTCAACATCTGGGCTGCTTGAGTCGCCGCCGTCAGGCAGCTTGCGTGAGTGCAGAGGGACCACTTTGGCGCTACCTAGTCTCAAGGAGCGTGGCAAGAGGCCGCTGGACGCGACGTCTCCGTGACCGACACCTTCTTGCGGCACAGGCGCAGCGTCAACAGCCTCGTTTGGGGACGAAGCTGCCATGGTCCGCAACGAACGGACACCAAGGCCAAAGACCGTCGTGTGCTAACTCCCCCTTCGCGCAACGCGCGCGGGTCGCAAGCTCGCGCTGCTCCTCGCCCGGCGCAGCAGCAAGGCTGCAGCGTGCAGAGGTATAGACACCAGACAGGGGAAGGAACAGGAAACACGTACCCGTGAATCTTTGGTCTTGTTCGAGAGTTGAACCGACGTTCGCACCGGCTACTTGCTGATTCCACTCTGCACATTGCAATCGCTACTCAGTGCTACTGAGACCAAGCTCCGCCTGCGCGCTCCCTTGAACAAACTGCTTGCGAGCTGGACTGTTGGACGACCTGAGTCTGTTGTCGGTCGAGGTGTGCTGCCCTGACTTCCAGCATCAACCGCAGTGGCTGGCGCGTCCTTCGGCGATGCGCAAGTTTCAGCAGATGTTGCCGCCAGGTCTGCCAGCAGAGGCGCGAGGCCTCTCAACGTACTATGCTGATCTGTAGGCGAAAAGACCGACTGCACGCCACCACCACCAGGCGCTGCACGATGCGCCGTCATGGTAGTTATTCGCTTGGCAGCTCTATCACGAAGCAGTGGCTCCACATCTGGGAAATCGTCAAGCACTGCCGCCAGCGCCGCCCCAGACAAGCTGCATATCTCCGCTGGCGTGAGCGTCTGCACCGTGCTCGACCGCAGCACATTCGCAATCAGCGCTAGCTCCCCGAAGTAAGCGCCATCTTCAAGCAGGGACATACGCGTGTTTTTGACGCCATCAAGCACCTCCACTGTGCCATGCACGATGAAAAACATCTCTCGTGACAACTCCCCGGCTCTAAAGACGACTTCGTCGCGCATGTAAATGCGACTCTGCACACGTGCCGCTACAGCTGCGATGAAACTCGGGGGCAGGCCACGCAGAAGAGGCACTGCACGCAAGGCATCGCCGTAGAGGTGAACCACCACATCCCGGTGGAGGGGAGGACTCAATGCTTCCATCTGCGCGAAGCCTTCTGGTCCCGGATGTGCGGAGCTGCCCACGAAGTTGAAGTAGTCCGCCACGCGCTGGACAAGCGGTCTGGGGAGGTTCAGGTACCGAGCTGTGTCAAGGGCGGCATCTGCTCGCGATTGATGCCTTACGGAGGCGGCACCCATGGCAGCTACTACCTGTGCGCAGTTACCGATGACAATCGCTTGTAACAGCGCGCCCATCATGGTGACCACCGCATTAAAGAGCCGCTCCGGCGTGGTGGTCACATTTGGCAAGCCATTCCCCACCAGGCATACAACTGACGCGCTGAGCGCCAGTGAATACGCATCCATGAGCGTCACACGCGGCTGACTACCAGCGGTGACATTGGCACCGATAGCTTGCAAGCTGGCCACCAGCCAGTTGGCATTGGGTGATGTCGCACCCATACCGCCATTCTGAGAGATGCCGAGCAGGTAATACGCGCACGCCACCCAATGCGCGACCAGCGCCCAGAGGAGGACGAGACGCACAAGACGGAGCAAGCCCGCGCCACGCATGTTGTCGAATGCGCGCAGAAGCTTGCTGAGCCGGAGCAGGCGCATCGTCTTCAAAAGGGACAGCAGCTGCAACTTCTTATGGCTATCTGCAGCTCCAGACTGAGCGCGTGCAGCCCGCACGATGATTTCCAGCGGGAGTGTGCCAAGCAAGTCGAGAGAGAGCCAGGTGCGTGCGTAGTGCGTGATGTTCGCTCGAGCGTCCGTCTGCAACCGGCCATGTTTGTCCACTCGCCCCGTGATGAGACTGAGGCACAGGTCGCAGCCGAAGAGGCAGTCTACGACGGTGTCGATGACTGAGCGCGAGGTTGGCACAGGCGGTGAGAAGGCAGCATCGTATGGCACCAGGATGGCGTTCCATAGGACACACAAGATGATGAACATGTCCCACCATCGGTGCCCTCTTCCACGCGGGTCGACCACATACCGCGCCTGCTTGCGCTCCACATCGTAGCGAAACCATTCACCGCGCAAGCGCTTCCGGATGTAAGCACGCTGCGCGCTGCGCCAATTGAGGAGGAGCGCACGCAGTGGCGTGCCTGATCCCGGATCGCCCGCGTCACCGCCGGGGAACGAAGATGGGTCCATCGTCGTGACATCTCCAGCCCCTGGTTGTGTAAATCCAGGAGGAAAACCAGCTGTGCCAGTCACTGGGTCGGCGCCCGGCAACACCACGCTCCGAATGACGTTCCATCTGCGCTGCGGCTCCGCAGAGCTCGGACGCGCTTTCAGGTCTTTTGCGCCGCCATATTCTGCCACGTCACCCAGAGTGACGGCTGAAGGCGCCGCGACTCGGTTCTCGTGAAGAGGTGAAACGCGTGCAGATGCGCGGCCCATGGGCTGGTGGTGCTGCTGCTGACGGCGCTGTCCATATGTAGGTGGCCGTCTCGGACTGCTCGGACTCGGCGCTGGTGGCTTCGGGCCTGGTGAGCGTGCACCGCCTCCGAGCGGGGGAGGAGCCACAGGCAGCGCCTGAGGATCTTCAACATCGCCTTCGCAGGGAGACGACACCGACTCGCGGGGGCTGCGTATGTGTGCATGGACGTAAGCAACAAGCAGCGTGTGAATCACCAGCGCAGTGGAGCACGTGTAGGTGTGACTCTGCTGAAGGGACAGTCAACAGCGAAGGGGGAGGACACATACCTGCTCCCTCGGTGTGCTCTCAGAACAGCTTCAATACCTTGTATGCTGCGCATAGCAACTCAGCTCTGCGCAGGGAGCGCTGCGCGTTGTTCTTCCGACAGCAGTGCGGAGGTCCAAAAAGTCCGCAGTAAAGGTGCTGCTGACAGGGTCACTGGAGCGCAAGTCACTAGTCGCGGAGCTGCACCGCAGCTCGTGTCTATGTCAGTGCAAACGCATAGGCGGCGGCAATTTTTGTGTCCCTCCCTCTCTTAAAGGAACTTCTGGCAGTCCAGTGCTTTTCGCCTCGAGCTGTGAGGAGGCAAGTTCATGTGCCATTCACTTCCACCATGATGCGCCGCGCCTGATTCTTAGCAGTTGCACCAAAAGTCACAATGTCACCGCAGTGCATGCGGATGCGGAGCTTACGGGCGCGCATGAGCTCCCGAATCCACATATCAATGATGTTATCTGCAGGCAAGTTTGCAAGCAGGCGGGCGACTCCTTCTGCGGAGTGCACCATGCCTGTGGTGCGACTGTAGCTGTACCGAGGCGTGAACATCCCGTCGTGGGGAACTCGCCACGGAGGCGGCAACTTTGCAGAGCGCTGGCACAGACCCGGCGTTACCGTCAAAAGGAGGAGATCCCAAGTGCCTGGCTTCAGGCGCGCAGCAGTTGAGAACACATCAGCTGTGAATGTGTCGTACGATTTGACCAGCGCGTCATCCTCCAGGAACAAGTACAGCGTTCTGGCACTCGATCCTGGCTGTTGCTTCTCAGCGGCATCAATGTCAGCCTGCATGGCTTGCAGCGCCCGGATGACGCCCACTGTGTTGCCCAGCGCTTTATTCCACCGCCAGTTGAAGCTCGCGTTCAGCTGATTGGGCAGCCAGTCACGCAGGACGGGACCTACCACCTTCGGCAGCCAAGGCGGAAGCGGCGGCGGTTCTGGACGTGTCGGCGCAAGCGTCACAACACCCTCTGCTTCCAGTGCAGCAATACTAGCGTTTGTGTACTCCTGCCCCTTGGGCGCGGGGACCAGCGCGCACGGCCAGGACGCGGCAGACACATGTGCACAGATCTCCTCCGCGTTCGCCTTGCGTTCAGGCGCCCATTCTGCAACGAGGATGTAAGCTCGCAAGGAGTCGTAGAACTGCGCTACAGGGGCACGCAACAGGCCAGTAGCCGCTGCTCTTCGAGCCTGAGACAGTAGAGGCACCGCCTGGCTGTGGTTCACTGCGACGCCGGCAGTTGCGTTTGGCACGCGAATGGGCAACACCTCGTCTGGACGGACCCACGTGCCTGTGAAGCGTGGTTCTCAGTCAGCTGCGAAGAGCGCTATCGACGCAGGAGGGGTCTGTCTTTGGGCGCACCAAGTTGCTCGTGCGCTGTGCACAGCAGGTTACACCTCGGTCGCGTGTGTCCGCATGCGCAGAGTCTATGCACGCTCGTCTGCGCCAGCAAGAGCGCGAGGAAAGAAGAGACTGCGAGAGCGAGCGCAAGGGCGCCTCCACCTCTGCTGTATGCCCCTCTGCTCCCGCGCGACACCGCCACTGGCGCCGCCTCCTCCTCGTGCTCTGTGTGCTGAGGCAGGATCATCCCGCTGCGTGATGCAGTGTGCCCATGGAAGGGGTGTGTGTGCTGTAGGCGAAGGGCCACACCTGTTGAGGTGCCTGCCACGCGTGGCGCACATGCCTCAATGCTGAGCATTATAGTGCATTCAGAGCGCCATGCTGAGGTATTTCATCTCTGTGTACTCGTGGATGCCATGCTTGCTTCCCTCACGCCCGTGCCCGCTGGCTCGCACACCTCCAAAAGGGGCGGCCGCGCTCGCACTTGCAATGCCGCTGTTGAGCCCTACCATGCCGGCCTGCAGTCGCTCCGCCACCCGGAACAGGCGAGACGCATCGCGGGTGAACACGTAAGCCGCTAGTCCAGCATCAGTCGCGTTGGCGCGCGCCAGAAAGGCAGCCTCATCGTCTTCAGGCCGCATGCGCAC
>Ga0164297_10005562_pt1 | contig 10741 bp, 12 predicted proteins | sample GEODES058metaG_FD_113539 | JGI IMG/M metagenome (GOLD analysis project Ga0164297, IMG submission 113539) | Dystrophic lake water microbial communities from Trout Bog Lake, Wisconsin, USA - GEODES058 metaG | ecosystem: Environmental > Aquatic > Freshwater > Lake | place: USA: Trout Bog Lake...
AAGTTTCATCGTGGCCATCAGTTGGACTCCGGCCAGAGATACACCAGCCCGACAGGCTCAATCCGCTGAGCGCGCACCTCGTAGAAGTCCTGGATGCGCTGTGGCTCATGCGTAAGCTCCCGGTCGAACTGTTCGAGCCGAACGCGCCAAGAACGCATGTTGGATTCGAGTTGCCGCTTTTCGTCCTCGTCGAAGCCCAGCGTGAGCTGCTGGAACTCGCCCTCGTTTCGGACGAGTTCCTGGCGCACACGGTCGCGCTGGCGCTGCAGGGTTTCGGTGAGGTCAGCAGCCTCTCTTTCGCCACGATTGTGGAGTCGGTCTACCGCCAGGGCAGCCAGCTCCTTTGCGCGCGGCTCGAGCTGGGGCAGCAGCTCGCCGATGTCGCGCGCGGCCGATGTCAGAAGCCTCGACTGGATCACGTCGTTGGGCATGTGCTGCGCCGATTCAGCGATGGACTTTTCCAGAAGCTCTAGCGTCTTGGTTTCGGCCTCACGCGCATAGGCTGTGAGCGGCCCCTTGCGTTGAGAGGGTTCAACCCAGCGGGCGGCGAGCGGCACCAGTTCTTCGTGCAGGCGCTCGGCGCCACGACCATAAAGCGACAGGCGCCCGAGTAGCACCACCCGGGGTACCGTATCGGCCGATTGCGCCAGGCAGGCTCTGGAGAGGTCGTGGTGGATGAAGCCCTGCGAACGGAAGCGGGCCAGCAGACGCTGCGCGACGCGCTGGTCAAGGTGGAGGTGGACGGCATCTTCCGAGAGCACACCGGCATCCTCGAAGACCACGGGTCGGATCGGGGCCTCTCGACGCCAGTCCGCCAATTTTTGGTCTTGCTTGCGGGGGGATCGAAGCGAATCCAGGGTAGCCGTCCAGCTCTGGTCGGCCTGCGCGCGGCGGTCCAGCTGAGGGAACTGCCAGACCTCGCGGCCATTGGCATCGAGCGAGACTTTCAGCGGGTCCGCGCCTAGCAGTGCAAGGGAGCACGACAGCGCGTCCCTGAACGCCGGCGCCTCAAAGGCGGCCCAGGTGCGCGAGGCGTCCAGCAGGCTCTGACATCGTTCGATCTGCTGCTTCAGGTCTTCGCGCCGGTCGCGCGCGGTCTCGAGTTCTTCTTCGGTGATCCGCTTGTGGTCGGCGTCCAGATCGGCGCCCTCGATCGCGCGAGCCAGCTGGTCGACATCACGATGCCGGATACCTTGTCCAAGACGGCGTTCGATGTCGTCGTCGATGACTTTGGAGAGGCTGCCGAGTTCGCGCTTGATCGTCTCGGTCTTCTTAATGAGTACCTCGAGCACACGGTCCTCAACCCGCTGCGGCAGGACGAAGTAGTGACAGCGAACCTCGGCTTCGGGCTGGAGCTTTCGGTCAATCCGGCCGTTGCGTTGCTCGATGCGGCCCGGGTTCCATGGCAGGTCGAAGTGGAAAAGGTCGGCGCAGTGAGCCTGGAAGTTCAAGCCCTCGCGCGCAGCGTCGGTGGCCAGCAAGATGCGCAGCGGGTCGCGTGCTGGGTCAGTATTGAACCGGCGTTGGATCTCTTTGCGGCGGGCGCCGGCGGTCAGGCCGTCGATAACCTCGATGCGTTCATCAGCGCGATCGGTGCCCTCGATTGCCTGCTCCAGTATGGCTTTCAGGTAGCGCTTTGTGCCCTCACGGTTCTCGGTGAAGATTAAGACGCGTCGGTTGTTCCAACTTGCTGGCAGCCCAACAGGCCGCTGGCCAAAGATGGGCATACCCTGGCAAAGGTTCTCCCGGATCCAGTCTACTAGGCGGCGCATCTTGGCGTCTGGCAGGTGCCGCGCCCCTTCGGCGATGTCCTGCATCCGATCCAGCAACGCCTGCTCGCGCTGCCAAAGCAGTTTCGCACGCTCGTCGCCGGACACTTCGCCTTCTGCCTCGGCGGTGATGGCTTCGATTTGGGCCGCTTCGTCGGACTCGAGCTCTTCGGGCGTCCACTCACCGCGTTCATCATCGGCGTCGGGGGCAACGGCGAAGAGGCTGGAGTCGGCGGCACCGGCAGTTGACCTCATAGGTGCACCACCCTGGACGCGCTGCCACTGCCGCTCGACCGTGACTCTGTGAACCTTAAGGCTGCGAGCGAAGGCGTCAATGGACGAGAGCAGGCGCTGCTGCAGGCCGACGATGAGCAGGCCCGCTGCCGCCTGGGCGCGTCGGCTGGTGGCGGTCAACCGCTCCTCCCGCGCAGTGCGGTACTCGTCCAACAGCCGAGACAAGGCCAGTTCGGGTGCGTCAGGCGTAAGCCCATCGATGCCAATGCGCACGATCTTGCGCACCGGAAAACCGCCCTGAACTTCCCGGATGTCTTCCTTGAGCCGCCGGACCATCACGTCGTCCAGCGCCTTCTTGCCTCTGACCTTGACGCCGCGGGTAAAGCGGTACGGGTCGAGGATCTCGAGCAAGGTGGAAAAGCTGTTCGAGTGCCCGTTGTGAGGTGTCGCCGACAGGAAGAGGCGATGCTCGAAGCGGGCGCTCAAGTCCCGAATGGCACGGGTGAACTTGGTTTCGATGCCATAGCGCCCACCGCTGGATGGGGCGGCGTGATGGGCCTCGTCCAAGATCAGCAGGCTGCCTGGCAGAAGCGGGCCGAGCCATTCACGCATAGGGTCTGCGTATGCCGCGTCGATCAATAGGTTGTGGGAGACCAGGAACCTGCTGTGCGTGCGCCAGGGATTGACGCCAAAGCCCCTCTCCCGACGCATCCGGGCCAGGTAGGCGCGGTCGAGAATCTCGAAGACGAGGCCGAAGCGCTCCTCCAGCTCAGCCTTCCACTGCTCGAGCACCGATGGCGGCGTGGCCACGACGATGGTTTTGGCCTTCTTGCGCAGCAGAAGCTCACGCGCAATCAGGCCAGCCTCGATGGTCTTGCCCAGGCCCGTGTCGTCTGCGATGAAGAGATTGACACGGGGCAGCCTAAGCGCCTTGCGCAAAGGCTCCATCTGATACGCATCGATCTTTATGCCGGCCCGGAATGGTGCCTGAAACAAGTTCGGATCCGTCGCCGTGACGCAATTCCAGCGCAGTGTGTGTAGGAACGCTGCGAACTGGCGCGGCTCATCAAAACCTTTCGCCGCAAGATCTTTCCAACCTTCCTCCTCGAAGATCTGCCGGTCGATCTCGAAGTCCCAAAATACTTCAAGTGCCTGACCCTGAGCATCATCATCTGCGCAAGCCAATCTAACTACAGGAGAATGTCCTGCTATTTTGGGTTCAACAACTTCCTCTACAAGCCAGCGCCTAGATCGAACAAGGACCATTTCACCAATTTTGGGAAGTCGATCAGTGTTGATTGGAATAGCTTGTTCTTTTTCTGCACTCATTGCATCTTCCTATCGCTGTTGTCGCGCCGAATGTTTATCGTGCCAAAATCTCCACCGACCACACGTTTAAGAAATGATTCAGTCAGTGTGCTTTTCTGATTCATAAATCAGCCCTGCCAACTTTGTAACCTGGTGCCAGCGCTGCACTTTCAACGCCGTACAAGGTTTGAGGATTCTTGAGATAAAGATGGTGTTGCTTGGGATCCAGTCCGTGCTTGGGTGTGCAATCTACCGACCATCTTCTTAATGCATATCCGACTAATGGGGCACGCATATCCAAAACAAGCATGCCATCCTTCATCTTGTAGTCAGCTTCAATAGCCTCAAGATGTTCGACTCCGGGATGAGGAATCGAACTTTTATATTTTGAGTAAACCATACATTTTTAAACTTCATACTCAGAATCTAGTTCGAATCAATAAATCAAAAATCAAGTTAATTACAAAGTATTAATTAATCTATTAAAACTCGTTGTTATTATATTAGCCTAGGGTACATTAGAAATGAGGCTTTTTGAGACTATATTAGGAGTTTTGAACATATTAATGACTTAGCCAACTAGCTCAAAATTTGACCTAGTTACCTGTTAAAAATTAACACCCATATGAGATTGCTTGAAAAAATACTTAGAACCTATTATCAGAAAGATCAACTAATGAGATTTAATTTAAAAAAAGGGCATGATTTTTCTGACATTTGTCAGGTTAAGGAATTCTCATTCACATCCCTAACATTTGTTAAATTTTGTCTAACAGGAGGACTTCCGTATTATCAAGACATCTCAGCAATCCGTTTAACTAAAAGTCTAGACTCCACCCTTGTTGCTAACTTACTAGCGTGAGCCCTGAATTGCCTCCAGAATACAGATTTATCCTTACCTTGGGCTGCTACAGTTCGTTCTAAGTATCCTCTCAGTACATTTCTGAACGTCCTCAAATTCTTGGCTTCAGCAGTATTTTCTTTAGGGAAAAGATAGGCTCTTAATGCCCATTCATGACCACATTCTTGAACAAGGTATCTTGCACATTCTCTAATCTGACCGTGGTAAAAAGAGTTGTCGTCATTTTCATCAAGAGACAGTCTTTTTTGTATTTCAAGAATTAGCTGATCTGTAATTTCAGGAATTTTCATGTTTTATATTTAATTCGTTAACTTATAGAAACTATCAACCAGATTGAAGTACTTTTTTAACTTTCGTCTTAAAGGAGCCAAAGACTGTCATTGATGTCCCCCAACTTCTTTCCTTAATGCAGTCAAATTTATTTGCCAAATCGCGTTCGATCAGTAATTTTTGATCTTCATCAAAATCTTTTAATTTTTCGTTAATTAATCTCTGCGCGTGTCGCTCTAAAGCGCAAGTCCCTTTAAGGAACTCAGACAACCAATTCAAGATGACACACCAATATAGTTCGTGATGATCTTCGGTAAGAGAATGTTCTTTTATAAAGAAATCAATAGACGAATCTTTAGTCATCATGGTTAGTTGCCCAATGATTTGACTTAAGTTTTGTCCATTGATTGCCTCATTGTTGAAATAACTGATAATGGATTTAGGCGGAAATCCTTTGTCGATCTCAATTTCCGGGGATGTCGGTTTCTTAAATTCAAACACATCAGCTTGTTTTCTTAAGAACCCAGGTATTTCATAATCATCCTCCCCCCCTGAGGACAGGCTTTCAAGCTTAGTTGTCGGTTGTGTTTTACTGGTTCTCCACACGCTAGGCACTGCCATTCCGTTATAGTTTGAATCAATATTTTGTGATGGGGAGCTGAGACTCTTGCACATCCGGAGGACTGTTGGAGCACTCATGGAGTACAGAACCTCAGTTCTTCCAAATCCACCCCAACCAGCAGCTTGCATTTGTGCGATCCGTTCTAACTTAGGCAAGCCAGTTGCTTTATCGTCTTCCTCTCTTTCGTGGACTAGCAATAAATTGGTGTATTTGCTGGGCAGTTGATACTTAAGCGCGAGGTCAGTCGCTGTTTTCTCATGTTTGGTGATTCCAATCCGTGCAGCTGCGCAAATTCTTGGAAGCAGGCTGTCCTCCTGTAACTCGATTACAGATGCCTGACAGGTATGCATCACTCCATTTATTTCATAAGTAAGTGTCGGAAGCTCCTCGGGTTGGGATCTTAAATTGGCAAATACATGAATTGTCTCGTTACTAAAGATCTGAGTTGGTAAATGAGACCTCCAGTCAACCCCGGCAGCGCATCTCAGTTCAATCTTATTGGTATGGAAAGAGCGAAGACGCTCAAACATCCGAAGTGTTGCCTCTTCAATGCTCTCGTTTGGAGTAACCAGTTCACAAGCTCCGCCCGTCCTCTCCGCCAAATCCTGGAGTAGGCTCTCAGCAGGTGCGCTTCCAACCCCAATTGCAAATATTCTGTGGTTGAATTTTTTAGCTTCCTTAATGACAGGCTCTATATCCCATACATCACCGTCTGTTATGAGCAAAAGATTGACAGATGTTTTGAAGTCCGTTGGGACTTCAAGTTTATAAGTTGAACGCAGTGCTTTTTTGATCTCCGTTCCGCCTAAATTAGCATCGGTCTCTAGAATTGCATTGGCTAGTTTTTTCTTGATGAATTTTTCTGTGGCCAGATTAAGAGTAGGTTCAAGATGTTCAACGTCAGAGCCGAATTTTGAATAGGATACTAAATCCGTCTCTTTTAGGAGCCTGGTTACTGCATCCATGGCAGTTCTGACCTGTTCAATGCTTTCACCAGCCATAGAGCCCGAACAGTCAACCAAGATTTTGAGTGCCAGAGGAGCAGTCGATGACTGAGGGAGCTCTGGACAAAAGCTCGCAATCATGGCGTAGGAGTCCTCCTCCTTAGACGCAACCACATAAGAATTTACGTTCTTTGATTCAATGTTAAGGATAAAGTCACGGTCTAGTAACGCCCCTTGGGTTACTTGAATACATTTACCGGTTTCAGTAGTCGTTAATTCGACCGAATGGCTTGGGCATTCAATACGTCCTTCTGCGAGCTTACCAATCACATCTAATTTGACAGTCAATGGATATTCAACCATTGCGTTTGTTCCGACCTTTTGGTGACCAAACAAAACCCCTTGTGCCTCTTGGTCGCCGTACCTCGCCCCGATGACTGTAGGAATGGTTAGTCTGATATTTCCTTTGACGCTACGCAGCATTTGAGCGTATTCAATCTCAATTACCGCCTCCTCTCCTGCTTTGAGGTTTCCTAGATTGGCTGTGTAGAGTCCGTAGGGATTCATCTCCACCATGACTGGAGTGTCCCCCTCCTCTATGGCTTTTTCATAATTCTTCTCTGCAGTTTTCTTGGGTACACAGACTGCACTGAGTCTTTTACCGGCAATCTCAACATTAAACCCCATTAAATTGGAACCCCAACCCCCTGGAAAAGTATAGACAGCCTCTATGGTGTCTCTGGATTCATTGACATAACGCTGTCTCATCTTCATAGTCATTAAGAGGCCTTCAACCCGACCTTCGAGGCGCACTGACTTGAGAGATACGTTTACTTCTCCATCTTCGCTGATTAAACCTGATTTGTGACTCATTGCGCGGTCTCCTACTTGGACTATGAATTAAAAAATTAAGGGGGATATGTAGATTCCGTGCCCCCTTGCATCACGGCTTCAAGGACCTGATCTTGGATACAAAATAAAGGGCCACCAAGAGCAGAGACAAATCGACTTCACATCTACAAGGCCGAAACCGAAATGCCGTATGAATACTGGCCCACCACTAGCTAACGCCACTGTTTTTCTTTAATACTTTGTTCGTAACACTGATTAGCTCCTTCATCAGCGCTCTTAGTTGTTCTGGACTCATACCTGCCTCCTCCGCAGAAATTTGTAATTCAATACCCGGTGCCAAATAGACATGACTTTTAACGTCTATTGACCCAGGTTGCCTTTGTTTGGGGGTAATGGGGGACTCTCCTCCCGCCAAAACCTCTCCAACCCTTTCTAACGAAATTCCAGAATCTGTCAAGCGTTTGATCAAAATTAATTGATCAAGGTGTTTTTGTGTGTAGTGTGCAGCGCGGGTCTCCCCGATAGGTCTGTCAACCAGCCCTAACTGCATGTAATACCTAACTGTTCTGGCAGAAAAGTCACTCAACCTACACAGGTCATCTAAACTGAATTTGGACTCGTTCATAAGGCGTTGTTGTAAAAGTTAGTTTATTATAACAGTTAAACTGTCAAAATTAACTGTAACTAATGAAAACCCCTAGAAACTGATCAAAACAACAATTTAAAGCACACGATGGTCACCAGGTGAGCTACTGGGTTGGGAAAATATAAAAAAGATTAGGAGTAAATATGGACCGACACCAGGTGGAGATGGCCGGGCCGCAGGAGGCGTTTGCAAGATGCTGGTCCGCTGCCGGCAAACATTTAAGTTAATTCGGGGACGGTATCGTTAATAGTTGGCTAAGGTCCCACCTTAATCCGCCTTTTTTAGAACATCTCTCCTTTCGCCGGGTTTTTCACGGTATCAGTGTTGGGCCTCATCGTTGATCACCATGATGTTGCTAAGGCCCATCAAGTCCGGCATAACGCGCTAAATCATTTGTCCTTCGGTTTCAAAGGTGATCAGTTTGTCACCCCCTCTACCTTCCAAGAGCATTCGAACGCCCTTAGAGAGTTCAACTCTTTCGCGGAGTTTGAATAAGTGATAGTTGGTAATGACGATCTTTGTACGATTCAAATCCTCCATCATGTCGTTTGGAACCAGTTCCCGACTTGTTTAGTAACTTTCCGGGTCGTTTGGTTGGAGTACACGAAGCCTGTCGCGGATTGTTAGAACAGGTGCGACAAGTAAAAATCCATGAGTAAATTTCTTGCTGGTTGGGCGCCTTGCAGCATTGATCGCCTGCCAAGCAATGATCATTGCTATGACTGTTGTTTTGCCTGCACCAGTAGCAAGCTTCAAGGCTAATCGCATCAATTCAGGATTGGCATCGTTGTTGGCATTAGCTAAGTGATCAACAAAGTTTTGTCCAATCTTGCCCATTTGTGGAGCAACTTCGCTCAGCCATATTATTGTTTCGACTGCCTCGACCTGACAGAAGAACGGGCGAACGCCACTGAATTTAATTATTCCTACATTCATTACCGACATCTAAATTACGTGATGTACTGCATTTGATAAGATAAATTTTTCGATTTACAACTCGGGCAGAAGATTACTTTATCACGCTTCAATGCTCCTCCGCACTCACATTCCAAACTTCCCTCATACTCATCAGCTCGTCCAGGCCCGCCTGCTCTGATCGAAGATAGCTTTCCACACCCTTGGCATTGGAAACCAGAGATACTGCTGTTTGTCCAGTGAATAAACGATGTAACTTCCTCGCTGTGATAACAATCTTTACATGTAATTGCCCCATGGCCGCCTATGTAATGGAACCAAATTCCTTCTGCCCTTTCATCCTCTAGTCTTTTATCCAGAGCAACGGACTCGTTATGTTCTTTTATGATGCCGTACATAAAAAATGGCCATAAAAGTACAAAGCCTAGTGTTATGATAATTCTGAAGAAAAAGAGTTTGATCTCCGATGGCGCTACTCTTTCCATGAATGCATTTGTCATAGGTGAGCCTCTAGCGCTATCCACTTCTTTAGCTATGTTTTTTCCTGCTGGCCCTATCGTGCCTAAAAAAATTCCAATCAGAACATATGAAGCTGCCACAATTTCAAAACCATTATTCATTTTTACTCCTATTTATTTTTGATTTCGATTAATTTAAGCTTTGAGTTTCGGGATCATTTCCCGGCAGACGTTAGTTTTGCAAAATAAAAATCAAAAAAAGAATCTTCATCCCTATTCATGTTTATCCTTTTAAAACTTAACAATTAATTTTGGAAATTAGCAAATCAATTCTACAAGTACCGCTTTCATTAACCATGAAAACTGGAACGAATTCAAATTCGAGGAGGTTTTCACATTCTCAGCTGTTCGTTTTTTTCCTTTTCTTTAGTAAAAGTGCAATTGATTTATGACTAGATTACAGATTGCAATATTACTGCTTAGCAAAAGCTCATGATTTGAGCTAGGAAAGCTGAGTATCTATGGTTTTAACACACCGAAGATTTATGTTAGAATACACTCAACATCAAGACAAGGCCCGACGGCCTTACCAACCTGCCCCCGGGCAAGGTGGAAGCGAAAGCGATGAGGCTCCAGTCGGAGCAACCAACCGGGAGATGCGTCGGCCCTCCTTAGACACTCTGGAGGGCTTTTTTTATGTCTGAAACGACGCAGATCCACCCCGGCAAGGTCCGGGCCTACATGGCCACGGACTACAGACTCGGCCACACAGATCAGGACCTTGTCCTGACCATCGGCAAACATTCAGAGCGCCTTGCCGCATTGTTCGTTGGCAATGCTGTCACCTGCGGCGCGTTCCTTACCGCCTACAACCCTCAGGGTGCCATCCAGTCCGACGCGGCCAACGCCCAGGGACACGCCGAACTTGCCGCCAAGCTACGAGAGCTGGAACTCCAGGCCATTGAAGGCTCCGGCAGGGAAGAAGGCACCGAATGGCCTGCAGAGAAGAGCTTCTTCGCTTTGGGCCTGGCCCTGGAGCCTGCCAAAGCCATTGGCATTCACTTTGACCAAGACGCCATCGTCTGGGTCGGACCAGACGCCGTTCCGCAGCTCATCTTGCTGCGCTAACCTTTTTTCGGTCTGGCCGACCTGAAGGGCTGGGGGGAGTTGATCCAGATTGCCGCCCCCGACACATCGTCAAATGCGGCTAAAGAGGAGATAGTCATGTCAGAAGCAATTACTTCGAAAACCGCCACAAACAACGCCATTGAGTGCGTTTTGTCGGCATCTGATAGTTATATTGAGACTTTGAGCATCCAAGACATCGAGTTGCAGCCCGGGCTGTTGGAGTTGGTGATCAGGACTCAGTTGTTGAGCCCAAAAAACCCGGCGGAAAAGCGGGTGAAGTCCAGGACATGCATTGAGCGGTCCAGATTGATTGAGCTTCAACAAGGTATTGGCCAGTTTTTGCAAGCAACAGAGAGCTCATCTGGTGAGCCATTGAAAGGGTAAATTAACGGCAAGGTTTTAGTTAACCGGGGCGATTTCAACCGAATTGCAGGCCCCACCCATCGGAAAAACTGCTAAAGAGGAGAAAAACTGTGACTCAACTTCAAAATGGACTCTATCCGCACCAGGTAGACGGGATCAAATTCCTGACCCAGCACGGGCGTGCCATCCTGGCCGACGACATGGGGCTTGGCAAAACGCGCCAAGCCGTGATCGCCATGACGGAGGCTGCCCCCAATGGGGTCGTGCTGGTGATCTGTCCTGCGTCTCTCAAACTGAACTGGGAGCGCGAAATTCATCTGGTTCAGGCCGACGACGCGGTCGAGGTCATCGGCGTCAAAGGCCATGAGGT
>Ga0164297_10005563_pt1 | contig 10740 bp, 11 predicted proteins | sample GEODES058metaG_FD_113539 | JGI IMG/M metagenome (GOLD analysis project Ga0164297, IMG submission 113539) | Dystrophic lake water microbial communities from Trout Bog Lake, Wisconsin, USA - GEODES058 metaG | ecosystem: Environmental > Aquatic > Freshwater > Lake | place: USA: Trout Bog Lake...
CTCAATTTTGCGAACAGTTCCTTAACCGAAACCGTGCTACCCTTTTGAGTGCCACCTTGTGCCTTCCAAACATTATATGCAGCCACCAACAACAAATGCAGTGGGTGATAATCCGCATAAAGCGCAGCAAAGAATGGGTCGGCACTCTTGGCAAGCAATTGGGCATCGGTGTAAGTAGAAATCTTGACTGCCTTTTTGTAATTCTTCTTGGTACAAGTCAGGTAGGGGTTCTGTAAATAAATCCAAGTCCTTTTCATACGTGCAATTTGTATTAATCAATCATTAGATTAATTCTTGCAAGCTACGTACATATCGATGTTTATTATTTTTATCATCAGATTTAATTACTGCTAAAGAAATTTATTTTTATAATCGTTCTTTTCAAATAGAAGGACTGAAATAGGAGTTTCATCTTCGCTAATATCAAAATACATACTGAAACTCGAGTTTCTACTGCTGTCGATTAATCGTACGATACCAAAACTCGAGTTTCTACTGCTGTTGATTAATCATACGACACTAAAACACAAGTTTCAACTACTATCGATTAATCATACGACACCAAAACTCAAGTTTCTATTGCTATTGATTAATCATACGATACTAAAACTAGAGTTTCTATTGCTATCGATTAATCGTACGACACTGAAACTCCTTTTTGGGGTAAGCTAGGGAAGGGAGGGGGTGGGGAAATGATTGAATTGAGGGTGGTAAGGAAAGCTTTGGGAGGAGTAAATTCTTCATTTTAAAAAGATTCACTAATAACATAGAGGTGATGGTATATATTTGTAAAGAGATGGTTTAATTAAATAAGTGTTTTGTTGATTGGTGAGAGAAATGGACAACAATAGGGATAGTAAATAATACAAACGGTTATGCAAATAATGCAATCAATAATAATTCAAACATTTGTTAGTCTCACTGGGCTATTTTTATTTTTTTTATGTAAAAACTATTGGCCAAAATATTTTGAGGCTAAGGCAAAGAACCAAGCTACAAAAGAGGATATTGGTGAAATAACTGCAATAGTAGAAAGTATTTAAACTGACTTGTTAAAGAGTACTGAAGAATTAAAAGCACAGCTTTCTTTAAGTAATCAACATTTACTTAATTTTAAAACGGCAGAGCGTGAAGCAATTTTCGATTATAATAAAAAAGTTTCTGCATGGCTTTTTTATTTAGTTCGTTTTACGCTATCAAATTATAGTTTCGATAATTATAAAGACTTAATAAAGGAAGAACAAGAGTTTTCAAGGAGAAAATATGAAAGTGATGTTGCAGAAAGTCATTTAGTTCTTTTTATGTACGACCAAGCGTTTCTAGATATAAAAAAAGACTTAACAATTAGTATTATTGATTATGAACTAATACTATCAAAGGCGATACAAGAAATTTATTATTTACATTCAAAGCATGAGATTGAGATAGAATACGCTGAACCACAGGATAAATCAGCAATTCGGGGGTCAATTTATCAAAAATTATCTCCAATGTTAGCCGAATATAGATCTCTAACCCTAGACGAGTATAAGATAGTACATAACAACCATATTAAGTTTAGAGAATTAATCAATGAGAGATTGAAAACAATATCAGAAAGCGTCTAATCTAGGTGTTCTCTATCTGTTCATACATGTTAAGCGATCCGCATTCTGAGCTTAAAGATAAAAATGATATTCACCTAAACCCAAATAATAAACTCCTTTCATTCAGCATTGGTTATTTTTGTTCACTATGGGATTACAGATAATACCAGTAACGTTGTTGGATGAATATGCCAAGCAAGTGCCCAACACGTTGCAAGCCCATTTTGATGCATTGAAAGATGCGGAGATATCTACTGATTCCTTTAGCTTTTATACGTCGGTTGCATCTGTTTTTTCTAGTAAGATAGAAGGGGAGGAAATAGAATTGGATAGCTATGTGAAATACAAAAGGTTTGGTATTGAGTTCTTGCCAGACTATACCAAAAAGACAGACGACTTATACAATGCCTATTCATTTGCCAAATCACATCCATTAAACAAGCAAAATATTCCTGAAGCACACAAGATTTTAAGCAAGCATATTGTTGTGTTGAGTCAACAAGGCAAACTGCGAAACAAGAATATGTATGTATCTACCCCAGATGGACGGATAGAATACGTAGCGGCAACACCCTATCAGCTAGAAAAGGAAATGGAAAAGTTTTATACTGATATTTACCAACTCTTGCAACAACCATTATCCTTTGGCGAAGTATTCTTTTTTGCTTCACTGATACATTTAGTCTTTGTAAAGATTCATCCTTGGAATGATGGAAATGGAAGAACGGGCAGGCTTTTGGAGAAATGGTTTTTGGCAGAGAAGCTTGGAGAAAAAGCTTGGTTTGTTCAGAGTGAAAAATATTATTATCACCAGCATCAGACTTATTATACAAACCTAAGACAGCTTGGATTAGAATATCCTGAACTGGATTATTCCAAAGCATTACCTTTTCTGTTGATGCTACCAAATTCTTTATTAATTATAGCAGAAAACTGAGGAGTAGAAAAGAAGAAACCCCTGAATAATCAAGGGTTTCAAGGGGATTTTAGTCGGGACGACTGGATTCGAACCAGCGACCTCACGCCCCCCAGACGTGTACGCTAACCGGACTGCGCTACGTCCCGAACACTTAAAGGATTGCAAATATAAGGCGGCGTATCCTTTTTACATTTATCTTGCACCTAAATTGAGAAACGTACATGACACTCCTGCTAAAAAAAGTACTGATTGCTGATAATAATTCGCCTTTTGCTGGATTAATAAAAGACATTTTGGTGACAGATGGAAAGATTTCATTGATAAATGATGAGATAAACTCAACTTCCGATGAAACAATCGAAGCAGAAGGATTGACCGTTTCGCAAGGATGGGTTGATATATTTACTGACTTTGCCGACCCAGGTTATGAATATCGTGAAAGCCTAGAGTCGGGCGCAGCAGCAGCAATAGCTGGTGGATTCTCCCATGTTTTTGTAGTACCCAATACTAAACCGTCCGTTCAAAATAAGCCGCAGGTAAGTTATATCATTGAAAAAACAAAGCAACTACCAGTTAATGTTTATCCGATAGGGGCAGTTTCGAAGAATTTAGAGGGGAAAGATTTAGCCGAGATGTATGAGATGCAACAGGCGGGGGCAATTGCATTTTCTGATGGATTACACCCCGTTCAATCTTCTGGATTACTGCTGAAAGCTTTGCAATATATCATTGCCTTCAATGGCACTATAATACAAGTTCCGGTTGATAAAAGCATCGGTGCTTTTGGATTGATGACAGAAGGGATTGTATCTACTCAACTTGGTTTGCCGGGAAGCCCTGCGTTGTCAGAAACACTTATCATCAAAAGGGATTTGGATTTATTAAGATATACAAACAGTAAACTGCATATCACAGGCATTACAACTGCTGAAAGTGTTGAGCTAATTGCTGCTGCAAAAGCAGAGGGATTGCCTATTTCGTGCAGCGTTACACCTTATCATCTTTTCTTTTGCGATGAGGATATGGTTAGTTATGATACCAACCTGAAAGTAATGCCGCCATTAAGAAATAGGGCTGATATGATGGCACTAAGAACTGCTGTTTTAGATGGCATTATTGATTGCATAACAAGTCATCACCTACCACAGAACTGGGATAGTAAAACTTGTGAGTTTGAGTATGCAGCACACGGAATGATTGGGTTGCAAACAAGCTTTGCGGTAATAAATAGTCTGTTTGAAAATTTATCGGCTGATAAAGTTGCCGATTTATTTACTAATAATGCCCGCAAACTATTCAATCTCCCTACATCTAAAATAGAAGTTGGTGCAGTGGCAGACTTTACTTTATTTACACAAAAAGGCAATTCTATATTCACGAAAGAAGCTAATAAAAGTAAATCTGCCAATAGTGCATTCTTTAATGTTCCTTTGGCGGGCAGCGTTGTAGGGGTTTATACAAAAGGGAAGTGGAATAAGAACTGAGTAATAAGTTGTAAGTATTAAGTTATAAGTTACGAAATATATACTCTTCTCAACCTAATACCTATTACTTAATACCTATAACAAAAAAATAAAGAATGGCTGAACAAAAGACACATATAAAAAAGGGTTTGATAATCGCCTTGGTATTGATAGTTTTAGACATTGCGCTACAACTGACCCATAATAAGTTTCAGCCTTGGATTAGTTATGTAAACAGTGCGATATTATTTGTAGGAGTTATTGTTGGAATAAATGTAAAAGAAAGAGGGGGGAATGATAAAATTGTATTTAGCAATCTATTTGGATATGGGTTCAGGATATCTGTAGTGAGTGTCTGCATATTGTTTCTCTATACAGTCCTTTCTGTTTATGTGATTTTTCCGGGTTACATAAGCGATTTGTATGAGCAGAGTATAATTCAAGCAAAAAAGCTGCCTGAATTTAATGCTGCAAGTGCAGCAACAAATAAGGAAATGGCAATGAAAGTTATGCGTATCAGTTTGCTTTCTGTAGTGGTGCTGTTTAATTTGGCAGTTGGCATTGCTGGTGCATTGGTTGGCTCATTGATTATGTTGTTGCGAGAATCAATTTCAAATAAAAATTTACAATCAAAAGCATAAAGAAATCTTTCATGGATATATCTATTGTAATCCCTTTGTTGAATGAAGAAGAGTCACTGCCCGAGTTGTGCGCTTGGATAGAACGGGTGACAACTGCTAATAATTACACTTACGAAGTGATTTTGGTGGATGACGGCAGCACCGATGATAGTTGGGAAGTGATAAAACAATTATCACTAAAGAATAGCAACATAAAAGGGATTAGATTCCGACGTAACTATGGTAAAAGTGCCGCCTTGAACGAAGGTTTCAAAGCTGCCCATGGAGATGTAATCATCACAATGGATGCGGATATGCAGGATAGTCCCGACGAAATACCTGAACTAAGAAAGATGATTTTGGAAGATGGTTATGATTTAGTAAGCGGTTGGAAACAAAAGCGTTTTGATAATACATTCACCAAAAACCTTCCTTCAAAACTATTCAATGCAGCAGCAAGGGCAAGTTCTGGTATTAAACTAAACGACTTCAACTGCGGACTTAAAGCATACAAAAAGAAGGTTGTAAAAAGTATTGAAGTCTTTGGGGAGATGCACCGTTATATTCCGGTATTGGCAAAATGGGCAGGCTTTAGAAAGATTGGCGAGAAGGTAGTAGAACACCGTGCTAGAAAGTACGGCACTACAAAATTTGGTTGGGAAAGGTTCATCAACGGCTTTCTCGACCTTACCACCATTACTTTTCTTTATAAATTTGGCAAACGCCCCATGCACTTTTTCGGTTTGTATGGTACATTATGTTTTCTCATTGGTTTTGCAGTCAGTGTTTATCTTACCATCAACAAAGCCATTGACACTTCTTTTTCTCTTACTAACAGGCCAGCTTTTTATATTGGCCTCACCATAATGATTATAGGAATACAGTTATTTCTTACAGGTTTCATTGCTGAATTAATAAGCCGTAATAGCAGCGAAAGGAACAATTATTTGATTGAAGAGAAATTGGGGATTAAATAAGAATATCAAAACAACCCTTTCTATATCAATGAAACAAAAAGTTATAATAATAGGCCCTGCACACCCTCTTCGTGGTGGTTTGGCATCTTTTGATGAGCGTCTAGCACGCCAGTTTCAGCAACAGGGTTTCGATGCAACTATTTATACATTCTCCTTACAGTATCCGGGTTTTTTGTTCCCAGGTACTACACAATATTCTTCTGAACCTAAGCCCTCCGATATCAACATAAAGGTCTGCATCAATTCTGTCAATCCTTTTAATTGGTTAATGGTAGGAAATGAATTACGCAAGTTAAAACCAGCCATCATCGTTATCCGTTATTGGTTGCCGTTCATGGGGCCTTGTTTAGGAACAATTCTCCGCTGTGCAAAATCAAATGGTGCTACAAAGCTTGTTTGCATTGCCGACAATGTTATCCCACACGAAAAACGTCCTGGAGATAAACAATTTACCCAATATTGTTTTAAACCCATTGATGCATTTATCACGATGAGTGAAAAGGTATTAGCTGATTTAAAATCATTCACCAAAAAACCTTCGCAACAAATCATCCATCCGCTGTATGACAATTTTGGTGAAGCCCTCTCTAAAATCGAAGCAAGAAAGCATTTAGGTATCCCCGAAAATGAAAATATCATCCTATTCTTTGGCTTTATCAGAAAATATAAAGGGCTTGATATACTGCTGAATGCAATGAAAACAATAAAAGAACATACCAATAATGGTTCTTTCAAGGGCTGTAAGCTATTGATAGCCGGGGAGTATTACGAAGACAAACAGCAATATGATGACTTGATAAATGAATTGGACATTACCGATCAACTGATTTTGCGTACTGATTTTATTTCGGACAGTGAAGTTCGTTTTTACCTAAGTGCTGCTGATTTTGTTATTCAACCCTATCGGCAAGCTACACAAAGTGGAGTGACTCCGTTGGCATATCATTTTGAAAAACCGATGTTGGTAACCAATGTTGGTGGACTTCCTTCTTTAGTGCCGGATGGAAAAGTAGGTTTGGTGGCAGAACCCAACCCCGAAGCTATTGCCGCCAAGATTGAAGAACTGTATAACATTGGCGAAGCTCATTTCTTGCCTTATATCCAAGCTGAAAAGAAGAAATATAGCTGGAAAGTATTGACGGATACTATTGTGAGGCTTTCGGGGATTTGATTGTTTGTAAAAAGGTTATAACAGTTTATTAAACTTCTCTGGATTCCTTCTACCGTCCCATATTTTCAAAACAAAAATACTGGTTTGGTCTTCTTCGTAAACAATCAAATAATCCTTCACCAATTTTATCCTGACATTCCCTATGTCGGTCAGCCTGCCAATTTGAGGAAATTGGCTCACCAATTTTAATGCTTCCTTAAATAATTGATGTAGTTTTTTGCTGTAAGTGTTCGATTTGTTTCTGTTGTTCCAATAGGAAAGTATTTGTTTTCTATCTTCTTGCGCTTACAACGACCAGATTATTTGCTTAGCCATTGGTCTATTTCTTTGTTTGCCGCTTCATTGGTTAAGAATTGTCCGCTTTTAATTTGGTTCCTGGCAGCATGAATTTCATTTCGTTCTTCTTCCAAAAAATGATATACACCCATATCGGCAGCTTCAATATCCAGTAGGCGGTATGCCTCTTCCAGTATATTTTCGTTGTCGGTCTTTTTTATTTTTCTATCAGCCGCTCCTTTAATTCTACTGTTGACATATTGATTGATTAAAATTGTTGTTGTAAAGATTACCCGTACGAAAGTAACCAAAATAAATGATGCTTGTTTATTCGTCTTTAGCCTCAAAAGTCTTTAGTAGTGGAACCCCTACTCTTGCACTCAGTTCATCGTGGGCAACTTTTTGCAATGCCACTGCCTGTTCTGCTGTAAAGCCTAGATCTTTAGCTACCCGTTCTTTTTTACCCAATGACAAAGGATCATATCCCGTGACGCTTCCAAAATCCATCAACGCCTCCAAATAATACCCATACGAGCTTCCGTGGTAATTGTCATCTCCCCACAAATTCACTTGTCCCGCAGTGGTTCCATCATAAGGGTTTGGATCAGCCACACCCGTTTTTATTGCCCTCGTCCACGCTTCCCCCACAGGTATCACATCTTTTATGTTTGCATTTTTAGCAGCCAAATCATATCCCTTGCGAAGGTCAAGTGCCATATTTTCTATGGGCTGACCATACCAATGCCCCGTTGGAAGATAAGTTTGGTCGGCACGGGACCATGTAGAAACTAGGTGAATATCCACATTTGGATTTTTACTTCTGAGTAACAATGCCAGTTCTTTGGCGGAAGCAATAAGTTCGGTTGGGTCGCCTGGATTTGCTTTATCCAAGGTACTAAACCCGTGCATCACCACATAATCCCAAGATTTTATAATTAGACTTTTCTTTTCATCTAAATGAAACTGCAAGTTCTTACCTGGGGATGTCTCTAGGCTCACCATAAAATTTAGCCCAGCTTCGTTGGTTAATTCCTTGAACAAAGCTGGTACCCCACCAATTTTTGTATCGTTTAAATCCGTCACAGATTCTGGGTGATAATACATTGCCACCGAATGGTGTGCAAACGTGAAGCTATTACCAATAAAGAGAATGGTCTTCGGCTGGCCACCCACATTATCCTGGGCAACTACTTTTTCTACGGACAACCATACTAGGGCTGCCACCAAACATTTAAGCAACAATCGTTTATTCATTTTAATCTAATTTTTAAAAGTTCTATTTGGCAAATATAAGCATCCGTACCTGCCCTTCCCCTTTGGTTCTTGCTACCCTCTCATTTTGGAGAGGGTAGGGTGAGGTCTTGGATTCTGAGGAGGCAACTCACCTCTTTACAAAACAAAAAAGGCACAAACAGCTTTCACACCATCCATGCCTTCTAATATCTACTAACTAATATCTACTATCTAAATTCCTACGCTGCAATATCCATCAACAACTTCTCCGCCGTAGCCAGCACAAAAGTACCCGCTACCAACACCACACCAGCTTGATACACTGTATAACTATATTCTGCGCGAGCAAGGCTAGTGATGTCAAAATCTCCTTCATTGTTGGTAGTACTTTTCCTTATACGCCCTCCCAATACTGGTTTTATCTCAACAACCAAACCTTTGGTTGCCACCCCAAGAATCCTAACCTTACCCCTGAATCCACCATGAAGCGTATTGTTATGAATAACAGATTCAATATGGCTAAGAGTATAATACTTGGCATTGTCAGGGTTAGTCACTTTATAAATAGTCTTCCCAGCCAACCATATTTGCGAAAGCAAGTCCCAAAAGCTTTTAAGCACCGGTGCATTGTTCGTCCTCAATGTAGCTATTTGTTTGTCCTTAGCTACTTGAGCGGCATTGTCAGTGCTGTAAGCAGCCCTAAGGTTCACAATCACTGTATTTTGAGCCGCCGAATATCCCTTTAGTGTCAGTGCAGCAAGGTTCGCCGTCACAGCAGTATTTGCAAGCAGGTTCCTCAGTGCAGTATCCAACGCCTGCATGTCGCCATCATTCCTAGCAGCCCTCACTTCGCTAATGCCAAAATCCTTTACCAATATTGTCAGCCCAACAGCACTGCCCAGATAATAATCCAGCTTGTTTATCGGGTTCAACAACAACCCCAAGTTAGTGTCCATCCTTTGGGTAATGATTACCCTTTCAGAAATCAGCATTTTTGGATTGATAATAGCATCCACCGCCGCCATTTTTGCGCATGCGGCAATAATAAAAGCAGGAGAATATTCGGGGGAAAGTGCCTCGAAATCGACAATATCGGTTTCACAGGAATTGATTGTCATTGTACCCACTGGCACAAGGTCTTCTAAACGGATGGAGATTGCAGACATAATTTATTTTTTATTGTCTGTAAATGTATACTTTAATACACCGTTCAAATATTTATTAATTTGGAAGATCGCATAAAAGCTTTTGCTTGCCCCTCTCTTTTGGAGAGGGGTTGGGGTGAGGTCAAAATATATAGGAGCAAAAACCTTTTATAAACCCTTTGGAAGTAGGGTTCATAAACTAACTTACCCTAAAAAAAGCCCACATATCAATCAGTAGAGTTCCCCTTTAGTGGCGGAGGGGTAGGCAAAAGAGATTTTGCATTCAATGCCGTTACCACTTTTTTGCCCGTTTTAGCTTCCAATTCTTTCATTGCCACTCTAGCTACATTGCCTCCTTGTGCTGCTACTTTTTTGTTGGCTTCAAAACCTTCCGGGTTCACTGCTTGCGAAATATCTTTTGTAGATGCCTCAGCAAGCATATTCAAAATAAGTTCGGTATTGGTCATATTGTCCCGCAAATTCTCTTTTTTCAAGCCTTTCAAAACTTTGTATTCTTTAGTGGTTTTGCCAGCCCACGATTTAGTAATTATGTCGGTCAGTGTCGCAAATTGTTGCCCCTCCTTCAATCCCCTACTTTTCCATTCATCTGTCAGTTCTTTTCTTATTTCAATGCTCTTAAGTCGTTGGTTTATCCAGTTTTCTGAATAACCCAATTGCAGGTATTGTTCCATCGCCCTGTCAATAGTTAGTTCAGGGTCCTGCATTTCGTCCAATCTTTCCGAAGCCACTTTTGCCAACCAAACCTTAAAAGGTTCAGCCTTTGGCGATGGAATAGATTGTATAAGCCTAAAAAGCTGTTCGGTATCAGCAACATCAGTTTTATAAAACTTACCATCAGCCGACTGCATTTTCAGTTGACTACAATTTGTAGCCAACTGACTTCCCTCCGCCTTTAACCTCGTCTTCAAAACGCTCCAATACTTTCTAGGGTTCGGGCTATCGGTTAATACACCAATTACATCCACAATCGAAAAATACCATTTCTCTTGTTCTGCATCCCACAATGTGCGCACATTTTTATCTTCAAATAGTCGTATGGCATTCTCTTGTTTCATAATTGTGCGTTATTTCGGTGCAATATAGGTAAGATAATATTTGCCAAGCTTCACCAAATGTTGCGTTAGCGGAGCGTCATTGTTACTAGCTAATTTGCATACAGTAGCCGAGAAGGTTTTAAAAGCATCGGCGTCCCAATTCCCCTCTTCGAGCTACCGTGTACACACATCTTTTGAGTTAGTTTTGAATTATGTATTCAATAAATTTTAACGGGAAGATTGATAAACGTCTAGAAGTCCGTAGTAAGTCATTGTCTAGAAGTATGTTGTTGAA
>Ga0164297_10005567_pt1 | contig 10735 bp, 10 predicted proteins | sample GEODES058metaG_FD_113539 | JGI IMG/M metagenome (GOLD analysis project Ga0164297, IMG submission 113539) | Dystrophic lake water microbial communities from Trout Bog Lake, Wisconsin, USA - GEODES058 metaG | ecosystem: Environmental > Aquatic > Freshwater > Lake | place: USA: Trout Bog Lake...
CACACGGCCAAGGCTGAGCGCAACGCAGCACTCGACGCAGCAACCGCAGCGGTGCTCGCCGAGCTCTCGCCGGAGTTCGAGGGCCGTGACCGTGAGATCAAGGCTGCCGTCAAGTCGCTGACCAAGAAGATCGTCCGTAAGCGCATCGTCGAAGACGGCGTGCGGATCGACGGTCGTGGCGTGGCGGACATCCGTCCGCTGAACGCTGAGGTCGACCTCTTCCCGACGGCGCACGGCTCTGCACTGTTCGAGCGTGGCGAGACCCAGGTGGTCAACGTCACCACCCTCGGCATGCCGCGCATGAACCAGATGATCGACACGATCACGCCGGATGAGTACAAGCGCTACATGCACCACTACAACTTCCCACCCTTCTCAACGGGTGAGACCGGCTTCATGCGGGGTCCGAAGCGTCGTGAGATTGGCCACGGACTCTTGGCTGAGCGTGCACTGTTCCCGGTGATTCCTTCAATGGAGGAGTTCCCCTACACCCTGCGTCTCGTCTCTGATGTCATGGCCTCGAACGGCTCGACGTCGATGGCGTCGGTGTGTGGATCGACGCTGTCGCTCATGGCTGCCGGTGTGCCAATCAAGGCTCCGGTCGCCGGTATCGCGATGGGCCTCGTCTACGACGAGGGTCGCTACGTCACCCTGACCGACATCCTCGGCGCCGAAGATGCCTTCGGCGACATGGACTTCAAGGTTGCCGGCACCGCAGAGGTCGTCACGGCCCTGCAGCTCGACACGAAGATCGACGGTCTCCCCGCCGATGTGCTGTCGAAGGCGCTGCTCCAGGCCAAGGACGCACGTCTGGCTATCTTGGAGGTCATCACCGGTTGCATCGCTGCCCCTCGCGAAGAGGTCGCCGCTTCGGCACCGAAGATCATCTCCATCGAGATTCCGATGGACAAGATCGGTGAGGTCATCGGGCCGAAGGGCAAGGTCATCAACACCCTCCAGCAAGAGACTGGCGCTGACATCGCGGTCGACGACGACGGTGTGGTCGGAACGGTCACCATTGGTGCCGTCGACGGCACCGCTGTTGAAGAGGCTCGCCGCCGGATCATGCTGATCCTCGACCCGCCGACCGCAGACGTCGGAGCGGTCTACCCGGGCAAGGTCGTCAACATCACGGCCTTCGGCGCCTTCGTCAACATCCTCCCTGGCCGTGACGGCCTGCTCCACATCTCGAAGATGAGCCACCTCGCTGACGGCAAGCGCGTCAACAAGGTCGAAGACGTCCTCGAGCTTGGACAGGACATCGAGGTGCAGGTGGACGAGATCGACCCCAAGGGCAAGATCTCGCTGTCGATCGCTGGCGCCCCGGCCGCTGAACCCCGTGCACCTCGTGAGGACCGTGGTCCCCGCGAAGAGCGCGCCCCTCGTGAGGACCGTGGTCCTCGGGAAGAGCGTGCACCTCGGGCCGCAAGTTCTGGTGACTCCTTCGAAGACGCCTTCGAATCTGAGCTCGCTGCCGAACTCGGCGACCTGGGCCCCGGAGGCCCGGCTGCGACCGGTGGTGACGACGACCGTCGTCGCTCCCGCAACCGCAACCGCCGCCGCTAGACCGCCTTGGCGACGTCACCGGAAGTTCTGACGCTCGCCAACGGTTGCACCGTCGTCGCGCAGCCGCTGGCTGTCGCCTCGGTCGCCATTGGATTCTTCGTCAACGTTGGATCCCGTGATGAACCTGAGGCGATAGCCGGCGCTTCGCATTTCTTGGAGCACTTGCTGTTCAAGGGGACGCCGGCGCGCTCGGCTGCCTCGATCGCTGAGGACTTCGATGCGGTCGGTGGCGATTGCAACGCCTTCACGACGAAGGAGTACACCGCCTTCTACGCACGCCTCCTGGCCGATGATGCGCCGATGGCGCTCCAGATCTTGGGCGACATCCTGACAGAACCTGCGCTTCGCCCAGAAGACGTCGACGCTGAGCGCCTGGTGATCGCCGAAGAATTGGCCATGCACGGCGATGAGCCCTCCGATGCCGCAGCCGAGTTGTCGTCGCAACTGCTCTTCCCTGGTTCTGGTCTCGGGCGCGACACGCTCGGCACCAAGGCGACCATTGGATCGCTCAGCGCACCAGACATCCGCCGGTTCTTTGAGGAGAACTACGGCACGGAGAACATGGTGGTCGCTATCGCCGGTGGGGGAGACCATGGACCGCTCCTCGAGCAGTTGGCAGCCCTGCCGATCACTCGGCACGCTCCACGACCCCTCCGTCCGGCTCCGGTCGCCCCAGACGAGCGGGTGGCGACTCGCCGAATGCCGACCGAGCAACTGCACCTGAGCCTCGGTTGGCGCTCCATCGGGCGGGCACACCCACTCCGGAGCGCGGCCGCGCTCTACGCACACCTCCTCGGAGGGGGACTCTCGTCGCGCCTGTTCCAACGGGTCCGAGAGCGTGAGGGGTTGGCGTACTCGGTGTGGGCGGAACGAGAGGTCTACGACGGCGCGGGCGCTCTCAGCATCGGTGCAGGGACGAGTCCGGAGAATGCCGATCGCCTCGTGGCGATCTGCCTTGAGGAGATCCAGGAACTGGCGCTCCACGGTCCAACGGCTCGGGAACTCGACGTGGCGAAGGGGAATCTTCGAGCAGAACTGCTGCTCAGCGTGGAGGACTCTGGGTCGGTCATGAGCTTCTGCGCCACCGAACTGCTCCGCCATGGAACGGTGCGTTCGGTCGTCGATATCGTCGACGAGGTGATGGCGGTCGCCCACGATGACGTCACGGCGTATGCCCAACACCTCGCAGCAACGGCACCGACGCTGGCGGCGGTTGGTCCACGGCTGCCTGCGTCGGTGGCGAAGCGGATCGAGGCGTACGGCGTCGGGCATGACCCCATCCAGGTGGACCGGTAGGATTCGCTCGTGCGCACCGTCGTCGTCGTTGGAGCAGGGGGACGCCTCGGGCGTGAACTCGCCGAAGCGATCGCCGCGTCGCCTTCGTGCGAACTCGTCGGTGCGGTCGACACCTCTGCCACCGGATCAATTGGTGGCTGTGCCCTCGTCCCCACATTGCGCGACGTCTCCACCGCTGCAGATGTGGTCCTCATCACGACGACGCCAGAGGCCGTCATCACCGTCGCTTGCGAGGCACTCGACCGGGGGAGCGACGTCGTCATTGGTACCTCCGGGGTGAGCGATGCCACGCGACACCTCCTCCATGACCGAGCGATCGAGCGAGGCCGTTCGGTGCTCGTCGTGCCGAACTTCGCTCTCGGCGCCGTGCTCCTCCTCCGGTTCGCAGCGATGGCCGCCAAGTTCTTCCCCTCCGTTGAAGTCATTGAACTCCACCATCCGAACAAGATCGATGCACCGAGTGGCACGGCAACCCACACCGTGGAAGTCCTCGCCGCCGCTCGTGCGGCTGCGGGAGTGAGTGCACCACCCGACGCAACGACGGTTGAGGCGCTTCCCGGCGCCCGAGGCGCAGTGGGTCCCGGTGGCATCCACGTGCACGCCGTGCGGTTGATGGGCCTCGTCGCCCACGAAGAGGTGCTGTTCGGGGGGCCGGGTGAGCAGTTGACGCTCCGTCACGACTCCATGGATCGCTCTTCGTTCGTCGCTGGTGCGCTCCTCGCGGTTGGGTCCGTTGGACATGAGGTCGGACTGAGCGTCGGGCTCGACCAGTTCCTCGACAGGGCGTGATGATCGAGGACACAACCGTCGGGCCCCGCCGATTCTTGACGGTGCCGAACGCCGTGACGGTCGTTCGGCTCTGCCTCCTCCCGGTTTTTCTGTGGCTGCTCTTCGGTGCGCACCATCAAGTGGCGGCTGCGTGGCTCCTCGCGTTCTTGGGCGTCACCGATTTCGTCGATGGCTACGTCGCTCGACACTTCAATCAGGTCTCGGAGTTCGGCAAGATTTTGGACCCGGTGGCTGACCGGATCTTGGTCGTCACCGCAGTCGTGGCCACGACCGTTGTTGGTGCTGTGCCGTTGTGGTTCGCTGGACTGACCCTCGTTCGAGAGATCTTGGTCTCAGCAGCGGTCGTGGGTCTGGCAGCAGTCGGGTCGGCTCGAATTGACGTGCTGTGGATCGGGAAGGCTGGTGCGTTCGCGCTCATGATCAGCTATCCCTTCTTCCTTGGGGGGTGGGGTGGTGCTTGGTGGCAACGGTGGTTCTCGGTCTTCGCGTGGATCTTCGGCGTCATTGGGTTGAGCCTCAGTTGGGCGGCGCTCGTCAGTTACATTGCCCCAGCACGTGAGGCACTTAAGCGTGGACGAGCCGGTCGTCGGGAGCGATCGAACTCTTGACGAATCCAATCCTCCGCTAGCGTGGTCGGCATGGAAACTCCAGAGAACCTCCGATACTCCAGCGACCACGAATGGGTAGCTCGCACGGGAACGACCGTGCGCATCGGCATCACCGACTACGCCCAGGACGCCCTTGGCGACGTGGTCTACGTCGAGGCTCCTGCAGTTGGATCAACGGTGAGCGTTGGTGCTGCCATTGGCGAAGTGGAGTCCACGAAGTCGGTCTCGGAGATCTACGCCCCCGTTGCGGGCACGGTCATCGCAGTGAATGAAGCCTTAGCGGATCACCCAGAGCTCGTGAACGCTGACCCCTACGGTGAGGGTTGGCTCTGTGAAGTTGCGGTTGAGGGTGAGGGTGGCTTCGATGCGCTGCTCGACGCAGAGGCGTACCGAGCGCTCACTGACTGAGCGCGAAGTGACAGGAGAAGCAGAATCGATCCTCGGCTAGGTTGATGGCCGTGTTCTGTCATCGCTGTGGCCACCGCAATCCGTCTGGAGTGAACTTCTGCTCCTTATGCGGCGACGCCATGGCGGCAGACCCGACCAACGCCACCATCAAGGTGGACGGCGTCAATCCGCACCCGGCCCGAGACGAGGATCGCAGCGCCGTCTCGCTCGACGAGGGCGCTGATGGCGATCTCCTCATCGTGAGCGAAGGGCCCAACGCGGGGACTCGCTACGAACTCGGGACGCGACCAATGTCGATTGGTCGCCGCGTCGATGCTGATCTGTTCTTCGACGACGTCACCGTTTCTCGAGCGCATGCAGAGCTCGCCCGAGACGAGCACGGCAGGGTCGTGCTGCGGGATCTCGGTTCACTGAATGGCACCTACGTCAACCGGGTGCGCGTGGACCTCGTGACCCTGGAAGCGGGAGACGAGGTGCAAATTGGAAAGTTCAAGTTGCTCTTCGTTCCGGCGAGGCAACGGTGACGGCCCGGACCTACGTCTCGATTGGAGAGGTGCTGGCGCAACTTCGAGAAGAGTTTCCCGACGTGACGATTTCGAAGATCAGGTTCCTCGAGTCCCAAGGGCTCGTCACGCCGCAGCGTTCGCCGTCTGGGTATCGCAAGTTCAGCGCTCGAGACGTTGAGACCTTGCAGTTCATCCTGCGGCAACAGCGTGAGTACTTCCTGCCGCTCAAGGTGATCAAGGAGCGGGTGAAGGAGCACTTCGGCGAGGGCGCCCCAGCTGCTCCTGCTCCAACGAGTCCTGAGGATCGAGCGGCGCGTCTCGAACGAATGGCGTCGGTCGTCGCCGCCCTCCAAGAGGGTCCCCGCGATGCGGTCCCGGCTTTGGCATCATTGCCGCAGGCGCAGCGAGAGGAGCCAGTGGTGAGCGACGACACCATCGATGACGTGGCCCCCACGCCGATGAACGCTATTGGCCTCGACGACCTCCTGGAGATATCGGGGATGTCTGCAGCAGACGTGACCCAAGCAGAAGCTTGCGGACTGCTCCGCTCCCACCGAGTGGCCGGCGAGGTGGTCTACCGTGAGGACGCGGTGGCCACCGCCAAGGTGCTCGGCCAATTCGCCAAGTTCGGCATTGAGCCCCGCCATCTCAGGACCTACGCCAACGCGGTCGACCGAGAGATCGGACTCGTGAGCCAGGTGATCACCGCACAGCTTCGGGCCCGAACCCCGGAATCTCGTCAGCGTGCAGCCGAACAGGCATCAGAAATGGCGAAACTCGGGCAGTCGCTCCGGGCGGCGTTGCTCCGCCGTGCGCTCGCCGACCTCCTCGGGAACTGAGCTGGCTGTTTCGCCGTCGACCGGCGCCGGTACAGTGAGGGCATGGTCAGGGTGCATCTGAAGACAGTGGGTGTCGACATGGCGTCGAACTCCCCGGTCCTGCTCTTGACCGAAGATGACGGTGAGCGTGCGATCAAGATCTACATCGGCGCTCCAGAAGCCACCGCAATTGCCTACGCCGTGCAGCACGTGCCGACCGCCCGGCCGATGACCCATGACCTCTTGATCGACCTCCTCGAAGCCCTCGGCGCAAGTCTCACTCAAGTCGTTGTCACTGAAGTCGTCGAGTCAACGTTCTTCGCCGAACTCCACCTCGATCGCGACGGTGCAACCATCACCTTGAGCTCTCGGCCTTCTGATGCCATTGCGATTGCGCTGCGTGCCGACGCCCCGATCTACGTCGCCACCGAGTTGATGAACGCCGTCGGGGTGATCATGGTGGAGGCTGCGAGTGATGACGACGAGCCAGAGAATGACCTCGTCGACGCCTTCCGAGAGTTCCTCGACTCCATTGACCCTGACGATTTCCAGGCCAGCTGACGGTGCGGCGCTTGGTGCTCCTCGTGGTCGTGGTCGCAGCCATCGGTGCTGCCTACGTGCTCGGCACGAAGCACACCTCGAACCCTGCAACCTCGTCGTCGACGACGAGCTCATCGGTGGCAACCTCAACCTCAACCTCCACCACATCGTCAACGTCGACGTCGACGACAGCGCCCACAGCATCGTGCACCGGCGATGCGCTGACCGGCACGGCGGTTGCTGTCGGCGGGGCGACCGGAACGATTGAGCTCGATCTCGTCCTCACCAACACCGGTGCCGCCCCCTGTTCTCTGGTCGGGTATCCGAGTCTGCTCCTCAGGGCTGCTTCGGGAATGGCGCTCCCGACCGTTCGAGTCCTCGGTGGCGTGACGTTCACCGATTCGGGTGCGAACGCCGGGGTGCATACCGTGACCCTTCCCGTCGGAACCGCAGCGCGCGTCGCCATCAAGTACTCCGATGTCACGACGGGCAGTGCCTGTCCAACGGCGACGTCAGTTGAGGTGACCATTCCCAAGGCCACGACGGCGGTCCCGATTATGGCGACCCTCGCCCCCTGTGGCGGCGGACGCCTCTACGTCTCGCCCTTCTACCTCAGCTCTCGCTGAGATCGACGACGGTTCTGCCGGTTACCGTTGAGGACCGCAGCGCGTCGAGCGCTGCAGGCACGCCGTCGAGCGGAACGGTGGCCGTGGTGAGCTGTGCAGCGATGCGGGCAACTTCAGGAGTCGCCATGGCGTCCCAGATCGCTTGACGGTGCATGAGCGGCATCTCGACGGCATCGATCCCACAGAGCCGAACGCCACGGGTGATGAAGGGGTAGACGGTGGTTGCGAGATTGGCGCCGCCGGTGAGCCCCGACGCCGCGACCGTGGCGCCGTAGGCGAGCGACCGCAGGATCGCCGCCAAGGTGGCGCCACCCACACAGTCAATAGCCCCGGCCCAGGCCGCAGTCCCAAGTACCCGTTCTGGACGATCGTCGATCTCATCGCGCCCGATGATGCGGGTGGCACCGAGGCTTCGGAGGTAGTCGTGGCTCGACGACTTGCCGGACGACGCGACGACCTCGAAGCCGAGATCGGCGAGGAGTGCAACGGCCCAGGACCCAACCCCACCGGTCGCGCCAGTGACGAGCACTGGACCCGAGTCGGGAGTCAGTCCACCGCTCAGCAGCGCGTCGATCGAGGCGAAGGCGGTGAATCCAGCGGTGCCGATCGCCATCGCGGTCCACGCAGTCATCTCCGGGGGTCGCACCACGACCCAGTCGGCGGGAACGGCCGCCACGGTGGCGAAGCCGCCGTCGTGGCTGACGCCGAGGCCGTAACCGTGGACGATGGCCGACGTGCCAACGGCGACGTCGGGATGGTGCGATGCGGTGACCCTTCCGGCGAGGTCCACCCCGCCAATGAGTGGATTCTTCCGAGCGACGCGGTTGCCGGGGACGGTGACCATGGCATCTTTGAAGTTGCACCCAGACCACTCGACGGCGATCACGACGTCGCCGACGAGCGATGATGCGTCGATGGCACTGATCTGGACCACCTGGTCTCGAGTCTGGTCGATGGTGAGTGCTCGATCGGTCACGGGGTCATCCTAAGCAGGGCGCTCGGCGTGGCTGTCACTCAGTAGGGTGGCGCAATGGACCAGCACCGCCTCAAGACGTGGACGCCCGAGGTGGCGGCGCAGTCCAAGATCGTCCGATCCCAACTGCACCGACATCCGAGTGCTGGGGTCACGTGGATCGAGCGGCGGCCTGACCTCGAGGGGCGATCCCTGTTGATGTCCGGAGGTCTCGGGATTGCCCCGACCATCCTCGGCTCGTCCGAGTGGTCGGTCGCGGCGCCGATCAACGAGTACGGGGGCCGGGCGTATGCCCCGGTGGCGGCGCATGGGTGGTGGGTCATGGAGGGGGTGACGTCGTCCCTCGGATTCTTGGACCTCACCGGCGACTTCACACCGGTGCTGGCGGTGGGACAGACCGAGCGATTCGGCGATTTCGCCCCTATCTCCGAATCTGTGGTGCTGTGCATCCGTGAAGTCCATGCCGAGCACCACGTGACCCGATCGATCGTGGAGGTCCGGCGAGATGGCACGGTCACCACCGTGTTCGAGGGGCGAGACTTCCTCTCCGACACCGTGGCCTGCGTCAGTGACGACGGAGGCGCATCGGTGGCCTTCGTGGCGTGGGATCACCCCGAACTCCCATGGCGAGCAGGAGAGGTGTGGCGAGGGATCTGGAGCGACGGTTCGCTGTCGCAGGTGGAGAAGGTGGCCGGGGGAGTGCGAGCTGCGGCGTTCGGACCCAGTTTCAGTGTCGATGGTCGATTGACGTTCGCTCGTGAGGTGGATGGCTACGTGCAGATCGCAGAGGTCGACGGTGATGACGCCTCGGCGATCACCACGAGTTCGGCTGATCACGCAGAGCCCCCCTGGACCTCACAGGAGCGGACCTACACCCCCTCAGGGAGTCGGCGAGGGATCGGCGCCGTCAGTCGAGGAGGCTTGCAGCACCTCGTCGGCATCGACGGCGGTCGAGAAACCGACATTCAGACCGAGCTCATGACGGTGGAGGGCATCGTCCTCGCAGACACCGACGTCGTGGTGCTCGGCGCCACCGCCTCGTCTCGAGCTGCGGTGTGGTCGGTCGATCTCGACACCGGAGCGCTCCGTCCGATCTCGTCGGCAGCGAACCTTCCTGGAGCGGCTCGAGCGTTCACGCCGTTCTCCGTGGTGGCACCAGATGGGCGAACCATCGAGGGGTTCCTAGGCCTCCCAGGAGGATCTGCGCAGCCCCCGCTCATCGTGCACTGCCACGGGGGGCCGACCGATTCGGCAGATGCGTCGTTCGACCCCGTGATGCAGGTGCTCCTCGATGCAGGGTATGCGGTTGCGCTCGTGAACTACCGGGGTTCGACCGGATGCGGTTCGGCGTACCGCGACGCCCTCGACGGGGAGTGGGGAGTGGTCGACGTGGCCGACGTCTGCGACTACGCCCGAGCGGTCATGGACAGTGGTCTCGTGCACTCGGAGAAGGCTGCGATTCGGGGTGGTTCTGCGGGAGGCTTCACCGCACTCCGGGCGCTCGATGGGGGCCCCTTCCTCGGGGCGGTCTCGCTCTACGGCGTGACGGACCTCGTGCAGTTGGCGGCGTCGTGTCACGACTTCGAGGCGCACTACCTCGACCACCTCGTGGGCCCCTTGCCAGCGGCGCGGGCGGTCTACGACGATCGCTCCCCGGCGCTGCATCCTGAACGCATCATCGGAGCAGTGCTGCTCCTCCAAGGTGTCGACGACGCCGTGGTTCCCGTCGAGCAAGCTCGAAAGCTCGCTGCGGCGGTCACTGCCCAAGGGGGCAGTGTGCGCCTCGTCGAATTCGAGGGGGAGGGCCATGGATTCCGTCGGGCCCGCACCATCGAGCAGGCGCTCAGCGAAGAACTGTCGTTCTACGCCAACCTCTTTCGAACCCCTCGACCTGACTAGGGTGAGTGGCGTGGCGCAGGTGACCGTGGTGGAGGGACCGCTCGAGCGAGCGCTCCGGCGAGTCGCACGGCCGTTCTTCTCCTTGAGCGAACTCGAGCGCGACCTCGTGCTCTACGCAGCGTCGGGACTCTTCGCCCTCGTCGTCTCGTTCACCTCAGCGTTGGCGCTGTATCGGGAGTGGGGGGCGATGGCAGTGTCGGGCTACGCGTTCGGCGCCTTGGCATCTGCTTGGCTGTGGTGGTTCGTTCGTCACCGCCGCGTTGGTGACCGCAGTCAACTCTTGGCCCGGTGCATGGTGGCGGCGGTCGTGTTCACGTCGGTGCTCGCGGTGCCGCTGGCGGTTGAGATCTCGTGGCGCACGGAGACGCCGAATCCCTACCTCCACGTGCAGCCAGAGGTCACGGTCATTGAGCACGCTGGCCAGGCGGTTGCGAACGCACAGGATCCCTACCGCGTGGTGAAGGTGACCGGCCTACCAGCCCGCGATGCGGCCCACCCGCTCTACGAGCAGTTCTTCCCCTACCTGCCGCTGATGGCGGCGTTCGGCTACGCCTCGTCGACCCATGCCCCCGCACCTATCACCGACGCACGACTCACGTTCCTCCTCGTGACCATGGTCGTCCTCGCTGCCGCCCTCACGTTGTTCCGAGGGGGCGATGCCGAGCGGTTCAGAATCGGACAGGTGCTCTTGGTCCTCCCACTCGGC
>Ga0164297_10005568_pt1 | contig 10733 bp, 8 predicted proteins | sample GEODES058metaG_FD_113539 | JGI IMG/M metagenome (GOLD analysis project Ga0164297, IMG submission 113539) | Dystrophic lake water microbial communities from Trout Bog Lake, Wisconsin, USA - GEODES058 metaG | ecosystem: Environmental > Aquatic > Freshwater > Lake | place: USA: Trout Bog Lake...
CCCGATTTCGAGGGTTAAAACTTCCAGACCAGGTGCGAATTTCACCCGTCTCACGATTCACCAGAGTGTAGGTGGCCGACAACTGAAAGTAGACGCCTGAAACATTGCCAAAATCTCTGACCACAATGTCTCTGACTCTGACCATAGACGGTTCGTCTTGCCAGAGTCGCCGTGGAATGTTGACGTTGTACAAAACTAGACGAGCGGCTGGGCCGTCTGTGAGAGAAGCGATGTCAACTTTGAACTGATTGAGAACGTCTTCTTCTTCTCGGTTGTTGTCGGCATCCATCCGACTCCAAAGTTTGCAAGAAACTGAAACAAAACAATTGTGTGAGAAGGCAAAACAGGCGCGCAGCTTCTCTCCTCTGCAAATGGCCAATTGCTGAAGAGAAAAAATTAAAGATCCAATCATGCCCCTGCGCGTCAAAAAAATGATGAGAGAGAAAGAGAGCAAGATCCAATCAGGAGCCTGCCCATCTGCTCTTTCCAATGAGCTTGCTGCGCCTTCCAGCGCGCCAACTCAAACAACCAATCCTGATGAGAGAGAAAGAGTCCAACATCCAATCAGAAGCTGGTTCATCTGCGCGTCTGTGCATTTCTGTCTATAAAAGAAAAGCTAAAGTCCTAGAACAGCATCAGTTGAGATTTTCAAGCTCTCCTCGCAAAGTTTGAAATCTCTTTAAATTCTCCCCATGTCTCAATCTCAAACCGACGATGCCATCGAGCAACGGGAGGCTGAAGCATACCTTCGATCCGTGAACGACGACGACGTCAACAATGAGGTGACTAGTGAATACGAACAAGCTTCGCAGGCTGTTTTGAATGAGGAAGTGGACGATGACTGGGAGGAGGCTGCGAATGCTTACGAGGAGACTAACTTGCAAAAGACCTTGGCCGAAATGAGTTTTAAACTCCGAAATGGCAGCATCCACGTTCGCCTCCACGAAGAGTCGAAAGACCACGTCTTTGTGTGGGTCAACAACAGGTTGGGTAAGCCGATTCATCTTTTTCGCCAAGCCATGAGCGACCTGCTGAACGATGTCTTGCCAGAGGCGTACAACGCATTTGACAAATGCGACATCTTGGAAGACAAGACTGTCTTCTTTTCCAAGGCGTTCTTGACCACTCCGTATGTCAAGACATTGGTGGAGGTGTCTGTCTTTAAAAAGAAGTTGTACATCTTTTTGAAGCGCATGAGCAAGCCGGAGGCCATCGTGAATTCTCCGCTTTTCAAAAAGAGCGGCAGAAAGATGGTGCCCTATGACGGTCCTAAGATTGACCCGGACCCTGACGGATTTGTTCCCTCCAGAGGGTGCACTATCCAACTGGACCGAATCAATGATGACCCAGAAAAAATTTTGACCTGGGCCAAGGAATGTATTGCCCTTCCTTACTAAGATGAGCGACCCCCACTCCCCAGACTCCCGAGGACTGACCATTTGGCGAGAAGACGGCTAAAGATTTCTGGACTGTGTGTGCAACTGACCATTTGGCGAGAAGACGGCTAAAGATTTCTGGACTGTGTATAACTGACCATTTGGCGAGGACGGCTAAAGATTTCTGGACTTTGTACAGTTTTTTTTTCAGTTTTTTATATTTTCCAAGATCAGACAAAATCTTTTTTTTGCTTTAATTTGCTTTTATTAATGATTAATGCGTGCGCACAGACTTTTGAATATTTTTTGAGGTACTTTAGTTAAGGAAACTTTGTGGATTAACGATTTTCAGATTAATGATAAGATGAAAAAAATGACAATATTATCGAGAGCGATTTTATTTCAAGTTTTATTTTCATGCCCGCGTATTTTTTAAGGACCCTTTTTTTTCTGAAAAAATACTTTCTTTATTCTTGAGCGATTTTTTGACGAAGAATTTTTGACCATTTGTAACTTAAAGCCGAAAATGTTTGTATGTAATTTTTTTTGAATTTTTTTCTGCATTATGAACCCAGAGCCCAATTGTTTAACACCTTTAGAAATTTCATCAAATCGAAAGAGAGCGAAACTGATGATACACACTTGAGACACACATAGAAGAGCAAAAACTTTTTACGAGTGGAGATTATGTTATACCAGAACACTTAACATCTTGTTCTTTTTTTTCTTTTAATTTCACGATAACAGAAGCAACTTAAGAGATCCCGAGCCCCACACAACAGCGCTAAAAAAAGGAGGCACGTTTTTTGAGAAAGCTTATTGTATTTTTTTTTTGAATTTTTTACCTTAACAATAATTTACAATATTTTCTTTTTTTTTTTTTAATTTCACGACAAAAGAAGCATGTTAATTTTGAGACCCCGAGCCCCACCCAACAGCGCTAAAATAAGGAGGCACGTTTTTTTGAGAGAAGTTTATTGTTTTTTTTGTATTTTTTACCTTAACAATAACGTACAATAAATTTTTGTTTTTAAAAAAATCATCATTCTGGTGTTTTGTTGTTGTCGAGATGATTCATCATTCCAAAGAACAGACGACAATGTCGAAAATGAATTTGACAATCTGAGCACACAATGTAGCCGGCGAGAACATTTCCGCAGTGTTCGGAATCGCAGAGAGAGTTGCAAGGATCTTCGAGTGAGCCGAGGTGAGAGGCAGCTCCAGACCGTGTCAGCCTCGCACAAGAGGGATTGTCGCAACTGCTCTCTTTCCAGTGCTTTCGTTTGGGCCACAATTGCAAGCGACTGCAATTGAGACAAAGCACCGTCCTCACCAAGCACATGCTGACGCTCTACTGGAGAAAGTTAGAGGCAAAAATGTATTTCAAATTGCACCGTGTATTTCAAATTGTGATTTTTTTAAATCCATTTCAAATAGGGAGATGAAAATCGTTGATTTTTCAAATCCAAAATGTTGGCAACATCGGTGTAGATGGCGTAGGTGACGTAAACGGCGCTGGTCTGAGAATTGGTCACTTGGAATTGAAAGGCAATTTCCAAATCTCCCTTGCGAGAAATGCAGGATCCGTCATCTTGTGAGGGGACCAGACGTTCCTTGTCAACAAAATTGCTGCACAAAGGAATGTAAATGTGAGGAAAGGGGGTGGCCTCTCCGCCGTCCAAAATGTGGCCGAGAAGTAGCTGGGAGACGTCGGGTTTTACTCCAAGCATAGGAAACATGTGATGATCAATCAGCTGCTTGAGACCCAAATGGTCAGTGCGAAACTTTCCAAAGTTGGGTTCCTTGAGGCAAAATTTTTTTTTGTCAAAGCTAAGGTCGAGATGGAGAATGCGGTGATCCTTGAAGACGTTTTGATCTGTAACGGCGCTAAAATTGTACGAGCCGGAAGCGACCTGTTTGTCGAGACAAAAAATCAAGACAGCCTCTGGAAGGTAAATGTCTTGAAAAACGGTCTTGTGAGTGGACGAAGAGTCGGGAACGGGATCGACCAACTGGAGACGAGTGACACCGGGAAATTCAATTTTTGGCCGAGAGGCAAACTGTCTTTCGAGAGCAGGAGAAAGCCTAGCCTCTTCCAAGCACATTTGGAAACTCTCTATTTTGAACCGATAGGATTTTGTGACGTTGGCCGCCTTGCGAAAAATGTGATCTTGTTTGTCAAAAAAGGTAAATCGAATGTGCAATTTTCCCAGGCGATCCAAAGGCAAGAGCCTCGATACAGGATCGGTCATAAAGTTGGAGCCAAGATAGAAAGGCCACTGAAACAACGGGAAAAAGTCAAAGTTGATGCTCTTTCCGACAAAGACGTGGGCTGCGTAGTCTTTCCAAGCCTGAGATGTTACTTTCCAGTCCTTGCGACCCAGGGGAATGCAGTAAGCCGGGTGAGCCTTTTGAGGACAGAGATATCTCTTAGAATCCGGACTCATGTAGCGATAGAGCATAGTGTGAAGATAGGGACTCACAAATCTCTGCTCGTTGGAGCTGGCAATGCGCTGGTTGTTGTGAAACACGTCTACAGATTTGATGAGCATTTCAAACCAATTGTATTGCAACAGCACCGAAGCGACTTCAGCGTCCGTAGCCGGAAGAAATATAGCTCCCGCATCGGCAGTCTTGACCTCAAAAGTGCCCTCAACGACAAATTTTGTCATGGGGCCAAAGAGAATCGGTTTGGTGGTGGAAAATTCAAAATCAATCTGCGCCGGAGGCTTTTCTCCGTCCAAGTCTACCTTGTTGAGAGGATCGATCTCAATGTATTCGGTGCCCAAGAGGTCCTGATTGCGAACATTTTGCCAAGGCAGGGATTTTTCGGCGGCGGTTGTACCCGAACCCGACAATTTCGACCTTTTTCGACCGGGAGGAGCCATGCTCGTTTAAACTTTTCTCTGGCGACGGCGACGGTTACGGCGACGACGACGACTCTTCAATCGCTTGACCTTCCTTCGGCGACGACGACTGCGAAAGCGACTCGACGATCCCAAAACGCGCTTGGCTGCGAGTTTGATCCGGTTGAGGGGCACAAAGCGAATGAGCTGACCGGCGGCAAAGCGATGAGTTCCCGGGTATCCGCCAACCTTGACCACAACCTTGCCCTTGACAATCCTGACCTGTTTTCCGCCTCTCTTGCTGGTCACGACAGATCTTTTTCGCCCGGTTCTCGATGCTACCCTTTTTGACCGTCTAGTTTTAGGCATTGAATTCGCTGCGGTTGACAACAAAATTGCCCGATTCTGAGTGGAAAATCGAACAAGTGGAGGTTTGCGTGACGGCCGCTGCTGAGAGGAATAATTCATTCCATCCACGGCCGAGGTCAACAATATACTGACAGCACGGCCGGCCGACCGACAAGACACAAAACACCAAACGACAAAAAAGAACAAAGGTTGCCCTCTGTCGGTTAAAACTCAAACTAGATTAATCATAATCAGAACGACGAACGCGAATGCCTCTCAGCATGCCGTAAATCCAGGCGCCATCGTTCCAGGCGAACGCGCGAATTTCCTGATTGTCGTAAATTCTCAACAGCCGAAACTTGAAGGGAACAGTGGCGGAAGATGAACCCGAGGACGGTGTCAGAATTACCCCGGGAGGCACGTCCTGGCCGCACCGATCCAACTCCATGACGCCGCTAGGCCTAGGAAACAGAGAAGCCATGTAAAAATCCAAAGCTCCGCTGGTCGTGTTGGAACTGAGCTGATCCAAAGTGCAAAGAACGATGCCGGTGTCGAAACACAAGGCCGCGCATTTCTTGAAGGCGTCAGCTACGTTGGCGGCCTGAACATCTCGAACCTCCCTGGCAGCCGAATTTTTGTCGATGACGTTGGTATAAAAATAACCCATTCGCAAAGACAATTCGGGTTTTTGAAAAAACAGAGAGAGCGAAATTTGGGAGCTGGAGGGAAACGCAAATTGAAATTTTCGCTCGCTCTCATCAAATTGAAGAGAAACGTTGACGTTGAGTTCGTTGGCACAATCTTGAATTTTCGCATTGAGCATTTTAGCAAGGAAGGCATGATTTCGATAGTCCTTGGCCGAAATTTCGAGGAGATGAACAAAAGACGTTGCCAAAAGCTCGGCGGGATAGAGATTGACGGTGCATTTTGAAGTCAGATCAATTTTGGGAGCCGTCAGACCCGTAAATTCAACGAAAGCAGCCTCAGAATTGACAACGGTAATTTGTTGCTTGGCCGTTTGTTCTCCAAATTGAGAAGCAGTAAAGCCCAAATCCAACAAAATTCCGGGAGACGAAAATGTCGCCTTGACAAAGGGAGCGAGCCACAAACGAACCCGGAAATTGGCTGCATTGGTTTCAGACTCGCTGAAAGCCCCTGCTGCCGGATATTTGAGGTGATTGACGCCTTTCAATTTTTCCAGAGACGCGGGCAAACCGTTGCCGTGAATGTCCGGTGAAAATTCCTCGTTGAACCACGTTTGGTCAAAAATTTCAGCCTCTCCATAGTAATCGCCGGCAAAATCTTCATCGCTTTCCAGGTCCAAGTGGGTCCAGTCAAAAAAGAGAGGACACCTCCGCACAAAGTCGGGTTTTTCTCGTTCAAAGAAGGCATTGAATTCTTGGATATATTTGCCGGCGGTCATCAAAGTCGCAGCCCTAAACGGAGGAGTAAAATTCAATTTCTTGTCAACGCCCCCAAATTCGGCATCCAATCTAATTCCACACTTGATCACCGCGAGCCCTTCTTCGTCAGCTTCTACGTTGAAGCCGGCAGCTTCCCGGCTAAAAAGGTGAGGAGAAAGAGTGAGATTTTCAAATTGAAATTTTCTGTCGCCATCCAGATATCGACTTGGAACAGACACCTCAAAGGTAGACGATTCCGGCTGAACAAAATTACGAAAGGGGACAAGGGCGTCCTCCAAATGCGGCCACCGCGACCCCGACGGTGAATCGGGAGACCTCTTCCTTTTTCTCTGGGAACGACTGGAGTCGTCCTCAAAATGCGACCGCTGCGACCGCTGCATGTCTAATAACTGAGCACCAAATCCCACTCGTCAAACACTTCAATCTGACGAGTGCGCAAATTGACGCAACGATAAGCCCGACCAACAGAAAAATTTCGAGCCACATAAGACAAGACTTTTTCAATTCGAAACCGGTCCTGCTTGAGATTTTCCTCGGATCTCTTGACGCCGATTACAGCAGAAGAAGTGGCCAACAGCTTGGGCCGGACCACACTGCCGACGGAAAATCTAAATTTAGACAGTTGAGGTGCAATTTCAAATTGAGCAAAATAAAAGACCGGAACTCTGCGATACAGGTCACGAAGAAAAGCAGACAAATTATGCTTGTTGATGTCTGCGGGCGTCCAACGGAAACGATGTCCGTCAATTTCAATGCGCTGAGAATTGAGCGAAGCCACTGCCTTGTCCACGTGTCTCCACCATTTTCGTTCAGAGGGCGGCTTTTTAGCCATCAACCGAGCTACAGTAGTTCTCAAAAGTCTGATGGCATTTTCAGCCACCTTAGATTTGCTGTCGCTCATCTCGAACCCGTGAAAAGAAATGAAATTGTCGCGAAAAAAGGACTGCACTCTGTGCGATTTGACGCTGGGCTCCAGGTCAAATGAAATGCTAACAATCTTGTGACCGTCGTGGCCAAATTTAGCTCGGTGTTGCTGCAACACGACGCCAAAAGCTCGCTCCATCTCAACAGCTGTCCGGTTTCCCCTCAAGACCACCAGATAGACAAACCGAGACAAGACATCTTTGGCAATCAAAAATCCAGACTGAAATCTTTTGGGAGTCTCAAAGTCTCGTTTAGCTTTTGGATAGAATCCAATGTCTGCATGCAAAACACCCAAGCGATTACAAACTATGGGCCGGTAATGCCCAAGACGACGAGGCCCTCTCATCTGATGAGAACTCATGTGATAATGAGGGTGCCGTCTCAAAGCCGCCGAAACAGCACGACGACTCAGCGCATTAAATCCAAATCCCTTGCCCGCCTGCTCAATAACATCACTCAAGCGAGGCACGTCACCCGCCTCATCAATTCGCCTCGTGACCCAATCCATGAGCAAAGCCATCTGCTTCTCTTCTTCCTCGCCATTCCTGCTCTTCCTCCTCCTCTCGGCAGCTCGGTCATTTTCTTCTCCAACGACACCACCACCTACCGGTAGAAACATTCTTCATCAACTGACTCGGGCACGGCCCTTTCCCCCTTCCCCCTCCAAAAAAAACGCAAATAAAAAAACAAGTTTTTTTTCAATTTCACAATCTTTTTATTTTCAATCAAAATACATTTTGAAACTTGGCATCTTCAATAACATCATCGGTGTTGGCGGCGGCGACGACTGCGGCAGCCTCTGGCGTCGACGGCGACGACGAAATTGACAATTTCTTTCTCTTGGCACCAAGACGACGCCGTGACTGACGAGGTTTGCAAACTGACGGCTGCAATCTTGACGAACGAAGCTGGCGAGCGGAAGGCGCCAAACGCTTGACATTTTTGCAATTGGGCTTCTTTTTACGAAGCGAGCAGTCGCTGTCAGAAGAAGAAACATCCGGATTCGCAGAAAAGACTTCACCCGCCGACACTAGCTTAGAGCAATCAAATGCAAAAGAAAACAATTTAAAGATGCTGTTTCGCAAGTCCACCACCAAGTGGTTCCAATCGGCCTGAGAGCTCATTGTAAACTGACGACTCGGCGGTAGGTTCAACAAAATCAGATCCATTCTCCGACGAGAGCGAGAACGACGCTTCCGTCGTTGAAACATCTCTTCGAGGAGGAGACAGAGCAACAGCATCCCTTGCAAGTCTCACGCAAATCAAATTTCGAAACAAAGGCTCGAGTTTTTTCCAGCGCTTGAGCAAAAAATTTCCCTTGGCACGCGGAAAATTTTTTCCCATCTGATCAATAAGCCAAATCCTTGTATTCTGAATCATTTCCTGGACTGTCGATTCCCCAGGCAAATCCCGCCGTCCCAATTTTTCCAAGTCGACAACCATCTTGAATGCTTGACGAATCATGGACAAAACCTTTTTGTAAACAATTAGGAGGGCTCGACCAAAAGGCGGCCGATTCCTTTTTCTCATCGATCTGCTCGATCCAACAGCAACGAGGGAAGCCTCCGCCACCTGCTCTCCCCCATTTGCCTCCATTTTTGGTTCGTTGTCCTCAATGTCGTCGTCCATGCCAAAAAAGAAAATGCCAGACACGTGTTGTCGAGAGAAATTTCCAAGTTAGACTGACTAAAATGCAACAAAATCGCGCAAACATTCAAATCCGCAACAACATTCCATCTCACTCACACATTGACAGCAAGATTGCTACACTGGACAATCCACGCCCAAGAAAGTGAGCCAGCCATCGGACCCGGCATCCTCCAAATCCGGAGTGAACTCGCCAGTCACGACATCGTGAAGAAGACACGCCCATTTCAAGATCTCCAAGTTATTGACAACCTCCATTTGAGGAAAAGGCTGGCGATCTCGATAGACAATCTTTTGCAAGAGCAACAACATCCTCCACAGCTCAAACGTGCGAGCCACGACACTGCCTTCAAGAGGAGGGTGATTCCAATCAAAAGAGCCAAGACAACCCAAGGTATTTGGACAAAGAATCCAGCCCAAGAGCAAGGAGAAAAAATCCGATTGCTCATCGTCAATCACTCCACGCAGAAACCCTGCGATCATTTCATCAATCTCGTCAAGGCGAGACTTGACATCCAAAGGCTCAACGGGAATCTCGTCCAAAGAGAGGCAGCCGGGATAATACACAGGACTGAGATCCTCCCATTGCCGACGATCGGGAAGCCACTGATCATCGCCGTAGAGAAGGCTGTCGACAAGAGGAAAATAAATTGGCGATTCGTCATTGGCCAAACGATCCAACATCACCAACCACTTCAACAGGACAATGTCTCGTCGGGGACTGCCTTCAGCCAAAGCGTGACCAAAAACAATGTCACAATATTGAGACAATAGACCAAACAAATGGTGCCTTTCTTCATCAAAAAAAACATTTTCTTTGGCCAAAGCCAAGCTCAAACAAGGACGTATCACGCCAGACCACCTCCCTTCCGGCGAACTCCTCTTCAAGTCCAGAAGCAACGCGTAGAGTCTCCAATCGAGTTGAAGAGCCTCGACACTCCCGACAAATTCTGCCAAAAATGAAATCAGAGCAGCCATGTCTGGGACGCCATCAAAATGAAACTGAACAAACTCAACTCAACTCATCTTCCATTACAACTCTGACAAGCGCGCTTTCACATCAGCAGCCTTCTTCTCTCAGCTGCGGCGCGCACCAATCAAAAATTCTCTCTTCTTTTCTCAAACTCACATCCACGCGCTTTTGCCTCAGCTGCCTGCGGCGACCCAATCAAAAACAAGGCGCAAACAAAACAAACCCCTCTCCCTTCTCTGTCCACCTCCCGCCTGAAACAAATAACATGGTGCAACAATTTCCCGCCCATCATTAGGATCGCAGAACAATCTCGGATCCCGATGAAAAAAACTAAAAAACAATTAAAAATGCATTTATTTCAATTCAAAAAACAGCAAAACATTTTAGGAACACTGACCAAAAATTCGAACTCGAAAAACGGGGGGTCGTTGCATCAGATGATCGTATCCGGTAAAATGTTCATGGCAAAAATCCTCGCCATGACATTGAACCAAACTACATGTCATCTCAGAACAAAAAGCGCTGTCACATTTGTCGCCAATTCTCTCCCTTTGATATGGCCTGTAATCGGGATGCCTCCGAATACAATAAGCGTTCGAGCACAAGCGATCATAAACCACAAGGTGTGTTCTTCCGGCATTGCGAAAACGGTGAACCAGATCGTAGCGTAACCAATCTTGAAAAGGCCGAGGATTCTCCCCATCAAAATAATCGTTCTTGAGAGGAACCAGCATCAAATCCAAACAGCAAGAGCAATTGATACATTGAATAATGCACATTGCTTCAATTCATGGCAAACCTCCTCTTCAAAATTAGCAACAAAACTGAAAAAAATTTCACACCTCTCTCTTTTATTTGAAATTCAAACCTTCCTCGCGAGCGCGCAAAACAACAGCCAATCAGAATGCCACAAAAAAATGTCCACCAATCAAAATGCTGCGCGAAAAACAACAAAATTATTCCACCAATCCCAATGCTGCGCAATATAGTCCACCAATCACAATGCTGCGCAATATAGTCCACCAATCACAATGCTGCGCAAAATAGTCCTCCAATCACAATGCTGCGCTAAATTTGTCAACCAATCACAATGCTGCGCTAAATTTGTCAACCAATCACAATGCTGCGCTAAATTTGTCAACCAATCAAAATGCTGCGCTAAATTTGTCAACCAATCAAAATGCTCTAAAATTCA
>Ga0164297_10005569_pt1 | contig 10733 bp, 8 predicted proteins | sample GEODES058metaG_FD_113539 | JGI IMG/M metagenome (GOLD analysis project Ga0164297, IMG submission 113539) | Dystrophic lake water microbial communities from Trout Bog Lake, Wisconsin, USA - GEODES058 metaG | ecosystem: Environmental > Aquatic > Freshwater > Lake | place: USA: Trout Bog Lake...
CGCGCGTTTTTGCGGAGCAAGCAAAATCTCAGTCACGATTGGCCACATCAAGGTTTGAATGATGGGAGACAAAAATAAGCCCCACCCAGGAAAGGGACTCCCTGAGGTCATCCGAAGGGTCAACTCAATTAAGTGTCCAACCAAGAAAAGTGGAAAGACTTGGAGTGACTGTGAGGACAGTTTAAACCACAGTATTCTCCTGTGAATAAGCACCGCTAGGAAGCCTTGCGCCGTAAACGCCAACGCATGCTGACCCAGCATCGAGGACTGGTGTACATCCGTTAAGAGTCCAAATACAAACGCTGTTCCTATTCCAACTCTTAAGGGTTGGTGAATACCCCAGAACACGAGCACCACAGCCATGACCTCAGGGGCCCAGTTGGCATTGCCAAATAAAGCAATGTTTTGCACCATATCCAGTAAGAGCGCAAGCAACAACGAGAAGAAAATAAAAAGTGGATTTGCAGGCAACAACAATTGCTGCCCTCTGGGCATGATCATTTCTTACCCCCAGGCGCTGTTGTAACTGTTTTTTCTGGTACGGGTCTAGCCGGCAATTGAGTGAGGATAGGGTCTAACACCATTACAAGTCTTGCGCCTTGCACTTTGCCTTTGGGTTCACACAAAATTCTTGCGAAAACGGAGTCCGCTTTTCTCTCTACGCGAACAACTTTTGCAACTGGAATACCGGGCGGATAAACACCGTCCACACCGCTAGTGGTCAAGTCATCGCCCACTTCAATATCGGCGTTGGTCGCCATAAACCGCAACTCCAGCAACGGCGCACCACCCGCTTCGCCAAATGCAACGCCTCGAGCACCCGTTCTTGTATTGAGGACTGGAATCGAGTTCTCTCGGTCAATCACCAACGTCACCTCGCTCACCAAGGGGTGGACATTCGTTACTTGACCCAAAATTCCTTGCTCATCCATAACGGGTGAGCTCAGGCTAACGCCTTGTATGGCGCCTTTGTCAATGATTAGTTTGCGGGTATAGGGATCCGCCGCGTCGTATAAAACCTCCGCACTCAAGCCGTGGGTTTCAACTCTCTCCCTAAGACCCAAAATATTTCGCAACTCTTTGTTCTCAAGCGTTAGCTGCTCGACTTGCAGGGCCCGCAAAGATTGTTGGAGGAGTTTTTGATGGGTTTCTCGCTCCTTGTCTTGCGCTGACACCCGGTCCTGGGTCATCTCTTGTAACTCATTCCACCAAACCGTAGGGCGCATCGCGACCCACTGAATCGGATAAATCACAAAGGATAAGCCCGTACGCAGGGGCTGAGAGAGGTTAAATCGGGAGTCCCCCATCATTAAAAAAAGGGACAGCGCCCCATAAAAAATGAGCTTTGTGAGGGCGGAGTATCCCTGCTTAAAAAACGGCGGGGGGGAAGACTCTAGCGTACCAAAAGACACGAAAGGGGCTCGCTTTATACGCAGCACTGCTGCGTGAAGAGTGGATAAAAATAGAGAGCTTTAATCACTCGCTGGTGAAAATCGAACCTAAGCGCTCCATGCGCTCAAGGGCTAAGCCACAACCTCTCACCACACAGGTAAGGGGTTCTTCGGCCACTAAGACAGGCAAACCCGTTTCCTCTGCCATCAAACGGTCCAAGTCTCTGAGCAAGGCACCGCCTCCAGTGAGCATCATGCCGCGCTCAGCAATGTCAGCGCCTAGTTCAGGCGGCGTTTGCTCAAGCGCATTTTTAACAGCCGAGACAATGTTGTTGAGTGGATCTGTTAGGGCCTCTAAGATTTCGTTAGAGGAGATGGTGAATGAGCGCGGTACGCCCTCACTCAAATTACGACCCTTCACTTCCATCTCTTTGACTTCGCTGCCAGGAAATGCTGAGCCGATTTGTTTTTTGATGGCCTCGGCTGTGGGCTCACCAATCAACATGCCGTAGTTTCTGCGGATGTAATTGATGATGGCCTCATCAAATTTATCACCACCCACACGCACGCTGCCTTTGTAGACCATGCCGCCCAAAGAAATAACGCCCACTTCAGTGGTTCCACCACCAATATCGACCACCATCGAGCCGCTTGCGTCACTAACAGGCAACCCAGCCCCGATGGCCGCGGCCATGGGTTCTTCAATCAAATAAACCTCAGAGGCGCCGGCCCCCAAAGCTGATTCACGAATAGCTCGGCGCTCAACTTGGGTGGAGCCGCAGGGGACACAAATAATAATACGTGGACTGGGCTTTAAGAGGGAGCGCGGGTGCACCATCTTGATGAACTGCTTAAGCATTTGTTCAGTCACCGTAAAATCGGCAATCACACCGTCTTTCATGGGTCTGATCGCCTCAATATTGCCCGGAACCTTGCCAAGCATAGCCTTGGCCTCATGACCTACGGCTTGAATCGTCTTCTTACCCTGTGGTCCGCCTTCATGACGAATCGACACTACCGAGGGCTCGTCCAAAACAATGCCCCTGTCCCGAACATAAATCAGCGTGTTAGCCGTACCTAAATCAATCGCCAAGTCGGTTGAAAAATACCGACGAAATGCACCAAACATTAAATACCTCTCAAATATCTGAGTTTCACAGCTCTAAAACCACGAAAATGACCCAAATTAGCCATTGAAGACCTATATTGGGAAATCCTATTATTGTATTAAGCTTATCGACTTAGTTAAACGTTAAAGGCGAGATAATACCCGATGCACACGCATTAATGTGAATTTTTTACACAACCCTTGTAGATTAGACCCGATTGACTAGACTTTAAACACAAAATCATGGCATTACAACCCGAAGATATACGCCGAATAGCGCATTTAGCCCGGCTTGAGTTAAAAGAAGAGGAAGGCACGCGTATGCTTGCCCAAATGAACAGTTTTTTTGAAATAGTTGAACAAATAAGCGCTATTAACACAGAGGGAATAGTCCCCCTGGCTCATCCAGCCGAACTGCTCAAGGAAATAGAACTGCGTTTGAGACAAGACACCGTGTCTGAGTTCAACGAGCGCGAGGCACACCAGTTGAGCGCGCCAGCTGTGGAAAATGGATTATTTTTAGTTCCTAGGGTGGTTGAATGAGCGAAATTCATGATCTAAGCGTTGCACAGCTGAGTAAGGCTTTGCAAACCAAGGAGTTGGGCGCGGTTGAGGTTGCAAAGCATTTTTTAAACCGTGTTGAAAAAGACAAACTGGGCTCGTTTTTAAGCCACAACCCAGAGCTCACGCTGCGCAGGGCCCTTGAAAGCCAAGAGCGCATCCAGCAAAACCAAGCCCGACCGCTGGAAGGTGTTCCAATCGCCCACAAAGACGTCTTCGTTACAAAGGATTTTCCCAGCACAGCGGGCTCCAAAATGTTAGAGGGCTACAGATCTTCTTTTGATGCAACTGTGGTGGATAAGTTCGCGCAAGCCGGGTGTGTACCTCTTGGGAAACTCAATTGTGATGAGTTTGCAATGGGCTCATCCAACGAAAACTCAGCCTATGGTCCCGCCCTCAACCCTTGGAACGCACAGGCCGTTCCTGGGGGCTCTTCGGGTGGGAGTGCTGCTGCAGTGAGTGCAAGGCTTACGCCTGCAGCGACTGGAACAGACACGGGTGGCTCTATTCGTCAACCCGCCAGCTTTTGCGGCATCACCGGCATAAAGCCCACCTACGGTCGTGCGTCACGCTACGGCATGATTGCCTATGCATCTAGCTTGGACCAGGCGGGACCTATGGCTAAAGACGCCTTGGACTGCGCATTATTGTTGAGTGCGATGTGCGGACCAGACTTAGACCGCGACTCAACTTCCCTGGACATTGTTGAAGAAGACTATACAAAAACGCTAAACCAATCGATCAAGGGTTTAAAGATTGGCGTGCCCAAAGAGTTCTTTGGGTCGGGCTTGGCTCTTGAGGTCAAATCTGCACTTGAAGAGGCGCAGTCGGTATTTAAGAGTCTCGGCGCAGAGTTTGTGCCAATCACACTGCCCAAAACCGAGCTCTCTATCCCCGTTTATTACATCATCGCCCCCGCTGAGGCAAGCTCCAACCTTAGTCGATTTGACGGTGTGCGTTATGGTCACCGCGCCAAAGAGTACAACGACCTCATGCAGATGTATAAGAAATCCAGGGCCGAGGGGTTTGGTGCAGAGGTTAAAAAACGCATCATGACCGGCGCATATGTTTTGTCCCACGGCTACTATGACGCTTACTATTTACAAGCTCAAAAAATTCGCCGTCTCATCGCCGAGGACTTTCAAGCCGCATTTAAAGAGTGCGATTTGATTATGGGTCCTGTTGCCCCCACAACCGCCTGGGGCTTAGGGGAGAAGACAGCTGACCCATTGAGTAGTTACTTGGCCGACATCTTTACACTGCCCGCTTCCCTTGCGGGCTTGCCCGCGATGAGCGTGCCTTGCGGAATGAGCAAAGCTGCAAAACCTTTACCGATCGGCATGCAACTCATTGGTAACTACGTGCAGGAGTCAAAACTCCTTAACGCAGCTCACCAGTATCAACTTCAAACACAGTGGCACACAATGAGCCCCGAGATGACGGGGAATTTGACATGAGCAAAAGTGACTCTCAACACAAAGCACAAGCTGCACAAAGCATGCCTTTAATCCAGGGCTACGAGGTTGTGATTGGTTTTGAAACCCACGCACAACTCTTAACGAAGAGCAAAATATTTTCAAGAGCGTCAACTCATTTTGGAGCTGAGCCGAACACGCAAGCCTGCGCCGTAGATTTAGCCCTGCCTGGCGCTTTGCCTGTTATGAATAAGCGCGCTGTAGAGTGCGCCATTCGACTGGGTTTAGCACTGGGCTCACACGTGGCCCATAGAAGTATCTTTGCCCGCAAAAACTATTTTTACCCCGATCTCCCAAAAGGATATCAAATTAGTCAATTTGAGATTCCTGTTGTTCAAGGCGGAGAGATCTCCTTTTTTGTTGGCACAACGCCCAAAACCGTTCGTTTGGTTCGCGCGCATCTTGAAGAGGACGCTGGCAAGTCTTTGCACGAAAACTTCATTGGCATGAGTGGTATTGATTTGAACCGTGCTGGCACACCACTGCTTGAGATCGTGACTGAGCCCGATATGCGCTCCAGCCAAGAGGCTGTGGCTTATGCCAAAGAGCTACACAAGATCGTGACTTGGATACAGATTTGCGACGGCAACATGCAAGAGGGCTCATTTCGCTGCGACGCCAATGTCTCTGTGCGCAAACCCGGTGAACCCTTGGGCACCAGACGCGAGATTAAAAATCTCAACAGTTTTAAGTTTATGCAACAAGCAATTGACTTTGAAGTGCTTTGGCAGATTGAGCAACTAGAGGAGGGTAGAGCTATCGAGCAAGCTACCGTGCTCTTTGACCCAGAAACGGGTGAAACGCGCAGCATGAGGACCAAAGAAGACGCGGCCGATTACCGCTACTTCCCCGATCCTGACCTACCCCCCCTGGTCATTGCACCCGAGTGGATTAAGGAGATTCAAAACTCCATGCCTGAGTTACCCCGCTCAATGGCTGAGCGATTTGTAAATACTTACGGCTTACCCGCATACGATGCCACCACGCTTACCCAAAGTCCACAAATGGCTCATTACTTCGAGGCCACAGTTAAAGCCTGCGGTCAAGCCAAGCTTGCCAGCAACTGGATCATGGGGGAGCTGTCAAGAAAACTTAACGAAGAAAACGTCTTAATAGAGCGCTGCCCAATCAGTGCGGCTCAGTTGGGAGAGATCATCTCCAACATCTCAAAAGGTGAGATCTCCAACAATTCGGGCAAAGTAGTGCTTGAGGCTTTGTGGGCGAGTCCTACTACTGGCGTTGCGGAGCTCATCGCAGCCAAGGGGCTCAAACAAGTTAACGACTCAGCTGCTCTAGAGAAGATCATAGACGAGGTCCTGGCTGCAAACGCAGACAACGTTGCGCAGTACAAGGCTGGCAAAGAAAAAGCTTTTAACGCGCTTATTGGTCAGGCCATGAAAGCCAGCAAGGGGCAAGCCAATCCGCAACAGTTAACAGAGCTTTTGAAGAAAAAATTAGCCTAGATTTCATTTAGATTGAGTCTAATTTTTTTACCTGCGTTTTACCGAGCGCCGTATTGCGCTCTGTAATCTTGAACACGTTTTAGATGGGGCGCTAGGGCGGAGTCTTTGGTGTTTTCAAGGTACTTGAGCAGATCCTCTAAAAGAGCCACTGTACAGACTTTTAAACCAACCTCTTGTCGGATGTAATCGATTGCACTGTAAGGCGTATCTTCAATCTCACCGTTGTGCAAGTGCGTGGCCCTTTCTTGTCGGTCTAAGGCAATCGCAAGTGCATACGGCACAGCGCCTACAGCCTTGATGAGTGCAACACTCTCCCTGACAGCGGTTCCCGCGCTAATCACATCATCGACGATCAAAACCCTTCCCCTTAACTCAGCGCCGACGATTGTGCCGCCCTCACCGTGGTCTTTTGCCTCCTTGCGGTTGTAAGCGAAGGGAACGTTCTTGCCCAGCGCTGCAAGCTCCACGCTAAGCGCGGCACCGAGAGGAATCCCTTTGTAAGCTGGACCAAACAACATGTCAAACTCTAAACCACTCGATAAAATACGCTTGGCATAGAATTTTGCCAGCTGACCCAGTTTCGCACCGTCATTGAATAGCCCTGCATTGAAAAAATACGGAGAGAGTCGGCCCGCTTTCGTTTTAAACTCGCCAAACTTTAATACGCCACAATCTAATGCGAATTGCACAAAGTTTTGTGCAAGCGAGTCATTCGTTAACTCTTGATCATTCATTAAAGGACCTTTCTTCTTGTTCAAACTAATTACTCTCAATCTTAACGGCGTACGCTCAGCCGCACGCAAAGGCGTAGATGCATGGCTCACTCAATCTCAAGCTGATTGTATTTGCGTTCAAGAGCTTAAAGCACAACAAGAAGATTTAGACCCTTCACTTCAAACACTGGGGGGTTTAAAAGGCTATTTTCATTTTGCCGAGAAAAAGGGCTACTCAGGCGTTGGGATTTACACAAAGCACACGCCAAGTGATATTGTTGTCGGGTTTGACAAAGGTGAATTTGACGCTGAAGGACGATACATAGAGCTTAGATTTGACACCCCAAAACAAAAGTTGTCGATCATTAGCGCTTATTTTCCAAGCGGCTCCTCTGGCGAAGAGCGCCAAGAGGCTAAATTCAGATTCCTAGACGAAATGGGTCCCCATCTAGCCGCGCTTAAGCAAAAGCGCCAATTTATTTTATGCGGCGATATCAATATTGCGCACCAAGAAATAGACCTTAAGAATTGGCGGAGCAATCAGAAAAATAGTGGATTCCTCCCCGAAGAGCGCTCTTGGATGAGTCGGCTAATTAATGAGACAGAGCTCATTGATGTATACAGAAAACTTCATCCCGAGACAACTGCAGAGTGCTACACCTGGTGGAGTAACAGAGGTCAAGCATGGGCTAACAATGTGGGGTGGCGCCTTGATTATCATCTTGCAACCCCAAATATGGCTGAGCTCGCACAAAACGCCAACGTCTATAAGGAGGAGCGCTTCTCTGACCACGCCCCATTAACAATGGAATACAAATTCAAACTCTAAATTTATTAAGCCAAAAACAATATACAAAATTGTGGTTGCTCGAGTGCTGTCTATTTCACTCCTAAATCACCCCTATATCTCCCCTATACAACCCCAACATCACTCCAGCAACAGGAATTTGGTTTTTTAGATATATTGCTAATTTTTATATCATAATCGTGTATGTACCCATTTCAGAGTCTTTCTATTGATCACAACTACTGGCTAAGTCATTTCACTAGAAAGTAATGTCCAAATTTATTTATTTACTATTATTTTTCTCTTTTAGTTGTTTAGCAGAAGATATTTTTATAAATAAACAGCTGCAAGCAGTTGGCTTGCAATGTAGCGAGAATAAATCATATGCCAAAGATATTAGCGAAGAGTTTGTAGACTCAACCGATGAGGACTGGCGACTCACCAATCACGAAGCTCCTGCGCTCAGAGTGATATCCAAAAGTAAGCGCGTTGGCATCTGGGGTGACAGTCACACCGCGTCTATGGATTTTATAAATTCAGCACTTAAGTATTGGGGCTTAAAACCTACTCAAGTTGGCTTTGGACTCATCCAACCCGCATTAAATGTGGCGGGTGTTAAGCTGCCGTTCTTAAAATCTTGCCTGAGCAGCGGTTGGCAATATCATTACGCCCACAAAAGCAGTTCATCAGACACCGCCTATTCTCAAACCTTATTACAAATTAGCTCCGATAAAACCGACTCCCTTTTATGGCTAGACCTAAGAAGTGATCTGCTTAAAAATAAAGTTAAGGGCTTGTCCTTTAATTACAAATCACTCAACAAAGATGACACCTTGCAGCTAAGTGTGTCTATCAATAATAGTCCTGATAAGTTGGTAAGCTTAAATGCTGATTATTCATTTTTCACTATTACCAGCAACAGCTTCATCCAGACCGTGAGAGTCCGATTGGTCTCTGGTGACTTGGGGATTAACTACATTGAGCCCGTCTATGCAAAAGAGCCTGAAATTCTCGTTGACTTGTTTAGCACACCAGGCGCACTGTCTAAGGGATGGAGCAACAAGCTCAGCTACACAACCTTTGCGCCCATTCGCTATGACCTGGTCATCTTCGAGTACGGTACAAATGAAGGAGTTGATCCAAACTTTAGCGCTCAAACCTACCGAGACTCCCTGATCAGCAATCTGTCGAGCTTTAGGCATTTCGTTAGCACGCCTAACTGCGTTCTAGTCGGCCCCCCCGATCGCTACGGATCTCATCAAGGATTGGTTTCTAATTTCAACGAAGTGCACCGACAAATCAATGCTGTTCAAAATAAAGTAGCGCTCAACTATCACTGTACCCATTGGAATTGGCAGGAAAAAATGGGAGGCGTGGGTAGCATTAAAAAATGGCGTGCCAATACACCGCCCTTCGCCAAGGAGGATTTGGTTCATCTTACGACTTTTGGGTACCAGTACAGCGGCTACCTTTTTGCAAAATCAATCCCATTAACCCGTTAATGTTTATATACACAAAGAGATTTTTAAATTGAAGGTTGTTTCGTTAAACGACAAAGGAAATGAGACACGCTTATTCGGCTTAGACCTTGTGAGGGCTTTTGCCATTCTTTTTGTTGTCTTGTATCACCTCAATATTCCTGGCTTCTTTAATGCAGGTTTTTTGGGTGTGGACATGTTTTTTTGTCTCTCAGGTTATCTTATTACCTCTTTGTTGATAAAGGAGTTTGATAAAAACTCAAGCACCCGTTTTGTTGCTTTTTATAAAAGACGCTTGGTACGCTTATATCCCGCTTTGCTGGTTTTTGTTTTTTTCTCCATTATTTTTGTTACGCTTTTTCAGTCCCAAGCTCAAAGTCGAATGCTGATTGATCTTGCGTCAGCTATTTTTTACTACGCCAACTGGCATCAGATTTTTAGCAAACAAACTTATTTTGAATCCTTCGCCGCCCAGCCCGTATTTCAACACCTATGGTCCTTGGCACTTGAGGTTCAGTATTATTTGTTTTGGCCCGTTATTGCTACCTTACTTCTTCGACTCTATACAAGTAAGTCTATTTTTTATGCGGGCTTAGGTCTAGCAGCGCTGAGCACCCTATTGATGATCAGTGCCTACTCTGAGGGGATGGGACAAGACGGGCTAAGTGCTATTTATTTGGCAACCCATACCCACTCAATGGGGCTCTTTATCGGTTCAGCATTCGCCACGCTTTGTAATCCGTTTCAAAATATAGATCACCGCGTCGGTATTTTTGAGTTTAAAAATCGCCTAGCCCTGTCCCTATACACTCTAATTGCCATCACATTCATTTGCTACTTTGGGGATGAGTCGTCTGCGTTTTTATATTGCGGAGGGTTTTTTCTCTTCTCCTTACTCTGTTCGGTCTTAATTGTCTCGGTTGCGACGCTTGACTCTGATTGGCCCAATGTCGGAGCACACAGCAACAAAATTAGCGAACTATTGAACTGGATTGGCACAAGGTCTTATTCCATTTATCTTTGGCACTGGCCCATATTCGTATTTTTATTGGATAAAAACCGCACTGATTTTTTTAGAATTTTTATAGCTCTTGCATTATTGGCTGTTATATCGGAGTTATCTTACAGATTTGTTGAGCAGTATTTTTTAAAAATTAGACTCATCTGGTCTCGCAAATTCCTTCCACTGGTTGTTATATTCGCTTTCTCTTTGGTCGTGATCTATCAAACTGACCCTCTTGCCGTTGAGACTCCAAGTGCTGGCATTAAAGATAAATCAGCGATCAGCCAAGCCGATGTCAACCAACCCTTGCAAAGCAATCCTGAGCCCACAACCGCACCTAGCACCACAAACGCAGATGAACCACTCAAATCAGTCGTCTCTAATTCCCGCTCGTTCAACTCTTCTTTAAAGATATTAGCAATTGGAGACTCCGTGTTGCTGGGGGCACAACAGCACATTGTGCGCACGATCCCAGCAAGCTGGGTCGTTGATGCCGAAGTTGGTCGCCAAGCCAGTCAGGGCATTGAGGTTTTAAAGAAACATGTGGGCAGCAATAATCCCTTTAATTACGCGGTCATTCACCTGGGGACAAATGGCTATATTTACGAAAAGCACCTTAGACAACTTCTTGCAATGCTAAACAACTGCGAGAAAGTTATTTTGATCAACGACTATGCTTATAGACGTTGGACCGACAGCAATAATGAATTGCTTAGCCGTATTGCAACTGAGTTTCCCAACGTCACCTTGGTTA
>Ga0164297_10005575_pt1 | contig 10726 bp, 2 predicted proteins | sample GEODES058metaG_FD_113539 | JGI IMG/M metagenome (GOLD analysis project Ga0164297, IMG submission 113539) | Dystrophic lake water microbial communities from Trout Bog Lake, Wisconsin, USA - GEODES058 metaG | ecosystem: Environmental > Aquatic > Freshwater > Lake | place: USA: Trout Bog Lake...
AACACTCTGTCTTCACCAGCCGAATACATCTAACGCATTTAGGACCAATTCACTTCGCAGAATATTTTTTGCATACATAAAAAATATCCTCTTATAGAATATATCAAAAAGGATGAAACCGTTTACTATTTTTTTAATATTATTAGGACTTTTAGTCGTGATAACGGTCGGAATGGCGGTTTATAAAAAATGGATAAAACAAGAAAGTTTCGTCAATTTCCAAAACCAACCCCAAGTAGGAACGAAGGTGTATATCCCTCAATATAGCACAAATCAGACATCCACAGTATTATCTCTTTATGACAATCTCTATATCGACCCCCAGAATGGCTCTCTTATTGAAGTTTTTGCACCACCTTGTTCTTCCGGATGTGATACGACTGGTCAAAATATAACAGATATTATAGTTGCGTCCAGAGATGGCAAAGAATTGACATCCATCCCGACAGTTTTAGATGGTCAAGGAAAAGTTAAACCATATCCTTCTCCTCAATCACTCGTAACCTCTATTTCCCAACTCTATAACCAATTCATTTATACCACCAGTTGCCAAAATACGGATATCTACCAAGTGGTATATGTCTCATGGTATTCAGATACTTACATCCATATTATCGATTTGAGTTCTTCGACAGTCGCAGGAACAAACGTGCAATCCATTCATTTGAATTCATCCGGGGTCGTTGATACACAAACGACTTATTCCACAACCACATTGGCACCTTTTACAACTACCCAACCCACCATGGCTCTACCGAATAATCTCTCTGTCCTCAACACAATCACCGACTCCTCATATACAGGCACACTCACACAACTCGGTTCAGACGCAAATGGTAATATGATTCTTTATGACATTAGCAGTGGAAATATCGTGATTAAGACATCCGCCGGTGATAAAATATACAATCGAAATGGGTCAACCGGTTCCGCAAATACACCTCTACAAAGTATGTCAACAACAACAACTTTTGCCATAAATGATATTTCGGGTGTATCTGTTCTCGTTTCTGCCTATAAAAATGATACAGTTGTTAGTATTCTTGTCCCAAACAATACAGTTGCTATATACAAACTTTTGTATTCATACAGATTCAACCAATCTGGATATGTTTCTAACGCACAAAGCGATGTAGAGAACACAGGCGTTACTCCAGCACCAACATCAGCATCTACCATTTCGACTTCTTTAGGAAATAACAGCGTATCGAACGCCAATGGTTCTCCTACAAATAGCGCCAATGGTTCTCCTGCAGATAGCAGTGTTTGTGGGGATGATTTGTCATGTAAATGGTATTGGTATTTTAATACAATTGCACAAAGTAAGAATGGAGTGGATTATCTTTCTGATGATTATTTTTTGAAAACAGAGGCTATTCCACCAGTATGCCCACAATGCCCACAATGTCCTTCTACTGGCGGGGCTTGCACAACATGTGGTGGTAATGGTGGTGCAGGGACGATAACTTCTTCTCCTGCAACATCTTCTCCTGCAACATCTTCTCCTACTACCAACCCGCCTTCTTCTGCAACTCTTCCTCCAGGTGCAATTAAAGATAACTCTGGAAATACATTTATCCCTTATACTGATGCTTCAGGAAACACACGATATGTTTTATATAGTGCAGGAAACTCGGCAGGAACATCAGCAGAAGGCCCACCTGGTGGTAATCTAACGATGGTTGATCAGAATGGCCAGTTTGTGACAACTTCAGACCCCAATACAATAGGTGGTGGATTAGCCGTTTCTACAATGAGTTTGGACCAATTAGGAACATCTGCATTCAATAATGCTGGTAGTGTTGCAAATAATGTTGTAAATACTGCTGGTAATGTCGTAGGTGGAACCGTAAATGCAGCAACCGGACTTGTAGGCGGAACCGTAAATGCAGCAACCGGACTTGTAGGCGGAACCGTAAATGCAGCAACCGGACTTGTAAGCGGGGTTGCAAATACCGCAGCAAATCTAGTGGGTGGAACTATTGGAACTGCGGCCGATTTGGCGAAAGATGCTGGTTCTGGATTAGGTGATAGAGATTGGAGAGGTGATGAGAATAGATGGAATAAAGGATGGTCGGAAGGTGATAAACAAGGAACAGGAACTCAACAGCAACAACAACAAGGAGGTCAAGCAGGTTCATCTTTGGGATATACACCATTTGCATCGACATCAGATAGAAATTTCGGTAATATGGGAACTGGTCCAGTCGATAACTACTCTTATTATGGTGCAGTTCAATCAAAGGGTGGTAATTATATGCCTGTAACAGCAGATTTTAGTGCCTTTAGTAAATAAGTGATATGTTACACAATGATGTAAACCGATGTAAAACAATATATAACAATAAATTATATTTGTTATTATGTATTTCTCGCAACAAACTAATTGTATTTCAACTCGACCTAATACATATGGAACTTATATTGGTCCTACGGGTCCTAGTGGTCCTACGGGTCCTACAGGTCCTACTGGTCCATTAGGAACTGGATGTACAGGACCAACTGGTCCTATTGGTCTTACAGGATATACAGGTCCTCCTGGAACAGGATTTACTGGATATACAGGTCCTACTGGTTATATAGGTCCTACTGGATACACGGGACCACCAGGGACAGGTGCTACAGGTTCAACCGGAGCAACTGGATATACGGGTCCTACTGGACCACCAGGAACAGGATTTACTGGATATACAGGTCCTACCGGATATACGGGTCCTACAGGTCCTACTGGACCACCAGGAACAGGATTTACTGGATATACCGGTTCCACTGGACCAACAGGACCTACTGGTTCCACTGGACCTACTGGCCCTACAGGAATGGGAGCCACGGGTCCTACAGGATTACCTGGTCCAGCGAATTTTAGTTTAATTCCTGACCCTAATTTTTCAGTTGATAATCCGACTTACAAAAATTATGTAAATATTGCTTCTCAAAATTCGGTATATTTAACAGGAACTACAAACTATGCTTACCCAATTCAAGCCACGACTATAGAAAGTTTTTCTTTGAATTACTTTATGACTTTTAGAGTGAATCAAATATTTAATGCACAAACACCGTTATTTGTTGGGTTTGGGACAAATGCGAGTTATATATCTTATAATATTCCTGGATTATTCGGGTTTTTCTTAGAAAACATTATTCATGTTCTCGTTGATGGAAATGATGAACCAATATCAACTATATCTTATTCTGTAGGAGATATTTTTACAGTCGTTGTAGGATCTAGCACTGTGAATTTTTTTCAAAATGGCGCATTATTGGGAAGTTATTCATCGACAAATCTTTCAAATTTAGTAGTAAAACCGTATCTATCTTATAGAGCAAATTCTGGGGTAGCATTTATTGATTTGATATCAATTGGAGCAGTAGCAACTAGTCCAACAGGTCCTACTGGTCCTACTGGTCCAACGGGTCCAACTGGAACAACCGGCCCAACTGGTCCAACGGGTCCGATTGGAACTGGACCTACTGGAATAACTGGTTCAACAGGAATGACAGGAAATACAGGAACTACGGGTCCTACTGGACCGCCTGGAACTGGTTTTACAGGATACACTGGAACAACTGGAACAACTGGAACAACCGGTCCTACTGGTCCTCCTGGAACTGGATTTACAGGATATACTGGAACAACTGGAACAACTGGTCCTACTGGAGCAACTGGTCCTCCTGGAACTGGATTTACAGGATACACTGGTCCTACTGGAATAACCGGAACTACCGGACCGACAGGAACAACTGGAACAACTGGAGCAACCGGAACAACTGGAACAACTGGAACAACTGGTGCGACTGGGCCTACTGGTGCAACTGGTTCTCAGGGACCAGCACTTTTTACACTTATAACGAATTCGTCATTTGTTCAAGTCCCAAAATCAAATGTAGTTTTTTATCAAGGAGGTTCTACTAATGCAGTTTTTGCATATACATATGAAAATTATTCTCAAAACTTTGGATTATCCTTTCGTATGATGACATTGCCTATAGTAACCGTCCGTGTAGGATTTTATGATGTTGGTTCTTTACCGACTCCTGGTAATCCAAATCCTACTATTACTGCTTATCAATATTTTGAATTTAATTATAATGCTGGATTAGCTCCTTATTACACTTTCAGTTATTATTTTGGAGCAACACAACTTGCATCTGGTGTGGCGTATTCATTAGGAGATGTATTTACTATTGTAGTCGGTCCATTAGCGTCACAATATATTCAAAATGGTGGTTTATTAAAAACTTATACGTATAATGGATTTAATAATATTGTAAAACCTTGGTTTCTTTTTCCTGTAACTACACCACAGCAAATTACGATTGATTTGATTTCTGTTACATATTTAATAAGTAGTATAGGTGGAACTGGTTCAACTGGTCCTACTGGTCCTACTGGTTATATGGGTGCTACCGGTTATACAGGTCCAACTGGAACAACTGGCAATACAGGCCCGACGGGAAGAACTGGTCCTACTGGTTATACTGGCCCTACCGGGACAATTGGTCCTACCGGAATAACTGGAACAACCGGTCCTACTGGTTCTATTGGCCCTACCGGAACAACTGGTCCTACTGGAACAACTGGTCCTACTGGGGCAACTGGTCCTACTGGTTATACTGGTCCTACTGGTTATACTGGCCCTACTGGAACAACTGGTCCTACTGGCACAACTGGTCCTACTGGCACAACTGGTCCTACTGGAACAACTGGCACAACTGGTCCTACCGGAATAACTGGTTCTACTGGAACAACTGGTCCTACTGGAACAACTGGTTCTACTGGAACAACTGGTCCTACTGGAACTACTGGTCCTACTGGGGCAACTGGTCCTACTGGCACAACTGGCACAACTGGTCCTACCGGAATAACTGGTTCTACTGGAACAACTGGTCCTACTGGAACAACTGGTTCTACTGGAACAACTGGTCCTACTGGCACAACTGGTCCTACTGGAACAACTGGCACAACTGGTCCTACCGGAATAACTGGCCCTACTGGAACAACTGGTCCTACTGGCTATACTGGTCCTACTGGTTATACTGGCCCTACTGGAACAACTGGTTCAACCGGTTCAATGGGTCCTACAGGAGCAACTGGTTCAACAGGAGTAATAGGTCCTACAGGAACAACCGGTTCAATGGGTCCTACAGGAGCAACTGGAGCAACCGGTTCAATAGGGCCTACAGGAGCAACTGGTATAAATGGTCCAGCTTTATTTTCATTAACTGTCAGTTCGGCCTTGTTATTCATATTACAATCTAACTCTATATTCAGAACAAATGTTGGAGGTAGTGCTGGTTCTAATTTATACGCATCAACCACAGAACAATTTACAAACAATTGTTTTATGACATTTCGTATTACAAATATAGCAACAACAACAACAATTGGTACTAAATATGCTGGATTTTCTCTTAGTAAATATAGTGGAACACCTTATCATGGGTATAGTTTTGATTCCGGAAACATTACTATTTACTTTAATGGAAGTACACAAAATTTTACAGGAACATTTTTGGCAAATGATATCTTCTCAGTATTAGTTACTTCATACAATGTTTCCTATTACAAAAATGGAACATTACTTGTAATATATAATTCCCCAAATTCAAATACGTTTTATACGATGTTCATGCTACAGTATAGAAGTCTTTCTACTGATTTAATTGATTTAATATCTATTGGTTATTTACCACAAACACCTACGGGACAGACTGGTTCTACCGGAATAACTGGTCCTACGGGTTTTACAGGAATAACCGGCCCTACCGGTCCACCTGGAACAGGTTTTACAGGAGCAACAGGTCCTACAGGAGCAACAGGAGCAACAGGTCCTACAGGAGCAACAGGAGCAACAGGTCCTACAGGAATAACCGGCCCTACCGGTCCACCTGGAACAGGTTTTACAGGAACAACAGGTCCTACAGGAGCAACAGGACCAACCGGTTCAATAGGTCCTACAGGAGCAACAGGAGCAACAGGTCCTACAGGAGCAACAGGAGCAACAGGTCCTACAGGTGCAACAGGACCAACCGGTTCAATCGGAACTACAGGTGCAACAGGAACAACAGGTCCGACAGGGACAACAGGTCCTACTGGAATAACTGGCCCGACAGGAATAACAGGCCCTACTGGAATAACAGGTCCTACAGGAATAACCGGCCCTACCGGTCCTACAGGGTCGACAGGAGCAACAGGAATAACAGGTCCTACTGGAACAACCGGACCGACTGGAATAACAGGTCCTACTGGAACAACCGGACCGACTGGAATAACAGGTCCTACAGGAGCAACAGGAATAACCGGTCAAACTGGCACAACTGGCCCTACTGGAACTACTGGCCCTACTGGAACTACCGGCACAACAGGAACAACTGGTCCTACAGGAACAATTGGTTCAACAGGGACTACAGGAACTACAGGGGCTACAGGAACAACTGGTCCTACTGGCCCGCCTGGAACAGGTTTTACAGGAATAACCGGCTCTACTGGAACAACTGGACCTACTGGAATGATTGGTGCAACTGGAGCAACCGGTGCAACTGGAGCAATAGGTGTAACTGGTGCAACTGGATCAACAGGTGCTACCGGAATGATTGGTGCAACTGGAGCAACTGGTGCAACTGGAGCATTTGGTGCAACTGGAGCAACAGGTGCAACTGGAGCATTTGGTGCAACTGGAGCAACTGGAACAATCGGCTCTACCGGTGCAACTGGAGCAACAGGTACAACTGGAGCAATTGGTGCAACTGGAGCAACTGGAGCAACTGGTGCAATTGGTGCAACTGGAGCAACTGGAGCAACCGGTGCAACTGGTCCTCCTGGAACAGGTTTTACTGGTGCAACTGGTGCAACTGGTGCGATTGGAGCAACTGGTGCAACTGGTCCTCCTGGAACAGGATTTACAGGTTATACTGGAAAAACAGGTTCTACAGGAACAACTGGCCCTACTGGAATGATTGGTTCGACTGGAGCAACTGGTTCAACTGGAATGATTGGTCCTACTGGAACAACTGGCCCTACTGGAATGGTTGGTTCGACTGGAGCAACTGGTTCAACTGGAATGATTGGTCCTACTGGAACAACTGGTTCTACTGGAACAACTGGTCCTACTGGAATGATTGGTTCGACTGGAACAACCGGTCCTACTGGAATAACTGGAACAACCGGCGCAACCGGTCCTACTGGAACAACTGGCCCTACTGGAACAACTGGCCCTACTGGAACAACCGGCCCTACTGGTTCTACTGGTTTTACAGGAACGACAGGAACGACAGGTCCTACTGGAATAACTGGAACAACCGGCGCAACCGGTCCTACAGGAATAACCGGTGCTACTGGAACAACTGGTCCTACTGGAATAACTGGCGCAACTGGTCCTACTGGAGCCCCTGGAATGGGGGTTTTTGCAAGCTACTATAAAGCGACAAATGGTTCCTCTACCCAGACTTATAATAATACTACTAACCAAGCTATTACATTTATAACTACAGAAATAAATGTTGGAACTGACATTACTTATAACGCAGGAGTGTTTTCATTAACAGCAGGAAGAACATATCGTTTAAGAGGTTGTCCAGGATCACTGGTTTATTCTTCTCCGGGTGGTTATGCAACACTTCAATGGTATATTAATGGTGTATTACAAGGTTCTTCTTCAACCTATAATGCGAATAATCTAACAGGGTCTATTTCAACAAATTATGGAACTTGCGAAATTATTTATCAAGCGACTACTGCATCGACTGCTTCTTTAGTTATTGTTTCTCAAAATAATCTTACTACTATAGGATATGGAAATACAACTCCTTGGGTAGATATACAAGTAATTGGTGGAAATGCTCCTCTAACAAATACGTGGTCTTCTTCTATAAATAATCCTAATAACATATATTATTCAAATGGAAACGTCGGTATAGGAACACAAAACCCACTTTATCCTTTAGATATAGCTGGTAATATTCGTATTGTTAATACAAATGGTGTTATTAATTTACAAACAAGTACAAACAATGTAGGTGTTGGAAATGTATTAAACTCTATAACAACTGGAGTAAATAATACTGCTTTTGGAACGAATGCTCTTCCGATTATTACGACAGGACTATATAATACATGTGTAGGGTCTAATACACTAACAAATATAACTGCAAATTCGTATAATACAGCGGTTGGTTATAATGCATATTCTAATACACCCTATAATAATTCGACAGCGGTTGGATATAACGCCCAACCTACTGCAAATAATCAAGTGGTTTTGGGAACTGCTGCGGAAACCGTTATTATTCCTGGGTCTATCAATATTTTTGGAAATGTTTTAGTTACTGGGTTCTCTAACTTTATTCAAGATGTATCTTTCAATGGAAATATCAATACAGCTCAAGGATTTGGATATTATTATTCAACTGTCCCCAATTATTTACCCACACAGATAGGTGGTATTCTTAGATATAGTTTCAATGTTAATACTGTAGCAGCAAATTCAACAGTAGGAAATATGTTTTCACCTTCTTCTCCTCCAACTATACCTGCAGGTGTATGGATGATTTCATATAATGTTATTGGCACAGGAGCAGCGAATGGATATCTAAGTGCTCGAATAATATTAGGTTCTAACACCGTTATAGGAAATTCATCTATATCTTGTGGCGGTTCCGGTGCAGCTTGTAGTATAAGTCATAGTGTTATACATTCTATTTCAACAGCATCTTCAATAAATATATCTATGAGTGTGAATAACAATGCGACTAATGCATTTAATCTTACATCTCCACTTGGATTTCCTAATAGTTATCTTCAATTTACTCGAATAGCATAGGCATTTTCTTTTCACACCTTTGCACTGGTAAAAATCTTCACTGGTATAAATCGCCGATTTATTGGTATAAAAGTGAAATCATAAATAATCATTTATATATATATATATAAATGAGTTATCCATCATATGGAAATGTAGTTGTAGATTCAGCGAATAACACATCTTTAGGAGGCACATTAACCATTTCTAATAGTTGTAATACGGCAAGTTTAAATAATTCTGCATCGATCGCTTTCGCAGTTGCAAATACGACTTATACTACATTAAATCAAGGTTTGTATTCTGGTAGTGGTGTAGATAGTGCCGATGCTCGTATTAGTGCTGTTGTAGATACATTAACCCCAGGTACCGGATTAACATTTAAAGTTGCGCCGAATGTATCCAATCCACCGGTAGAAGCCTTACGTATTGCTTCTTCCGGTAATGTTGGTATAGGAACCCAAACACCAGCATATAGTTTGGATGTGGCAAATACAGGAATTCGGACAAATAACCTTCAAGTAACTAATTCAGTATCATTACCAACGGGTTCTATATCAGATGCTTCTCTTCCTACAACATTATCAAATAAAACCATCATTACACCAGCCCTTGTAGGAACAACTACAGGAGGTAATTTAACTCTTTCTTCTATTGTCCCTTCAACAAGCACTACGAGTGGGTCCTTACAGGTTGCTGGTGGAGTTGGAGTGGGTGGTAATATATATGTTGGTGGTAACTTGTCAGTTACTGGAACGGTTTCTTTACCAACGGGTTCTATATCCGATAGTGCTCTTTCTACTAATGTAGATTTATTGAATGCTTCTAAGACTATTACTGGAGTAAAAACCTTCAGTGCCAATCCTGTTATTTCTGCCATTACAAATACAGGAACTCTAACATTGCCTACCTCTACGGATACTCTAGTAGGAAGGACTACTACAGATACATTATCAAATAAAACAATCATTACACCAGCCCTTGTAGGAACAACTACAGGAGGTAATTTAACTCTTTCTTCGATTGTCCCTTCAACAAACACTACGAGTGGATCCTTACAGGTTGCTGGTGGAGTTGGAGTGGCTGGTAATATATATGTTGGTGGTAATGTATATGTTGTAGGATCCGGAAACGTCTATCTAAACGGAACAGCTATAGTATCATCCCAATGGACGACTTCACTCGGAAATATTTATTATATTGGAGGTAATGTCGGTATTGGGCAACAAAACCCACAATATACATTGGATATAAATGGAAATTTGAATGCAACAGGAACCATTCTAGCAAATGGTATCAAATCAACTTCTATATTGGCTGTCAGTAATAGTTCTAATCCATTGAATTCTTCGGATTTTATTATTGGTGAAGGAACTTATTCTACGTCTGGTCAAGCATATGGATTAAACAATATTTTTGTAGGAAATCCGTCGAAAACTATATCGACAACCACTCCGGCTTCTTTTAATGTGGCTGTTGGTAATAAAGCATTAGGAAACATAACTACAGGAGGTAATAATGTTGCTGTTGGATACCAAGCATTAGGTAATATAACAATAGGTGGTAATAATGTGGCTATTGGAAGTAATGCTATGGGGAATGTTCTATTAAGTGTAAATAATTGCACAGCTATAGGAGGAAATTCTTTTAATGGTTCGGGAACCTTTAATCAATCGACTGCAATAGGATATAACGCAATGCCAACAGGGAGTAATCAGATAGTATTGGGAACAGCGACAGAAAAAGTGATTATAAATGGTAATCTTGGCGTTGGAACTACTAATCCTGCTTATACATTAAATGTATTTGGAACAAGCACATTTCAAAATTCTCAAAATAATCCGGCGTGTACTATATCAGACACATTAAATGTAGGAAATCAAATATTTATGGTAGGTAATTTGGGTGTTAGTGGCTATAATAAT
>Ga0164297_10005576_pt1 | contig 10726 bp, 11 predicted proteins | sample GEODES058metaG_FD_113539 | JGI IMG/M metagenome (GOLD analysis project Ga0164297, IMG submission 113539) | Dystrophic lake water microbial communities from Trout Bog Lake, Wisconsin, USA - GEODES058 metaG | ecosystem: Environmental > Aquatic > Freshwater > Lake | place: USA: Trout Bog Lake...
GCGGAAAATCCGGTGAAGACCGTGGTGCGCTTTTGCTTTGCCAAGCGTGACGAGGTGCTCGATGGGGCGCTCGAGCGGTTGGCGAGGGTAACGTGATAACGGTCCCGTCATTGCGAGCGACAGCGAAGCAACCCAGATGATGGTGAAACAAAGGGCGCAGTGGTATCACCGCGCCCTAATGAAGTTCCCCTAGCTGGATTGCTTCGCTCTCGCTCGCAATGACGTGTCTTTAGCCGAGGTTGAGCTCCTTAAAAAAGTCATTCCCTTTGTCATCAATCACAATAAACGCGGGGAAATTTTCAACTTCGATTTTCCAAATCGCTTCCATGCCTAGCTCGGGATATTCGAGCACTTCGACATGTTTGATGCAGTCTTGCGCAAGCCGCGCCGCAGGGCCGCCGATGGAGCCTAAATAGAAGCCGCCATATTTTTTGCAGGCTTCGCGCACTTCGGCTGAGCGATTGCCTTTCGCGAGCATGACCATGGAGCCACCAGCGGCTTGGAACTGCGCGACGAAGCTATCCATGCGGCCTGCTGTTGTTGGACCGAAAGAGCCTGACGCATAGCCTACCGGAGTCTTTGCCGGGCCTGCGTAATAAACAGGGTGATTTTTGAAATAATCCGGCATCGGTTCGCCGCGATCCAGCCGCTCGCGGATTTTGGCGTGGGCTGAGTCGCGCGCTACAATCAACGAGCCGGTGAGCGAGAGGCGCGTGCGGATCGGATGCGCTGACAATGTCGCGAGGATGTCCGACATCGGTTGATTGAGATTGATGTTCACGCAATGGGCCGTGAATTCGCTCTCATCCAAATCGGGAAGATAATGCGAGGGGTCCGCTTCGAGCTGTTCTAAGAACACGCCATCTTTGGTGATCTTTCCAAGCGCTTGACGGTCCGCAGAGCATGAAACACCCAAGCCAATCGGCAACGATGCGCCGTGGCGTGGCAGACGGATGACGCGAACATCGTGACAGAAATATTTGCCGCCAAATTGCGCGCCGACGCCCAAAGATTGCGTGAGCTTATGCACCTCTTCTTCCATCGCGAGATCGCGGAAGGCGTGGCCCGCTTCGGAGCCCTCTGTCGGCAGGGCATCATAATAGCGCGTTGAGGCGAGTTTCACCGTTTTCATCACGAGTTCGGCAGAGGTGCCGCCGATGACGATGGCGAGATGGTAAGGCGGGCAGGCAGAGGTGCCGAGCGTCAGAATTTTTTCTTTCAAAAACGCGATCAGCCGATCATGCGTGAGCACCGACGGGGTGGCCTGATAGAGGAAACTTTTGTTCGCCGAACCGCCGCCTTTGGCGACGAAGAGAAATTTATATTCGTCATCACCTTCGGCATAGAGATTGATCTCGGCAGGCAGGTTCGTCTTAGTGTTTTTCTCTTCAAACATCGAGAGCGGGGCGACCTGCGAATAGCGCAGATTTTTTTCGAAATAAGCGTCTTTGATACCGCCCGCGATGGCATCTTCATCGAGCCCGTCGGTCATCACAAACCGCCCGCGCTTGGCCGAGACAATCGCGGTGCCCGTATCCTGACACATGGGCAAAACGCCGCCTGCTGAGATATTGGCGTTTTTCAAAAGATCAAAAGCGACGAAGCGGTCATTCGGTGTGGCTTCCGGATCATCGAGAATTTTTCTGAGTTGCGCCAAATGGCCGGGGCGCAAGAGGTGGTTGATGTCAATGAAAGCCTGCTTTGATAACGCGCGGATGGCCTCTGGCGTCACATTCAAAATCGTCCGCCCGCCAATCGTTTCGACGCTGACCCCTTCGCTTGTGAGTTTGCGATAGGGTGTTGTGTCAGGACCAAGGGGAAAAAGGCTTGCTTCGGAATGGGCCATAACAGGCTCCCTCAAACGGGTGATAGGGGACGGATGAGACGATTTTTCTGGAAAACAGATAGATCAACATCGGAAGACAGGCTACACCTCGCGGCACTGAATGCTTGATTTTCTCTGCAAGGGTCCATTGTCATGTTTGCCCATCCGGTGCTGATCGCCGATATCGGCGGGACGAATTCACGTTTTGCGCTCGCCAGCAAGCCCGGGGAAGACCCTAAGATCATCGCCCGGTTGCATACTGCGGATTATCCCGATGCCGAATCGGCCTTCGCGAAGGTCATCGAAGCACTGGATGAAAAGCCACGCTCGGCGATCATCTGCGTCGCGGGCCCGGTGGTTGACCGCCGCTGCCATCTGACCAATGCCAATTGGTTGATTGATGGACCCAAGCTCGCCAAGCGCTTCAACTTTGAAACAGGGTTGATGCTCAATGATTTTGAAGCCCAAGCCTTGTCGATACCGGCGCTGAGGCCGGAATGGTTAAAGCAGATCGGGGAAGCAGCGCCACAAGTCAGCCAAGGGCCTCGCGTCATTCTCGGGCCCGGCACAGGCCTCGGCATCGGTGCACTTTTGACCATTGATGGCCGCTTTGTGCCGCTGGCGTCCGAGAGTTGCCATATTGATTTTGGCCCCGTTGGCTCAGATGAGGAATTGTTCTGGCCCTTCCTACAGAAGGTCCATGGCCGGAATACAACCGAATCCGTGATGTCTGGCCCGGGACTGGTGCGCGTCCATCGTGCGCGGCTTTTGGCCAAAGGCCAGTCTATGCCGCCCGAAACGGGGGTTGAAATCGTCAACGAGGCGTTAGCGAACCCAAAATCCGAAGAGCGCGCCACGGTCTCAGCCTATATCAAGCTGATTGCGCGTTTTGCTGGCGATATCGCCATCACCTATTTGGCCTCTGGGGGCGTGACGCTAGCCGGGGGCATTTTGCCCCGCATTGCCTCGATGATCGATGCCCAAGCGTTCCGGCACGCTTTTGAGGCGAAGGAGCCTGTGGACGCGCTGACCCGCCGTATCGCAACCCGTCTGTTGATCGAGCCGGATGCCGTGCTCTACGGCATGGCAGCAATTGCCGCCGCGCCCGAGCGTTATGCGGTCTCCTATCAAGACCGCAATTGGATGCGATAGAGCCAGTTTAAGCCGCGCTTGCCGTGGGTGCCTGGGTCAACAGTGCAAACAGTGCGGCAGCGTCTTTGGTTTTGCGCAATTTTTGGGCTATTGCCGGATCCCGCAGCGCCCGTGCCACTTTTGCGAGCGCTTTGAGATGATCGGCCCCTGCTCCTTCCGGAGCGAGCAACAGGAACACGAGATCCACAGGCTCGCCATCCAGCGCCTCGAAATCAACCGGCTTCTCAAGCCGGGCGAATACACCAAATAAATGGTCGAGTGACGCCAGTTTTCCATGTGGAATGGCTATTCCATTGCCGATTCCGGTCGATCCCAACCGCTCGCGCTGCAAAAGTGCGTCGAAAATCTCTCGCTCGCCCATGCCGGACAATCCGGCTGCGAAAGCAGAGATGTCCTGCAACAGCTGCTTTTTCGAGCCGGCCTTCACAACAGGAAGGATGGCTTGAGGCATCAAAACATCGGTAAGGGGCATGGAGACGATCTCTGACTGTGGCCGCTGCCAACACTGAAGCAGGAAGCAGGCCACCCCATCTTTGACATAGTTGTTATCCCGACATGCGGGGTGGACGCTCCTTAGTGGTCGAGCGACGGCGGGTCAACCCACCCGACATTGCCGTCAGTTCGCCGATACACAAGATTGATCCGCCCCGAGCCCGCATGGCGGAACAACACGACAGGCGCTCCCGTCATATCGAGATCGAGCACGGCATCGCTCACGGAGAGCGTCGGCATCGGCTTGGTCGTCTCGGCAATCACAACCGGATTATAGGCCTCGGTTCCTTCATCTTCGAAACTGCCGTCGGGCGCTTCGATCACATAAGACGGGACATCGACAACGCGCGATGCGCCATTCGGTAGGGCATGATCTTTGAGCCTTTGCTTGTAGCGCCTCAGGCGCATTTCAACCTTTTCTGCGGCTTTCTCGGCGCTCGGATAAGGGTCTTGCGCCGAGCCAAACGCATGCAAGGTAACGCCAGACGACAGATGCAAAACACAATCCGTCTCATAGCCCGAACCTTCACGGCGCACGGTTGCATGGCCTGTCACAAGACCCGAATAGAATTTCGACACCGCATCAGAAATACGGGTCGTAATCTGCTGACGCAGAGCTTCACCAATATCGAGATTTTTACCGGAAACACGCAGTGGCATAGGGTACCTCCCGCTGGTCATTGACAGCCGGAACGCCTCTCGGCTGCCTCCTTGCCCTTTAAGAGGTAGGAGCCTCATGCTCCCGTGTCAATGAGAGTTCGCAACGGCGATGTTTCACCGTCACCTTGGGTAGGCGAGGTTCGATGAAATACAGACTAACCGGCTTTGGCTTGGGCGACGGCTTGAGCCTGCTTTTCACGGCGGCGTTCAACCGAAGATGGGATGCGCAAACTGTCGCGATATTTCGCAACGGTACGACGAGCAATCTCGATGCCTGAATCTTTGAGCCGCGATACAATTGTATCGTCCGACAAAATGTCGTCTGGGGATTCTTGATCAATCATTTGCTTGATGCGGAATCGTACGGCCTCCGCTGAATGGGATTCACCGCCATCGGCTGAAGCAATCGACGCAGTGAAGAAATATTTCATCTCGAACAAGCCACGTTCCGAGGCGATATATTTGTTCGATGTGACACGTGAAACGGTTGATTCATGCATCTCAATTGCATCCGCAATGGTGCGCAAATTGAGAGGACGTAAAAATTGAACACCGTGCGAGAAGAATAAGTCTTGATGGCGGACAATTTCACTCGCCACTTTCAAGATTGTCTTCGCCCGTTGCTCGAGACTTTTGGTGAGCCAATTCGCCGTCTGAAGAGCCTCATTAACGAAGGCCTTTTCTTCATCAGATTTGACGCTCGCTGAAATGCGTGCCGCATAAGTCTGGTTCACAAGAACGCGAGGCAATGTCTCTGAATTCAGCTCAACAAGCCATGTGCCATCCGGAGCGCGGCGCACATAAACGTCAGGAATAACAGGTTGAATGGCGCCGCCGCCAAAGCGCAGTCCCGGCTTCGGATCAAGTGCTTTAATCTCGGCGACCATGCCGAGAATATCATCATCATCGACACCACACAGCTTACGCAAAGATGCAAAGTCACGGCGGGCCAAAAGATCGAGATTGTCGATCAATGCGGCAATTGCCGGATCATAGTGATTTTTTTCGATGAGCTGGAGTCGCAAACAATCAGCAAGATCGCGCGCGCCAACACCTGTCGGATCAAAACTTTGGATCATGCGGAGGATGCGCTCCACACGGGCCAAAGGTACCCCGAGCCGCTCGGCAACGTCATCCAATGGTTCACGGATATAGCCCGCTTCATCGACAAGGTCGATCAGCGAAGCGCCGATGAGTCGATCCACTCCATCTTGTGTCGCAAGTTGCAATTGTTCGGTGAGATGATCGTGCAAGGACAGTTCAGCGGCAACATAGGATTCGAGGTTGCTGTCCTCACCATCCACACCCTGCCCACCAACGCCGCTCCAACTCGTCGCGGAAAGCCCCATCGGCTCGAAATCTTGTCGCGACGCCATGGTTGACGTCGGAGGCGGCGCATCATCCTGATAGACATTTTCAAGGGCGACTTCATGGCGCGGATCGATCTCACCGCGCTCGGGGGCCACAGACCGTGTTTCCCAGTCAGCATCGCTGCCCAAATCCGAATCCGGCGCAGGCGCCTCGCTCGCTGGTGGTCCCGACTCATCTGCGGCGCGCTCAAGAAGCGGGTTCTTCTCAAGCTCGGCTTCGACATAATCATTGAGCTCAAGACCCGACAGCTGCAGCAGCTTGATCGCCTGCAGCAATTGCGGCGTCATCACCAGAGACTGGCTTTGACGCAATTCCAACCGTTGCGAGAATTTGATCGACAAGGGCGGGTCCGGGGTTAGCACGCAATACTGAGCCATAGACGGCACAGATTTTGCTTAAATTTCACTTAATATGCCCGAAAAAACCCTGAGGTCAAAGCAACCTTTGCGCGAAAAGCGCACTTACATGCGAAATTCGTCGCCCAAATAAACGCGGCGCACCGTGTCATCAGCGATAATTGCCTCGGGCGTGCCTTCCATCAAAACCTGTCCGGAATGAATGATATAGGCCCGATCAATCAGGCCAAGCGTCTCGCGCACATTGTGATCGGTAATCAAAACCCCGATATTGCGATCCGTTAATTGCCGAACCAAGGCGCGGATATCGCCGACAGCGATGGGGTCGATACCCGCAAATGGCTCATCCAACAGCATAAAAGACGGGCGGCTCGCGAGGGCGCGCGCAATCTCGCAGCGTCGTCTTTCGCCGCCTGACAATGCGATCGAAGGGCTTTTCCTGACCCGCGCAATATCAAAATCGGTGAGAAGAGCATCGAGCTCAGCCTCGCGCCGGTCGCGATTGGGCTCAACGAGTTCGAGCACGGCGCGAATATTGTCCTCAACGCTCAAGCCCCGAAAAATCGAGGCTTCTTGTGGCAAATAGCCAATTCCGAGGCGGGCGCGGCGATACATTGGGAACGGCGTGATGTCTCGCCCGTCAAGCGTAATCCGTCCACCATCCGCAGGTACAAGCCCGGTGATCATATAGAAAATCGTGGTTTTACCCGCGCCATTGGGGCCCAACAGGCCAACAGCCTCGCCACTGCGGACGGCCAGCGACGCATCGCGCACCACGCGGCGACCACGATAGGCCTTTTCAAGCCCGGTTGCGACGAGCCATCCTGTCGAATCCGCCGAAAAATCGGTTATGATGCCGCCATCCCCGGTCATGCCGCTTAATGCGTCCCTGGCTTGGTCGGCGGAGTCGGTGCCTTGGCGGGAGCATTACCGCCACCGCTCACAAAGCTGCTCGAAACGCGTCCCGAACTGCCGGCATCGACATTGGCGATGCCTGTACCAAGATTATAGACGAGTTTTTGGCCCTTGGTCACATTGGGACCACGGCTCAAAGCGACATTGCCGGTGAGCGTGATGATATCGGTGATACCGTCATAGATACCTTGGTCGCCGGTGGCGACCTGATCCTTCTCGATGATCACAACACCGCCTTCTGCTTCGACACGCTTTACCGACGTATTGCCGTCCGGAACCCCTGATTGGCCTTGTGTTTCGACCTGAGGAGCGGCTGCGTCATCGGTGCGGGCATAGAAAATGACCATTTTCTGGGCCTTCATCACTGTCGAGCCCTGAGTAACGACCACATTGCCCGAATAAATGGCCTTGCTGTCCTTGTCGAAGACTTGAAGCGAATCGGCCTCAATCGCGATCGGATCCTTTGATGTCTTGGAGAGACCGCTCGGCGATGGCGTATCGGCCCATGCGCAACTCACGAAACCGGCCAGGCACAAGCCAAAGACAGAGGCTAAACGCTTCATTTCAAGACTCCCCCGGGCGCCGCCGCCAGTTCCTCGGACGCGCGACGGAAGACGGATCGAACATGACCATCAAATTGGACGCGTGAACCATTATCAAAAACGCTCATCGCGTCGGCGTCAATTGCGCCACCGGCCATATGGACCGTGACGGGCTCTTTGGTTTGCAGACGGTTGGTTTTGAAATCGATAGCGCCTGACCGCATCACGATCGAAAAGCGTGACGCATCGATCAGAACATGGCCGCGCACGGATAGACTGTCTTTCTGGCTGTCATAGACGCCTTGATCGGCGGAAATCTTGACCGGCCCTTGATCTGGAAAAGTCAAATCGGACTTTAACCCTTCAAGATCAACAATATAGGGCGTGCTGATGTCTTGAATAGCGCGGTCTGCGGTAATGACAAAGGGATCATCGCCATCCTTAAATCCGCGCAAATTCGCGTGATCCATGGTGATTTTTGAACCATCGAGATTGAGTTTCTCGATATTGACCTCAACCGGCGGCGGCCGGAATGGATCGAGATAGACATACCCCACCGCCAAGCCGAATGCCAAAATAGCGAGCAACGGCAAAGTCACGCGCAAAATCCGCACAAATCGCGAATGACGGATGGCCTTGCGATAGGCCACAGCCCGCATTGCGTCGGATTGGGAGTGAAACAGCGCCGCAACCGCCACAGGAATGGTCTCCGCTCAGAGAAGTCGAGGAACATCTGGGCTTATACCCAGATTATGCTCAACTGTGCGAGAAAATATCGGTCTCAGGCCATCCGGCAAGATCGAGCATAGCTCTGTGCGGGAGGAAGTCGAAACAGGCCTGTGCAATGGCGGTGCGTCCTTCGCGCTTCAAATTTGCGTCGAGCTTGTCCCGCAATTGGTGGAGATAAAGCACATCGGATGCGGCATAGGCACATTGCGCTTCGGTGAGCTCGGGCGCGCCCCAATCAGACGATTGCTGCTGTTTGGACAATTCGACCCCGATGAGCTCACGTGTCAAATCTTTGAGCCCATGGCGGTCTGTGTAGGTGCGCACCAGACGCGAGGCGATTTTGGTGCAATAAACGGGCGTCGCAAGCACGCCAAAGCGCTTTAACAACACGGCGATGTCGAAGCGCCCAAAATGGAAGAGCTTCAAAACCTTCGGATCGGCCAAAAGCGCGGTCAAATGCGGCGCAGGAGCATCGCCCGCAGCAATTTGCACCAAATCGGCGCTGCCATCCCCGCGGGAGAGCTGCACGAGGCACAAACGGTCGCGATGCGGGTTAAGACCAAGCGTTTCGGTATCGATGGCTACAACGGACCCAAGTCCGTGATCGGCGGGCAGATCGCCGCGATGAAGGCGGATCGTCGTCACTTCGGGCTTCCCGCTGGATAAGGGTGCCAATAGCCAAGCGCTGATGCCGTGCTATCGAACACAAACCGGATTGGTGCCCAGGAGAGGACTCGAACCTCCACGACTTGCATCACTGGTACCTGAAACCAGCGCGTCTACCAATTCCGCCACCTGGGCCTTGCGCGATCTCTTAAGGGTGCGGCCCTTTGATTGTCAACGGCAGCGGTCGCAAACCCGTTCACGATCAATGCGATTGGGTCCGCAATTCAGGCTGTTTTTCGGCTTCAACACGCCGCACCATCTCCATAAAGGCGAGAACCGCAGGCGACAGGGTGCGATCTTTCCGATGCACAAATCCATAATTTGATCGAAGCTGCGGCACAACAAGACGATCAAGAAGCGTCAATTGTCCTAATGCGATGTCGGCCGCGATAACTGACGGGATGCAGACGCCGACTGCATCACTATTTAAGACAATGTTCCGAATACTGCCAAAATTGCCAACAACGACCCGAGGGGCAGAGATACCCGTTCGTGGATCCATAATACCAAATTCTGGCGCATGCTCGGCGTAATAATCGGCCATTCGTGTTGTCCATGCCGTGCCAACAAAGGGAAACTTCGCGATATCCGTCAATTGAAGGGGATCAAGATCCTGCAATGGATGCCCCGCGCGCACAAAGAAATAGGCCTGCTGCGTATTAAGCACCTCAATGGCGAAATCCTTAATGGTCTTGGCCTGCTCGAGCTCCAGGACCCCAAGGTCGATCTCGCCCGCCAGAATACGTTCAGTACATGCGCGCCAACCAGACTGGACAATCTCAATCGGCATTCTCGGGTATAAAGTAGCAAGCCGAGCCACAGACGTCTCAACCGAATTGACCGCAGGCCAAAGACTTGTCGCAACGGTTAATTTTCCAGTCTCGAGACGTTGAATCCTTTCAATGGCATTCAGGAGACGATCAATATTGGCTTGAATTTTTTCATTACGCCGCAACATGATCTCAGTGGCAGGTGAGGGATCAGCGCCGAGCCGCCCGCGCTCAAAAAGAGGCGTCCCAATTTGAGCCTCAAGCAGCTTGAGGCCTCTTGTGAGTGACGGTTGGGAAATATTCAACATTTGCGCTGCCCGGGTGACGCTTCCGTAACGGACAACTGCTTCCACCATCTCGAAGTGCCGTAATGTTAGATAAATGAAACCCTCCCCCTCACGCGAGAATATCTATTAATTATAGACCAATGGAATAATTCTATTACACATTTTATTATAAAATTGACAAATAGACTATAAAATACCTTTATCTCTTCACTCGATGTCCTAGAAGATAGAGAAACTTTCTTTCGGTAAAAACTGTAGCTTTGGCAAAAGATTGTCGATTCCCCTGCTTTGTAAAGGTTACGTCCACGATTATGATAAAATTCCAAGTTTTGGCTTCGCAATATTATTCGAAAAAGAGCGCCGACGTCAGTTTGGACGACCAAAGTCTAACCCCTGATGGAACACTGGACACTGAACTCATTGCGCAAAGAATTCTGTCCATTCCCGCAGAATCTCCGCGCCAAGTTTTAATAAAACTCGACATCATGCAGAATGAATTGGCCGCTGATATGGATCTCACCGCTCCGATCTCCCGTAAACATATCATGATGTTTGCTGCCCTCCAGGCTGATATTATCGAGTTGATGGCATCGATGGATGGTAGCGAATAAAACCATCTAGCCCGTGCGCAATAGTTTACTTTTAGCTCGCCTTGCCTCGATGCTACGGGTCATTTCAATGAATGACCTCAGCGGTTCGGGCAGAGGTTCTTGATCGAGAAAAGCAAATACGACTTTCAAAGTAATATTGGGCATATTGGCAAGCTCCAGTGCTACGATCTCCCCTTTGGTCAGCTGATAGGAAATGGTATCCTCCGGCATGATCGCAAGACTGTCGGAGGTTTTGACAAGCTCGATCATCGCGCCTAGACTATCGATCATCTTGGCTGAGATGAGCCAACCTGACGCAAGTTCACGATCATCGATCAAAAGCCCCTCAGATTCAAACATCCGAACCAAGA
>Ga0164297_10005577_pt1 | contig 10722 bp, 11 predicted proteins | sample GEODES058metaG_FD_113539 | JGI IMG/M metagenome (GOLD analysis project Ga0164297, IMG submission 113539) | Dystrophic lake water microbial communities from Trout Bog Lake, Wisconsin, USA - GEODES058 metaG | ecosystem: Environmental > Aquatic > Freshwater > Lake | place: USA: Trout Bog Lake...
ACTGGCTTTACAGTTAGGGCTGCTTGGTTCCCCACCTGACCCGGTTGGCTGCTTGTCCATGCGGGAAGGCCCGTCAATTGCAGATTGTACGCATTATCGCCTAGTTAGCATTTTCAACTGCTAATTAAATTCAAACCTGCCCTCCTGAAATTTTTGTATGGGGCTTTAAAGCTTGGCCCCAACGGCTTGGGGCAAGGTGATCGCATTAGGGCATTAGAATACGCGCTATGTCTTACATTGTCTTAGCTCGTAAATACAGGCCCAAAAATTTTGCTGAATTGGTGGGGCAGTCTCACGTTGTGACGGCTTTGTCAAACGCACTCACCTCGCAGCGTCTGCATCACGCCTATTTGTTTACGGGCACCAGAGGCGTGGGGAAAACAACTGTGTCCCGCATTTTGGCTAAATCACTCAACTGCGAGGCAGGGATCACCGCAAATCCATGTGGATCATGCGACGCTTGCACGCAAATCGATGCGGGTCGCTTTGTAGACTATACGGAACTAGACGCCGCCTCCAACAGAGGTGTGGACGAGGTGCAGCAGCTTTTAGAGCAAGCGGTTTACAAGCCTGTTCAAGGACGCTTTAAGGTATTTATGATTGATGAGGTGCATATGCTCACCAATCACGCATTTAATTCGATGCTCAAAACTTTGGAGGAGCCACCAGAGTATTTAAAGTTTGTGCTGGCAACAACTGACCCTCAAAAAGTCCCAGTCACGGTGCTCTCCAGATGTTTGCAATTTAATTTGCGTCCCATGGCGCCTGAGACTATTTTGGAGCATTTGTCCTCAGTTTTAAAGACCGAGGAGGTTGCCTGTGAGGTGCTTGCTTTGAAACTCATCGCGCAATCCGCGAGGGGCTCGATGAGGGACGCGCTGTCCTTAACGGATCAGGCTATTGCGTTTGGGGCGGGTGAAGTAAAAGAGGCCCATGTGCGTCAAATGTTGGGAAGCGTGGATTTTGGGTATATTTTTGACCTAATCAAAGCGTTGTCTGAGGCAAACGGTCTGACTGTTTTCCAAATCTGTGAAAACATACGCCAAATGGGGATTGATGCTGCAAGTGTCTTAGAGGAAATGGCCCGCGTATTGCAAAGGATGGCTGTTGTTCAAAACGTACCTAACTTTGCTCAGATTCGGGAGAAAGACGAAGAGTCTATGGATCCGGATGAGCAACGCGTTGTGGGCCTAGCACTTCAGTTGCCCTCAGATGAAACCCAACTGCTTTACAGCATTTGCCTTCAAGGTCGAGCTGAGCTGGGCTTAGCTCCTGATGAGTACACTGGACTGACGATGATTTTGCTGCGCCTGCTCGCCTTTAAGGGGGAGCACTCGAAATCTGAATCGTCTTTGACTGATATCAGTGCGCAGTCGCAAGAGGCTCAAAAAAAAACTTTAAAAACTGAGCCCATCCAAGCTGCGCAACCCTCAAACGGTGCATTGGCTGCGCCCCTCTCAACTACGCCGATTTCCTCACCCAGGGCAGCTCCACCCCTAGGTGCCCAATCCACACCCTCAAAAGACTTAGCTCAAACCAATCCCCTAGCCCGCGAAATGACCTCTATTTCTTTGCCAGTCAAAGAGATGCCCTACAAAGCGGATGAGGATGAGTTGCTATCGGATCAGCCGCAGTTGCCCCCCTCAAATTTGTCTCCTGGCGCCGGCGCCACTCAAGGCTCCCTCGGTGCACAGGCTTCTCACATTGACTTGAGCAGGCCTGTTGAATCTGCTCAGATGATCCCCGTCGCTGTGCACCATCAGTCTGAGCGCAGTCAAAGCCTTGAGATACCTAAGTTTGGGTTGGTGAGAGAGTTGGTTGCGACCCCAGAGGGAGACTTTTGGAGTGATGTTGTTTACCAATTAGTAGAATCTGGCAAAGTGCACGGGCTTAACCGAGAGTTGGCTTTGCAGTCTCAGTTGATTGGGCGTGAAACGGATAGCTGGATTCTTAGAGTTGAGAGTGAGAACTTAAATTCAACAAGCAACCGAGAAAAACTCCAAGCCGCTTTGAAACAGGCTGGCTACGACGTGACATTGCAGTTCGAGATTGGCGTGGTGCGGGACAGTCCCGCCAGACGAAATATTGCAAAAAATTTAGCTCGAGAAAAAGAGTTCCTTGAGCGAATTCAAAATGACCCGTTGGTGCAAAAAATGGTTCAAGAATTTGACGCAAAAATCATCATGGGTAGCATTAAGCCCATTGCTGCAGACTCTCTTACAGACAATTTAAAATAAACCACTTCAAAAAAACAGGAAACTCAAATGTTCAACAAAGGTCAACTATCTGGTCTAATGAAACAGGCTCAAATGATGCAGGAAAATCTTCGCAAAGCCCAAGACGAGCTTGCTTTGATGGATGTAAGTGGCGAGGCCGCCAGCGGCAAAGTAAAAATTGAGATGACCTGCAAGCACATCGTCAAAAGAGTGCATATCGACCCCTCCGTGATGGATGACAAAGAGATGCTTGAGGATTTGCTCACTGCGGCCTTTAACGATGCGACCCGCAAAGCCGAAGAGACCAGTGAGGCTAAGATGGGTAAGTTGTCTGCCGGCCTTCCTGCAGGGATGAAATTACCCTTTTGATGAAAACGCCAGGCGCCTTAGAGGCTCTTATTGAAGCGTTTAAACGTCTCCCAGGTGTGGGTGAGCGCTCAGCCTCCAGAATGGCCTACTATTTAATGGAACGCGACAAAGAGGGCTCTCAAATACTCGCCCAAGCACTGATAAAGGCGTTTGACAGTATTCAGCACTGCACGCGTTGTCACTCTCTTAGCGAAGACACAGTGTGCGCGACCTGCTTAGATGAGACGCGGGATGCAACGCGTTTGTGTGTGGTTGAGACGCCTGCCGATCAATCCGCCATCGAGAAGACCGCTGCCTACAAGGGCTATTATTTTGTGTTGATGGGCTCTCTTAGTCCGTTGCAAGGCATTGGTCCCAAAGAGATCGGCGTTCAAGCGCTACTAGACAGAGCCGGTAACGGGCTCGTGCAAGAGGTGATCTTGGCGACTAACTTTAACGCCGAGGGGGAGGCTACGGCGTATGTGCTGACTGAGACCCTAAAGAAAAGGGGATTGTCCGTGAGCCGTTTGGCGCGCGGGGTACCCGTTGGCAGTGAGCTAGAGTATGTGGATATTGGTACGATCGCACATGCGATGGTTGATAGGCGACAGAGTTAATAATTTTGATGTTTAAAAAAGGACATTTTATGAATCAGCCTTTAAATAAAAGAGAATTTACCAAATCCTTGAGCGCCGCCCTTATGGGGTGGCGTTCGCTTGGTCTGGCTGGCCTAACTGGCTTAACTGGCTTAACTGGCCTAGCCCCCAAAGATCTCTTTGCTCAAAACAAACTTGAGAAAACAAAAGTCTCCATCGCTGTAGGCGGCAAAGCAACGTTTTATTACTTGCCCCTGACCTTGGCCGAGCAACTCGGTTATTTTAAAAGTGAGGGCTTAGAGGTTGATATAAGCGATTTTGCGGGCGGCGCGAAAGCGTTGCAAGCGGTAGTGGGTGGCTCTGCTGATGTGTGCTCGGGGGCGTATGAACATACGATTTATCTTCAAGCCAAAAATCAGTTCTACCAGTCCTTTGTCTTGCAGGGCAGGGCGCCTCAAATCTCAATTGGCGTGTCCACCAAGAACTTACCCAACTACAAAGGGCTTGAAGATTTGAGGGGTAAAAAAATAGGTGTCAGTGCCCCAGGCTCATCCACCAACATTGCGGCTAATTTGATTTTGTCACGCGCAGGATTAAAAGCCTCTGATGTAAGCTTTATTGGCGTGGGCACCTCTGCTGGAGCGATCTCGGCTATTCGAAGTGGCCAAATAGATGCCATCAGCAACATTGATCCTGTTATGACGATGTTGGAGCAAAAAGGGGATGTAAAAGTGATCTACGACACCCGAACCATCAAAGGTACTGCGCAAGTTTTCGGCGGTCCCATGCCTGCGGCTTGTTTGTACGCCTCTGTCGATTTTGTTCAAAAAAATCCTGGCACATGCCAAGCTCTAGCGAACGCGATCGTGCAAGCCTTAAAGTGGCTTCAAACTGCAGGGCCGTCGGATATTATCAAAACAGTGCCGGAGAGCTATTTACTCGGAGACCGGGGTCTGTACCTTGCATCGTTCACAAAAATCAAGGAGGCTTTGTCACCCGATGGTGTGATGTCCAATGACTCCCCAGCCACGGCCTTAAAGGCCATATCAAGTTTTGAGACTGATTTTCACGCTGATAAAATAAACCTATCTAAAACATTCACCAATGAATTTGCGCAGCGCGCAAAAGAACGCTTTAAAGCCTGATGACTTACGCACTTGAACTGGACCGCATAGGTTGTGAATTTCAATCCAATTCCAACCAAAGTGAGAGCTATACGGCAGTTCAAGAGACCACTTTAAACGTTTCCCAAGGGGAGTTTGTGAGTGTGGTGGGGCCAACTGGGTGCGGCAAGTCCACGCTGCTGAACGTCGCTGCCGGACTCTTAAAGCCAACGACGGGCGAGGTCCGGGTTTTTGGTAAACGCCTAGAGGGCCTTAATGCAAGAGCCGGCTATATGTTTCAAGCCGAGTCATTGTTGCCTTGGCGCACCGCCCTTCAAAACGTCATGCTCGGTTTGGAGTACAAGGGCGTGCCCCTTGAGTCAGCTCAATCGCTGGCCAAAGATTGGTTAGCCCGAGTGGGCCTGAGCCGTTTCGCTGATAACTACATACACCAACTATCGGGGGGTATGCGCAAACGAGTCTCGTTGGCACAGACACTCGTTTTAGATCCAGACATTATTTTGATGGACGAGCCGTTGTCTGCACTGGACATTCAAACGCGTCAGTTGATGGAAAATGAGATCCTGGAGATATGGTCAAAACAAAAAAAAGCAGTTGTTTTCATAACGCATGACTTAGATGAGGCCATCGCGATGAGTGACCGAGTTGTAGTGCTCTCAGCCGGCCCCGGTACGCACCCTATTGGAGAATTTTTAGTCGATTTGCAGCGCCCTAGAAACGTAGCTGAGATCAGGCACGATCTGCAGTACACGCGCTTGCATGAACAGATTTGGAACGTGCTGAGAGATGAGGTCTTAAAGGGTTACCGCCAACAACTTGGCCCCAAAGAGGAGTTAATCCGTTGAATTCCCAACTTACCCCTAAGACGGTTTTCGTGAACAGCAGAAAAAAAATGCTGCGCCTTTGGCAGTTGTTATTGGCAATTGCCTTAATTGGTGTTTGGAGCTTAGTTGCTCAGGACCCCCAATGGGCTTTTTTCCTAGGTGAACCCCTCGCTGTATTAATTCGAGTGATTGAGTGGTTCGTGCCCATAGTAGTTGCGCCAAATGAGTGGCTGAGTTCAGGTATTCACGGTACTGGGGCTATCTACATCCACTTGGGAGTCACATTGCTTGAGACGGTGCTCGCCTTTGTGATTGGCACTGCACTTGGGTTGTCTGGTGGGCTTTGGCTCGCTCTTTCTCCTCTGGCAAGCGAGCTACTCGACCCTTATATCAAAGCACTTAACTCTATGCCGCGGGTTATTTTGGCACCTATTTTTGGTCTTTGGTTTGGCCTAGGTATTTGGAGCAAGGTGGCGCTTGCGGTGACGTTGGTGTTTTTTGTGGTTTTCTTTAACGTCTACCAAGGGGTAAAAGAGGTTAATCCCGTGTTGCTTGCTAATGCAAGAATGCTAGGCGCTAACGCATCAAAGCTTTTAAAAACTGTTTACTTGCCCAGCGCCACCAGTTGGGTTTTCTCAAGCCTGCACAGCTCCGTTGGGTTGGCATTTGTTGGGGCCGTAGTTGGCGAGTATCTTGGCTCAGCAAGAGGTGTGGGTTATTTGATCTTACAGGCTGAGGGTACGTTTGATGTGAACACGGTTTTTGCAGGCATCGTGGTACTTACTATTTGCGCTTTGGTGTTGGACGCGCTTGTGGGGAGACTTGAGCGGCGTTTGATGCGCTGGCAGCCCCCCAGTTCACCGAGCCATTCGCGCTGAATATTAAAGGACTCTAACCCTTAATTATTGCGAGCAGATCGAACTGATTTAGATTTAGGGGGCTGGCCAACGTTCACAAAAGTATTCAACATTTGGCCCTGTTTGAGGGGGGAGTTTAAAGATAAATTATTCCACTGGGCAAGTAACTCCGCTTTGAGATGGTGTTTAGCTGCAAAAGCCTCAAGAGTGTCTTTTTTGTTGACCTTAATTTGCGACTTTTTAAGCACAGTCTCGGGGGCAAAATTAACTTGTCCCGCATCGGCAATTTCAACGGAGACATCGGCCTTGACTTTGTCACCCCTTGGGACCAACAAAGCTGAACCCGCTTTGATAAGCATTTTTGGGGGAATGTTATTGATTGCTCTAAACTCACCCTCTGTCATCTTGAACCGTTTAGCTGCATCTGCAACTTTCATAGTGCTGGGGACAACCCAAGCCGTCCAACTGGCTAATTTACCTCCGAAAGTTTCATAGTTTCTTTGGAAGATTTCTGCGTTATCCCAGGGGAGTAATATCTGAGGCGTACCACCGGCTAGCAACACGGGCAGATGAGCTGAGGGGTTTAGAGCCGCAAAATCATCCATAGTTACATCTGCCAGATGAGCGGCTACTCTAACATCCATATCGCGGGGCAGTGGGACAGTTTGAAAGTAGGGATGGTTTGGGATGGGGGGTAAGACAATGCCGTACTGGTTTGGGTTTGCAACTATGTTCTTGACAGCCTGAAGTTTAGGGATATAGAGGCGCGTTTCGTTTGGCATGTTGAGGTCTAGGTATGTGCTGGCAAACCCCTCGTTTTTATTTTTAGCTATTGCCTTACCCACATTGCCCTCTCCCCAGTTGTAGGCGGCAAGAGCCAAATGCCAGTCACCAAATTTAATGTGTAATTTTTCTAAATAATCAAGTGCCGCCCGAGTCGACGCTAAAACGTCACGACGGTCGTCTCTGAATGCATTTTGTTTTAGATCAAAATTCTTACCCGTTTTAGGCATAAATTGCCACATCCCTAAGGCTTTCGCAGATGAAATCGCCTGGGGGTTAAAGGAACTCTCGATAAAGGGGAGTAAAGCCAATTCTGTTGGCATGTGTCGTCTCTCAAGCTCTTCAACGATGTAGTACAGGTACTTCTCGGAGCGCTGTGTCATGCGTTGCAAATACTCGCTCTTAGAGACATACCAAGACTGCCTGTCACTGACCAGTTCAGTCTCAAGATCGGGCAATGCAAAACCCATCCTGATGCGCGTCCACAGATCAGCAGCCAGTTGGACCTGCATGACTTTGTCTGCATTGATGGCTTGAATACGGATAGGGGAGAGCTGCTCGGATTCAGGGCTGTTGGGGACAGTTGAAGCACTATTTCTCGCCTCAGTTTTAGCTTGTGAGTCCTTGGGGGCGGACTTAGAGGACTCTTCTTTTGCGTTGTTGCTTAGACGCTGTAAATAAAATGCGTTGATCTCATCAGCTGGGTCAGGCGCATTTGACGCACTTAAATCTTTGGTGCTTGCGCAACCGCTTAAGTCCATCAATGCAATTATCAAGGCAGAGAGGCTGCAAATTACTTTAAAAATTTGTAACATAAAAATTGAGTTACCAAAAGGAAATAAAAAATAAAACGATTGAGATCAATAAATTTTTTTAAGATCTGAAGTCGTTTTTCCACTCACGCAAGGCCCCAAAAACTTGAGACGGTGTTTTAGCATGTGGATTGAAGCTTTGAGCACTAGAAATAACTTGGGGCATTTGCACTCTTAAGAAAGGGTTTATGGACAACTCTTGTCCCATATTTGAGGGCACAGTGGGTTGGCCCAAGCTCCTCAGTTGATTGCACCTATTGATGTAGTCAACCAGTTCAGGGTTTTCGGGCTCTACAGCTAAGGCGAACTTTAAATTGGACAAAGTATACTCATGCGCAGGGCAAACGAGTGTGTCTTTGGGTAAAGAGGCAAGGCGCGTCAGGCTTTTCAAAAACACCTCCGGCGTGCCTTCAAACATTCTGCCGCACCCGCCACTAAACAACGTATCGCCGCAAAAAAGAACGGGACCTAGATCTGAATGGGGCAAAAAGTAGGCGATGTGAGTCATTGTATGGCCTGGCACTCCTATTACTTTGACGCTGAGCCCGAGACTTTGCAACATATCCCCGTCCTTTTGCAAGGTGTAGGGAGGTGTAATGCTGGGATGATTGGGGGCGTAAACGACTGCATTCGTTTTTTTCCGTAAACTCTCCAATCCTCCTATATGATCGGAGTGATGGTGTGTGATTAAAATTGATTCTAAACTCAGCTTGTAGCGGTCCAAGGCCTCAAGCACAGGCTCAGCCTGTCCAGGGTCAACCACCAAAGCGCGATCATTGCGAATGACGAGCCAAAAATAATTATCGTTAAATGCGGGTAAAGGTAATAGCTTCATGAGTCACGGCATTATAGAAAGTATTGGACTAGAGGAGTGGATGACGACCCCTCCTGGGCAATACTTAATGGCTTGGGAGAAGAAACAGTTTGACCGCACTGTAGCTGATATTTTTGGCTTTCACGCCCTACAACTGGGTTTAACTAGTTTTGAGGGACTAGACACAAACAGAATGCCTTACAAATGGACTGCGAAGGTGTTTGAAAATAAAGAGTATTCTCAGTTACCGCAGCTCTTAGATGAAAAAGACAGCGGCTCTAAAGTCACTAATGTCACTAATGTCACTGATCCAAAAAAATATTCGCTTATTTTAGACAGCAGAGCTCTGCCTTTTCCGGATCAATCCATTGATTTGATCTTATTACCTCACACATTAGAAATTAGCCCGGATCCACACGCCACACTTCGCGAGGTTGAGAGAGTGCTCGTACCCGAGGGCAGGGTGGTCATCAGCGGGCTTAATCCAGTTAGTCTATGGGGGTTTTGCCAAAAAAGAGTGAACGCTTACAGAAGCCTTGGATTGGATACCAGTTTCCTGCCCCAGGAGGGAGACTTTATAGCTTACAGACGACTTCGGGATTGGTTGAAGTTGTTAAGCTTTGAGGTGGAGGGTGGGCGTTTTGGTGTTTACAGGCCCGCCTTTAAAACGCAGACGTGGTTGAACAGATTTGCTTGGATGGATAACGCAGGCGACAGGTGGTGGCCTATATTTGGATCTGTTTATTTCCTTCTCGCAGTCAAGAGGGTGCGAGGAATGAAGATGGTGGGTCCCGTATGGAAGCGACCCCACGCCCGGGCGAGATCTGCTGTTGCGGGGATAAACTCTAGCGCAGCAAACAAAGTTGAAAATTCACTAGCATCCACTGAAAACTAAAAAATGTCAGATACACCATTGGATTTCAAATCAAGCACCAGCGCAGACCTTAATTCAAAGTCCTCGCAAACAGTTGTTGTCTATACAGACGGGGCCTGCAAGGGCAATCCGGGCCCTGGGGGTTGGGGGGTTTATCTAAGCTGCGCTGGGGTGGAGAAGGAGTTGTTTGGAGGCGAGCTCCAAACCACCAATAACCGCATGGAATTGACCGCAGTCATTGAGTCCCTGGCCGCATTAAAAAAACCATGCAAGGTCGCCATTTATTTGGACAGCGAATATGTGCGCCAAGGCATTACGCAGTGGATCCACGGCTGGAAGGCCAAGGGGTGGAAGACTGCGGCCAAACAACCGGTCAAAAACGTCGATCTCTGGAAAAAATTAGACGATTTAGTACACAACTCATTGCACGATATTGATTGGCACTGGGTAAAGGGTCACGCCGGTGACCCAGGCAATGAGAGGGCTGATGCGCTTGCTAATAGGGGAGTGTTGAAAACGCAGGGGATACTCTAAAGCGCTGGAGTTTCCCGCAAAAAATAAATCTTGTTCGCACGCTTTGAGCTCCTGGATGGTGTTTAAATTTAGAAAAGCGTCTGTACCACGGGTAGCAGTTTCATAATATAAATAGCTGCATTTTTGTTGACCTGCCCAGGCCTGAACTTTGGTTCCTCCTGCATTTAAAAACTCTCTTAGACTAGGCGCTAATGATTTTTTGAGTAAACAAAATGTGGGCTGAACCCTAAATGCCTCAGGGCGCAAGCCCTGAGTATCTAAGCTCCAAGGCTCAACTTGTGGGCCCTTTGCGAGGGGCGTGCTTGAGGGCATACAAAGATCTGTGTGCGTCTCCTGTAACTGTTTCATGAGTTGTTGCACAATACCAATTGGCAGCATAGGTGTATCGCACGGAACGATCATGAGGTAGGGGCTTGTGCAGTTCTCCAACCCAGTCAAAAACCCACTAAGCGGACCCCTGCTGAGGTTGTTGTCGGGCCAAACTGGATAACCGATAGCTCGGTAGCGTTCAATATCTTTATTGGCGTTGATGACGATTCGGTCTACTTGGTTTTTTAAACGATCGATGACGTGTTCAATGAGAGTTGTCTTGCCAAAGGGGTGTAAACCTTTATTCAATCGTCCCATCCTTGTGCCTTGTCCACCCGACAAGATTAATCCTGTGATGATCGGTTGCATTGAGGGGTGTGGTCTCAAAGAGAGGGTGGAGTGCAGAGGAGGTGTAATAGATCAGTGCAGTCTCAACCGCCTATGTAACTCATCTCCACTTTCTTGGGTCCGCTTTGAGGCTGGGCGTTCAGACCCCGAAGCTCAGAATAACGATCTTGTCTTGAGCTCCAGACCTGGGCAATGCTTTGTTTGATTTGGTCATCACCCGCACCCCCCCTTAAAAGCGCACGAAAGTCAAAGCCCTTGGAGGCAAAAAGACACAAATAGAGCT
>Ga0164297_10005579_pt1 | contig 10721 bp, 8 predicted proteins | sample GEODES058metaG_FD_113539 | JGI IMG/M metagenome (GOLD analysis project Ga0164297, IMG submission 113539) | Dystrophic lake water microbial communities from Trout Bog Lake, Wisconsin, USA - GEODES058 metaG | ecosystem: Environmental > Aquatic > Freshwater > Lake | place: USA: Trout Bog Lake...
ACCCCTCCACGCAGGCGCCGCCGGCCGCGTTCGCCCAAGCTCAAGCAGGCGTCTCCATCTGCGGCCTGACGCTCGCCCCATGCGGCCCCGCAAGCAGCGCTGCTGCGCCACCAGTGGCCGCGACGTGGGCTTTTGCCGTGAAACTCACTGCCCAGTCCACCAAGGTGCGCGCCCCGCGTGTGTGCGCACACAGGCGCACCCTCACGTGCTGAGTCGCACACAATGACTGCACTCAGGTCGCCTGGACGTTCCCGGCGGCGCTCAGCTTCACCAGTTTCGACGTTGTACGTAGCAGTGATCCAACCTTCAGCGCGACCACCACCCAGCCGCTCTATTTCGGCTTGCCTGTGGCCAACGCGACATCAAGCAGCGATCCCGTGGGCGTGTTCACCGCGTTCGACTCCTTGGGCGTGCCGGGCAGCGCGTTCTACACCGTGCGCGGCCTGACCTCAACAGGCGCTGTCACTCCCTGGAGCGCCCCTGTGGCCGCGGTGGATGGCACGCAGCCGCGCACACTGTTTTGTGCTCCAGGTGGCGTCACGGCCTCTTCCTGCGGGTCCTTCATATCGCCGTGCGGCGCTGTGCAGGATGCCCTTGATCAAAGTCCAGTCACCGGCGCCACAGTCCTCCTGCTCCCCGGCATCTACACTGGCGCTCGCAATCGCGGCCTCACCATGGCGGGCAAGGTGCGTGGCAGTGCATCATGCGTATGCGTGTGCGCACCTCTCTCTGACATGCCATCGCGTTTGCTGACAAAGGGCATCCGGGTGATTGGTCTCGCTGGCAGCGTCGGCACGGTGCTCAACTGCAACAGCTCGGACCGCGGCTTCTTATTCAACAGTGGCGAAAGCATCCAGGCTGGCGCCGCTGTGCAAGGAGTGACCATCACTCGCGGCGTGGCCTTTGCTGGCGCAGGCATGGTGTTCTTCAACTCCAGCGCTGCCGTCTCCGACGTGACCATCACCAACTGCAAGGCTGATGGCAGTGGCACGCCTACTGCTGGCGTCCTGCCGCAGACGGGTGGCGCCGTGAGCATCCAGGACGGAAACGCGACGTTTGACCGATGCACTTTCAGCAACAGCCAGGCCGGCGAGAACGGCGGCGGCGGCTTGCACGTGTCGGGCAACAGTGTGCCCCAGATCACGAACTCACTCATCACCGGCAACGTGCTGTTCAATCCCGGACGAGTGCGTGGCTGATGCGATGCAAATGACAGCCGGGCTGTTTCATCTGACATCTCCATGGCGCCACACGCAGGGCGGCAACGTCAAGTTTGAGCTGGGCGCCAGTCCTATTGTCATCAACGTCACCATCTCTTCGGGCGCAGGCGGCCTCTATGCGGGTGGCCTCTGGGCGGATGTGCGTCCCACGAAGGTGGTGCTTTTTCCACCTGGTCTAACCTCCGCCTTGTGCGTGTGTTCCGCAGACGGGCAGCCCGGTGCTTACCAACGTAATCATCGCAAACAACACCGCCAACTGGGGCGCGGGTCTCGTGGTGTCCCAGTCCAGCAGCCTGCAGTGCAACGCCTGCTTCATCAATGGCAATGTCGCGGCTCAGTGGGGCGGCGGCATCGCCTTCGGCGGCGGTACCACCGGCACAGCTGTGTTCACCAACTCAGTCATCGACAGCAACATCGCGGAGGCGCAAGGAGGAGGCTTGTGGTCCGGGCCCGTATCCCAGGCGATTTTCGTCAACGTGACTTTTTCACGCAACTCTGCGCCCATCGCTGCCGGCATGTTCGCGCAGGGCAGCAACTTCACCTTCATCTCAGGCTCCGCCTTCGTGAATAACGCAGCAACCAGCCAGGGCGGCGGCATTGCGTGTCAGGCGTCGCTCTTGACATTCGGTCCTGGCACAGTCGTGTCCAGCAACGTGGCCTTGGGCATGGGCGGCGCATTCTACGTGGACAGCCAGTGCTATGTGGTTGGTGCAGGTGCAAGCATCATCGGGAACAGCGCGTCCAGCGGGGGCGGCATGGCCCTGCTCGCAGGGGGCTACGTGAACCTGACCAGCAGCATCTTTTCCGGCAACGCCGCCGGCACGCCTGGCCCCGCTACTGCCAGCGGCGGAAATACCTGTCTCGGCGCCACCGGCCTGGGGGGCGGCATCTACATGATGCCGCCTGCAGCTGGGTCAAACTCACCGCCCCCGGTTCTGGCCCTCACAGCCAGCACCGTGACCTCCAACACCGCCGCCTCCGACGGCGCCGGCATCGCCGTCATGTCTGGCTCCGCGCAGCTCAGCGCATGCGCTGTGAGCGGCAACGCCGGCGGCGGCGATGGCGGTGGTCTTGCCATCAAGACAGGCGGCAGTGCTCAGCTCACTGCAGTCAACGTGACCTCTAACACCGCCAACGGCAACGGCGGCGGCATCGTTCTCGGCACCGCAGCATCGCCTGCAAGCACCGGGCTGCTGCTGACGGTGAATGGCTGCACAATCAGCGGCAACGTGGCTGGCAACGCAACTGCTGGCTTCGGCCTGGGCGGCGGCATCTATCTCGGGGCGCCCTCCTTCTGGCTCCGCAACGCCGCGATGACAAACAACTCCGCCTTCGTCGGCGGCGGACTGGCAGTCTTCGCGGACTGGGCAGCTTCGCAGGCAGCGTGCGCCATCGCCGCATCGACTGCGCCGCCCATGCAAGGCCTCGTATTCAGCAGCAACACCGCTGTGGCGGGGCTCTCACTCTTCTGGCTGCGCTCAGCGAGCGCCACGGCGGCTGTGACGTGCACCAACTGCACGCTGCCGTGGCCACTCCGACCTAGTGAGCTTGCCACCGAGCCCATCGGAGTCGGTTTCTCCACTCCGCCAGCCGCCTCCATCCACACGGGTGTGCCCATGCCCAGCTGGACGGCGCAGCTGCTCGATTTCTACGGCGGCGCAGCAAGCACGTACGGCGGCGTGTGCACCCTGCTGGCTGGCGCTCCATTGCAAGGCGTCGTTTCCGCCTCGCCTTTTGCGAATGCCAGTGCCCAGAGCACTGTGATGACGCTCGAGAATTACCAGATGCCTGCTGTGTCTGGCCTCGCGGCGTTTAACGCGACGCTGCACGGCATTGTTGGCCTGTCGTACAACCTGTCTGTGAGCTGCACCTCGACCACCGGCATCGGCTCCTCCGGCTCCAAGATCACCACGCTGAGCTTCACAATCACGGTGGCGCCATGCGCGCCAGGCACGCAAGTGAGCGCGAATGGACGCACCTGCGACTCGTGCAAGGCCAACACGGAGTTCAACCTGCAGGCTGGAGGCACATGCAGGCCCTGCCCCCTGGGCGCAAGCTGCCCGTCCCCGAATGTGCTAAGCGCGCTGCCTGACTGGTGGCGTAGCACCAATTCCAGCGTCGTGCTCTTCAACTGCCCGCTAGCGGGCGCGTGCCTGCCTGGAACCCAGGTGGGCATTCAGGCGTGCCTCACGGGTTATGCCGGCCCCGCCTGCGCGCTCTGCGCACCGGGCTACTATCCCTGGGGCCACGCTTGTCGGCGCTGCGATAAGAACTTCAACTGGCTCATGCCATTTGTCGGCACGATTGCAGCCATTGCGTTTGTTGCCATGTTCGCGCTGCCTGTGCGTCCCGACAACGTGGATCCCGTGGTTCGCGCCAAGATCGTCATGACCTTCCTCCAGGTGCTGGGCCTGATCAAGGACTTCGCCATCGACTGGCGCCCGCGATTCCTGCTCGGCTCCCTCTCGTACTTTGACGTCCTCAACATCGGGCTCGAGTTGTCTGCCCCCGCGTGTGGCGGCAATAAGATTGACTTCTACAGCAACTACGTGATCACCATGATGCTGCCCCCCGCCGCAGTGGCGCTCTGCTTCACCGTCTGGGCAGTCCACCGGAGGCTGATGATGGGCCCCTGGCGTCAGGCGCGCCCGCATCCCACCATCCTCCTCGGCCGCGTCGTCATGCCTGCCCGCGGCGCGCTGACTGACGACCAGATGGCAGTTGCGCTGGCGCGCTTCACCACTCGATGCCTGAAGAACGCGGCGTGGCTCCTCCTCCTGCTCTACCCGGGCGTGTGCAAGAAGGTGATGCAGCTCTACGGCACCCGCACCATGGACATCGGCACCTACCTGCGCGCCGACTACGCCGTCCTGACGCGCGACAGCACCTTCGTGCGCGTGGACAAGTACCAGCGCTACGTCTCCGGCGGCATCCTCATGTGCCTCCTTTACCCTGCTGGCATACCTCTCCTCTTCGGCGCCGCCCTGTGGATCCAGCGCCGTGCAGCGCGTGCCTCAAACACCGACTACCTGGACAGCTTCATCGGCTTCGTGGCTGCGGGTTACACGCCAAAGGTACGCAGTAAGATGAGGTCTTTGCCAAGACATTGCAACTGACCCCCACCAACTCGGCTGGCTGTGCGGCACAGGCCATGTACTGGGAGCTGTTCGAGCTCGCTCGAAAGCTCGCCATTGGCGCCATCGGCGTGTTCGCGGTCGACGGCGCATTTAACAGCAGCAAGGTGGTGGATGTCTCTGGTGCCTTGTCGCCCGTCGTCCAACCTTTCCTGGGCCAGCTCGTCACCGTGCTTTCCCTCGTCGCGGTGCTGTACGTGCAGCCGTATGCCAAGGGCATCCATAATGTGGTGCAGGCCACCTGCCTGCTCGCCACCTGGGCCTGCATGCTCGTTGGCAGCTCCCTGTTCAACACGGCAACCACCACCGGCGCCATCAGCCCCCACCGCCAGGACGGCATCGGTATCTTCGTCGGCGTCGCGCTCTGCCTCTGGGTCGCCGCCGTCCTGCTGTGGGCGCTGGAGGGCTACGCGACGGATATGTGGGACACCGTCTGCACCCGCTTCCCCACCCTCGGCATCCGCGCTGGCTCCAGCGGCAAGGTGGTGCCCCTCATGCTTGACGCCGAGCTGGGCCACCGCAAGAGCAGTGTGGGCGTCACGCAGAGCGATTGTGAGGAGAAGAAGCCTGGGACTGTGCAGGTGGTGGGCGATGACGCTGCCCACGCGCAAGCGCTGGCCCAGATCGACAGCCATGACATCGACAGGCAGCCCCGCAAGGCGGACGGCCAGCAGTACAAGCCGAGCAAGAACGTGGCGGGGTTCACTTCGAGCCAGTAGGGCGGGAAGAGGAAGAGGACGTTTTCGTTGTTTCGCATCTGTGTGTACATATCCACTGTTTCGCTCGTGAGAGCACTACTAGGCGTATGTTCTATGTGGCGCTGCAGTCAGTCAGCTTTATTTCGACACGACGCTGCCCACAAGCAGGAAGAGCACAATGACGGTGAGTGTGACGAAGATGCCGAATGCCACTGTGCAGGAGAGCGAGACATCGAGTCAGTCACGGATCATGTGACCAATGTGACCAATGTGCGCCCACGAGCACGGATACGCACTCTTTGCACACACGTTGCGCATGACGCTCGCCCGCTGGGCATCAGCCCGCAGCTGTGCGAGCAGTGCTTCTCGCTGCGCGAAGCTCATCCTCCAGGGCGTCGGCCTCCCGAACGAGAAGTCAAGGGCGTCACTATCTAGGTCGCCGTCCATGAAATCATCATCGCTGTCACGCTCCCAGTCGGCCGCTGTGAGAACGGAGCCCGGGCGCGCCTCCACGCCCGGGATAACGCCTGCAGCCGGCATCGCGGCGTGGGTCCCTCCACTGCCGGAGGCGCTGCTGCTCCGTCCGACTCGGCGTCCACCGGATTCAAGTATAGGCACCAAGTACGTCAGCTCTGGCGGCACCAGCGACGCGCGGCACTGCGGACAGCTCAAGCTGCCGTGGAGCACGAGACGCTCGCCACAGTCGCGGTGTAGTGTGTGCCCACAGCACGGCCCGCACACGGCACTCTCCGGCGGACTGAGTGGTTCCAAGCAGATGGGGCACTCGTCTGCGCCGTCGCAGGCGCGCTCAGCGGGCTGCTCCTCGTCGACGGCAGGAGCAGTGGGCTGCGGAGAACCCTGTGGGGGTGCTCCAGAGCCGCCGCCCGCTTTATACCACTTCGCCACCAGAGCGCGTGCAGCTACACGCTGCCGGTGACGCTGCCCGCTGGTGGATGCAGGCACAGCGCTCGCCAGCGGGTCGCTCTGCTGGTGCTGGGTGCTTGTCGCTGCTGACGGCGGGCTGCCAGCAGTAACGCCAGCAGCCGTGTTGTTAGCGCCGGTGGCCCGGGGCAGCGACAGCACAGTGCCCTGGTTGCTGCCTGCTGTCACGTCCTGCGTGCGCGCGTGGAGTGTGCGTCAGGGCCGCGCGTGCGTACACTGTGCACCAGTGGGGTGGCAACAACCCGCAATCAACTGTGGTCCCCACTCGCGTACAAGCAGCCCCGCGCCGAAGCAGTGCCGCACCTGTGCTGCCAGCGGGTTGACAAAGATCCAACGACCTCGGTATGGGGCCCACATCGGCGGCGCACGACACGGACTCTTCCACACCACGCCCCCAGACTCTCCCACGCAGACGGCCAGCAGCCCAGGTGCGTCCCACGCGCGTTCAGCAGCGTGGCATCATGTGGCTTGCGCGCAGGGACCTGACACAAGACACGTGCGAGAGTGTTTGGAGCTCTTGCGATGGGGAACTGTATGTATTCGATGCCATGTCAGCTCTACCGCGCAGCTCCTCGTCTAGAGCGCTGCATTTCGTCCAGCAGGATGCCCACCACGAAGGCTGTCTCATCGGGACTGGCTACCCACAGGATCGAGCAGCAGCCGCGCACCTGGTTGTCGTTGCCCGTCACAGTGAAGCGATCCCCGCAGTGCATCACGTGTGCGGGCGCGACTCTGAGGTAGCGTTGCAGCGCCTGCAGACCGAGGCTCTTGTTTCCCACGTCGCAGAACACGTCATTGCCTCCGTTGAAGGCGCAGAACGGCATGCTTGTGCTCGCAGCCAGCGCATCCTGGAGCCGCAGCGCAAGATCTTCCAGCGTCTCGTAGACAGTGGGCCCTATGGGCACGACGCCGCATGCGCGGGGCTTGCGCACCAGCTCGACAGGCAACTGCAGGGCCTCAGATTCACGAAGGAGAGCAGCCTCCGCGGTGTCTAGCAGCGCATCCACATCCGCCTGCGTCCAGGCCAGCATCTCCGGCAGCTGCCACTGCTCCGGGGGCACGAACTCGAGGCGGAAGTTGGCATCCAGGCGGAGAAGGTAGTTGCACTCGCCCCCGACGACATGGAAATTTTGAGCCAGCTCTGGCGGAAGTTGCCGTTCCCGGAAGGCGTCCAGCAGTGCGCTCAATCTGGCTTCATAGCGGGCTGCGTCACCGGGGTAGCCAGCAGCTGTGACGATGCCGACATGAAGGCCCTCATCGAGGAGGGCCAGAATCTTGCGGATCATGGCATTATCTTCCCTGAAATGGTGGCCATCTGCATACAGCGTGCCATCTGCATCGAAGGTGATGCACTTCAAGCTGCTGGAGGAGGCCGCAACTTGAGCCAAGTTGAGCACGTGTCTCACTTCAGCGAAGTTTGGAGCAACGTAGCGCCGCCGCGTGAGGCCAGACCACGAGTCGTAGCGCTCCAGAGCAGACACAAGCGGCAGACGAGTGAAGAACTCGCCGACACACGGGACAAGACGGCGAAGAGTGCTCGTGCGGCTGCTTCCCCCTGCACGGTGCTCGTCCACCCAGCGCTCCACCTTGGTAAACGCTTCACGGACCGTGTGCGTCTTGAAGAGCGAGATGATGAACTCAATAAGCGCGTCCTGCTCTTTCAAATGCCCTTTCCTGCGGAGCACATGGGCATCTTCCGCGGACCAGGCACGCTGCAAGTGGGCCTCTTCCACCACGTGGCCCACCAGCTCCTGCCATGGGAGGCCGTCGGCGTCCACAACTCGCGAGGAGGGGCTCCCGTTGGAGGTTGAAGCTGGGTGTATGCAGCGCAACGCCCAACTGCGACCAAGAACACGCTGACTGCCGCGCGCTGTTGCCTGGCTCTCTGACGCGCGGCGACGCTGTTGCAGAGCACCCGCGTCAGGAGCGTGTCATGGACAAACGTGCAAAAAGAAAGAGAAGCGGGCGGGGAACAAGACACGCACCTGGCCAGCTCCTGGGCACAACACGTGTGTGTTTGACGCGAATGCGCGCATGTGTGGTGCTATTGCTCTACATTAATGCGATTCCAGCACACCCGTTCAGGCGGAGAAACGCCCAGTGCATGGAGGCGGGGCCCTCGAGCTCAAGGTGGCCGCTTCGCCGGATGTTTGTGTCGCTGCAGGCTCGCACGCTGCTCACGAGGCAGCGTGCCTTCGCGGTGAGCAGGAGGCGGTCTTCAGTGAGCAGCATGGGCGCCAGCGAGCAGTGGCAGCCTCCTACAGGTCTGCCCACGTTCACCTGCGCGCTCGGCTGATTCTGGACGCCCGAGCTCACGTTCAGTCGCATACCCGGGGTGGTGGCGACTCGCGTGGGCTACACTGGCGGCAAAACAGTCAACCCGACGTACGGCAGTGTGTGCAGCAACGACGGGCACACCGAGGCTCTTCGTGTGTGGTATGACCCCGCGCAGGTGAGCTTCGAGCAACTGCTGACGGTGTTCTTCGAGGAGCACAACCCGACGCGGAAGAGCCACAAGGCGCAGTACAAGAGCGCACTGTGGTGGCATGACGCCGCCCAGGAAGCAGCCATAAAGACGGCTGTCGCGGAGCTGGAGGCCAAGCACGGTCTGAAGGTCGCCACCGACCTCGCGCCTGCAGGTCCGTGGTACGACGCCGAGGAGCACCACCAGAAGTACATGGAGAAAGCAGGCTGGAAACGCCGTGCGCTGGTGGAGCGCGGCGGTTTGTAGCAGCTCGGGGACGCAGGAACGACACGGGCACGCATGATGTATGTGGGAGGAAAGCGCGAGAGCGCATCCCGTGTGCTGAGCAAGTGCGGGCATAGAAACTGTGCACACACTGTGCCGTGTTGGACATTGTGACCGCGATTTTGAATGATCTATCTACACGCTCATGCAGCAGTCACCCGCACGCCGCAAGCATCAAGAATGGTCGACGGCTTGGCATAGCCCAAGATGCCAGCGTCGTTGTGCCTCCACACGCACGCACCGTCGCGGAAGAGAAGCACGCCGCCGCGCTGCACCAGCAGGTCGTCATCCTGCGGGGCGAGCAGCTGCCAGTTGCTCAACACAGTGACCATGTTCTGGCCCCGCAGTGTGGCCAGCTCGAATGGACGCTGGTAGCCTTCGCCCAGGACATTGAATGCATCGCCCAGCGAGCTGCGCACGTTGCTTCCAGGCCTGAACACGGGCGGCGAGTTCCTGTCGCCCAGGTAGCCCCTAAACACCTCCGGTAAGGTCCCTGGGCTGCCGATGCCAGCACACATCGCGAACAGCTTCACCATCCCTGATTGACCAGCCAGCCAGGGCGCCTCGGATCCGCGCCCCGCGCCAGGAGAGAATGCAAGCGCAGAGTAGCACGCCGCGGCCGCGTCCGCGTACAGCCGGTCAGCGGGGAAGCGTGTGTTGGCCGCGAAGGCAGTGACCGCCTCCCGCGTGCCGATGCACACGGCCGTGACGCCCACGCCGGCGGCTTGCAGTGCGGGCAGCACGTCAACCATGGCGGTGGCCTGCTCGTTGCTATCGAAGTCGCCCGCATGGGTGAGGAAGAGGACGAGATGCGTTCCTTGAGCAGGCGCCAGCGACGCGGCTGACACTGTGTCACCACTCGAGACGCTGATGACGGTGCACTGCGCCAGAGCAGATAGCTCGCTGCTGGTCGCCTCCACTTGGCTTGAAGAGTCAACAGCAACCACACGTCTCCGGTTGGACTTCCCGCGCGCTGGGCAAAGCACGGCGACTGGCTTATTGCGAAGCGCAGACAGAGTGCCACGGCCATGTGCAGCAGCAACACTGGTGGCCCCCCGACACCGCGGAGCAGAGCGGGAAGGGTGCCTGTGCGCACAGGGCAGAGACGGTGCAGCGCCCCGAGAGGAGTTCTTGCAGCGCGGCGCCGCGAACGAGGCGCCGACACAGGTATGTGCGTCCATATGGACTGGCGCAACAAGAACGAGGCCTGCGAGGCGATTTTGAAGGTTCTCACGTCACTGTGTCCGCCCCCATATCCTCAATACGGCGCGTATCTCATCACATGCGCCGCCTGGTGCATGTGCTTCACCTTGGCTGCCGCCAGAGCGGGCGGCGTCAGGTCCCCCGACTGCTGCTCCTTCAACAGGCCCTCCAGCCCATCATCGCCCGCCAGCTGAGCCGCCTGCGCGACTGTGGTGCCGGCCACGACAGCAGCCACCGCGTGCGCGACCTCATCTCCGGCAGAGCCGCGCGCACGAGTGGCGTGCACAGCAGACACGACGCGCTGCAACTTGCCCAGCGTCGATGTGAGCCGAGTGCACGCGCCCGGCAGCGCATCCAACGTATCCAGCAGCTCCGCAGACGCGTCAGCAGGCACAAGCGCCATCGCATGCGGCTGAGCACCAGCGGTTGCAAGTGCAGCTTCTTGCACGCCACCACTCGTGCCTTCAGCCCGCGGCTGTGTTGCCGTGGCCAAACGAAGAGCAGCCTGTCGCTCTTGTGCGCGCAGACGGAGTCGCTCCGGCACTGCGCTGCGCAGGTGCTGCACGTTGCTGGCCAAGGCTGCAATGTCGGCTTCCAGCGCGGCGCACTCCGCGTCCAGCCGCACTGGTGGCGGGGCGGGCATCTCAGGCACCGGCAGGGCAGTCACGACACTGCTGCGCAGCGGCTCCGCGTTCTCCAGCCTGGGGCGAACAACAGATGCAGCGCGTGAGGGCGAACCGATGGGAGCAGTGCAAGGGACGCAACGCACCCGTCC
>Ga0164297_10005582_pt1 | contig 10708 bp, 12 predicted proteins | sample GEODES058metaG_FD_113539 | JGI IMG/M metagenome (GOLD analysis project Ga0164297, IMG submission 113539) | Dystrophic lake water microbial communities from Trout Bog Lake, Wisconsin, USA - GEODES058 metaG | ecosystem: Environmental > Aquatic > Freshwater > Lake | place: USA: Trout Bog Lake...
CAAGGTTTATGCGCGAAACACCGCGCGCTTTAAATACTGTAATCCGTCGTGTTTATTACCCAAACAAAATGCGACCCGCACACGCCTCAGCGCGGCCCAACAACAGGCCCGCGCGGCATCTCAAGGCCGGTCACGCGCAATTTCTCCAGATTCAGACCTGGAAAATGCACGCTGGTATAGATATTCCAGTTTTAGGGGTGATACACCACGCTCTTCACGGCCTTCTCGATCAGATCCCGATCCTTCGCAGTGTACGTGCAAACGTGCGCGTGCTTCACCGGCTTCTCCCCGTACTTCGCCTCATACGCCTTGCTCGCCCAGATCTTGGCCGAAATCAGCTGGCTCGAATCCAGAAGGAGTCCAAGCTCAGACGCCACCTGCTCCACAGTGATCCTAACGTTGAGCCTCTCACCCACCGTAAGGCACCTGAAAGCCCGTTTGTTCGCCAGGCTCGAAATGCTGCTCATGAATCTCTTGCGCGCAGCCTCATCCAACTCACCATTAGGGCAGAGGCTCTTGTACTCCCTCACCATATTGGCGTGGTTCTCGATCTCCTGCCTCTCGATATCCACTTCAAGCTTCTTCATCTCCAGTTCCTCCAGCTTCCTCTTGTGTTCCAGATTGATTACAGAAGTCTCAGTTACACCTCCCAAAGGCAGATCGACAGCCGGCTCCTCAGCGAGAGACTCACGATACAACTGCTGCATGGGCGCGTTCGACGCTGCATTGGCCTGCACATCCTGGATTAAGCTCTCATCGCCAGCCATTGCACGCCTAAACGTGTCACTCAGAAGCTCACGATACTTAGCGCCAAACTTGCCCCCAATGTGTAACACCAGCTTTTGGAGGCCAGCCAGTGTCATGGTTGGGGTCTCACGCTGTCCTTGTCCTGGAAACTTCATGTAAACAACACTTGAGAGTATTTCGCCACGATACTCAGAATCGTCAGCAACAAGGCTTGAAAAGAACATCCGAGCATGGCTGGCAGCTTTCTTCTGATCTTGCTCTTTTCCATCTTTCATATTATAGAGAAATAAAATGGTGAGGCAATCGTAGACAGAAAATCGCTGTTTCCCATCCTGATCACGCATTCCACGAACCGCGTTATCGTCTCCAACAGCAAGTTGGAACATCATTTAAAGTGAATTTGAAGCGACTGAACTCCCCCCACAAGTGGAGTTGGAGTTCTTTTTAGAAGTTGCAAAAAAATTTTGCCGCTTCTGAAGAAGTTGCACTGTGGTTTAAGACGACTCAACGGGCCTAAGAATAGTTTAAGTATAAAACCCGAAAACACGTCTTTTCCAGTCACATATCGCGAACCATACCATGGTTGATAAATGATTTATTAACCGCGCGACGCCGACCAATCAAGTGCAATACTTCCAAATCTCGGTGATCAGACCGCCATCCAAGACTTTAATGGGAGCATTTGCGCCGAGCCGCGGATGAAAGGCCATCGCGAGCGCAACGCGCCGCCTCCTCTCCTTTTTGGGAGCTCTGCTTTTACGCCATTCATCATAGTAAGCAATGAGGCTTTCCATGATGGGCTTCTGGTTCCGAGACAAATCCTGCAATGGGCCTTGCCAGATCTCGCTCTTGCCTGTGTAAGGCGAGGGGAAGCGCGAATGAAACAAGTACTCCTCGTCGTCGATGTCGTGCCTGATGATATGCACGGTCCCGATTTTGACAACTGTGTTGTGGTTGTACACCAATAACACCAAGTAAGTCCGGTACCAATGCGTATCGGAAAAAAACTTGATCTGAAACTGCTGCACTTCCGTCCGTCTCGCGTGATCGTCCGTCATATTGTGATTATTGCCATTCCAGTACTTTAAATCACAAAGTGTCGGGTCATGGAACGGGAATTCCATGTTAAGATCGTGGGTGGCACACGCTTAAATACAAGCGATTTGCCGGCAGTCACGGCGAGATGCCGGCAGTCACGAGTTAATTCGTCATTTTCGATAAATTTTTTACTATTTAAAGGCTGCGTTAGGTGCCGCGCATTCTAGTACCGACACTATGATGATGACCGAGCTCAGCACTTACGACGTGAACAAGACTGCCATCAAGTTACTTTGGACAATGATTATTGGAGGCCCTCAGGTCTCCGGCATCGATGTTCATGCCGCTCTCAATGAGTTGATACCGTTGCTTGATGAGCAGTGTAAGTTGGTGGCAGCAAAGATCGAAGGCCTCAAAGAAGATAACCAGTTCTTAATTGCATTAGTGTGCCAAATCGGGGATGATTACTTGAAATCACGTGACGACTTGGATTTGCTCCAATATCGCCGAGAAAAACTGCATCTCCAAGATGTTACTCGTCTAGTACGTAAACACAAAAGAGAACTGGCCCGTTTGAAGGCTATGCTCGCAAATGCTGAAAATCGGAGAGAAAATGAGAGGAAGTGGCTGTTGGCAATCACGTTTGCTTCTCACCCGCGTGTCGGCCAAGCATCGCCGATGGGCAAGCTCAATGACGATGTGTTGGCTAAGATCGCGCTGCTCACTCTGTCGTGAGGCGTTGTCGTGAGTACTTCTCACTCTGTCATGAAGCGCTGTCGTTTACTTGAATAAAATTTAAGCTGTTGTGAGACTTTCTAAGCGCTTTATTTTGTTTCGAAATTAACACATGTTGTTATAGAAGCAGTTTCCAACCAGATTGGCCAGCGCAACCCCCACCGTGCCTTGATAATGTGCACAATCGAATGATAAATCGAATAAGGGGCGGATGACTCTTGTGGTATCTATGAATCCTGCTATGTTATTAGCGCTAAATACTTCGCGTGTTTCATCGTTGTAAGAATCGATAATGTGTGGAAATCTGAAGTCAGTCGCTGGACAGCTTTTCATGCCTGGGCTAAAAGAGTGATAATTTGTACTCAGAAAGTAGAATAGCACGTCCCATGTTAAGATCGTGGGTGGCACACGCTTAAATACAATTATTTGGCGCGTCTTTTCAACCTTCTCATCGCCGGCCATAAGGATGAAAATTGTAACGTGTCGCGCCGCTCATACTGCAGTTGCCATGTTTGGCATCCTTCTTCATGAAGCAGTGAAGGCACATGTCCTTCACATATCCTCTCGCTGCCTCAATGGCATCCGGATGGTCCCTCTTCACGTCTTGAAATGCCTGACTGAACGTGTATTTCGTGGCCGTTCCAGACAGCCACAGTACATATGACGGATCTATCTTCGCCACTTGGCCCAGCGTGGCACCAACGTGCTTCCCGAATTCCAGTTTAAACTCTTCCATCAAATAACGCGTTTCTTTTTTGATTTAAATAAGTTGTGAATGCGTTGACGAGAGCGTACGCGCGCCATTCATTAATAAAACTATTTGTTTTGGCGTGTGGTATTATGCGCGTTCCTGTGCTTATCTTGTTTGCATTTGCGGTATTGCTGAGCTTATTTTGTGTGTTACAAGAAGAGGGCTCGACTTCCTTTTGGACAGAGGTAGATTACTACGCGCTCCGCTCAGTTGAATCGCGCCAGTGTTTTGCAGACCAGTCTATGGTCTGCACGTTTATGGCCTGCAGCGGGAGGGTGACGCGCAGATTGAGGTTAAACATGATGCCGCAGGCGGCGTGTGGAATCGGCGTTAGATATGTCAAGCGGAACTTGATAGGGCCTGAGTTAGCAAGTGTAACCGCTTATCCCGAGGCCCATCATGTGAATCATGGCGATGAGTGCGAGCGCTGGTTTTATGCCAATGGTAACGGCAGAGAATACAAGTTGATTCAAGACTATGTTGAGCGAGGCATTCCTTCTGCCGGTGTTTCTCTTGGAATCACATACCAACGAAATGTGTCACTCTCGCGCTTCTTAGTGGTATACGCGTGTGCAACCCTGCACAGCGAGTATTATCGCGCCATCACCACATTCAATCTACGGCGTTTAAAATGGACTCTGGGAGAGAATAGCACATTCATTATATTGGTAGAAGCCACGCCCAACTCGACCGAATCCTTTTCAGACGCGGATGTAATCGTCCATGCGGATTTTATCTCACCCAACAGCTTTTACGACGCCGCGGCATTTCAAGAGGGCATCCTGGAAGCGTTCCGGTTGTTCGGGCGCAATCTTGTAGGCTTCTCGGCTTTGATCATCCTAAACGATTCCATCGTGGGGCCGTGGATCAACTTGAAAGCCGCGTTCGACACATCTGAAACGCCCACTGTGATCACGATAGCTGTGTGGCAGAACGTGTGTGTGTGCGGCAGCGGCTTGATCTTCAATAGGGCGGCATTCGAGTCCCAAGCGTTTGTGGAGTACTGGCGCTTCGTTCGCTTCCCTTGTGGAAAATGGAGCGCCATGTTAATTTATGAGGGCAGCATGGTGCAGCACTTGCTGCGTTCGACGCCTGAGATGCGCTGCCTTACATTTACCAACGATATTCATAGTTTATCGCCGGTAACGGCGTGGAGAGAACGCGGCATCCCGTTTTATAAGCACAAGAAAGATTCGTCCGTGCTCGACTTCGTTGCGTCGCATGGTAATGTGGCTCCCGCCGATAACTTCCAACTTGAAACATGCATACTTTAGTCTTATTTTTTACCTTTGTTGAGTGATATAAAAGCAAGTATGTTTCTCATCTCACAAAAGACATTGTCATGCTTTTTTGGGAGCACTACCAGTTTATCCCCACTCACCGCGGGAATAACGTATTCGATCCTTTCCGGTTCGGATACTCTTTGAACGAGCGTTGGAGACTCAACTTCTTCAAGCGCGCCGAGAGGTTTGTATGGCGATCCTCATTCATCCGGGTGCGATGTGAAGTAAGGCTCCGCGAAGGCTTATTAACGTATACGTTTCACAGCACAGTGAACCGTCGCAAGTTCACTCTAGTGGGAAGGGACAACCGATTCATCTTCTTGCATGTGCATGATCGATGCATGCCGGTAATCCGCAACTACGGCGGCTTCCTGGCGTGCATGTTGCGGGAGAGTGGCCTCGACTGCTGAGTGGCAGGCGCGTTGGGTGGCGTGCGCCCGTAATAAATTATTTTCATGTTTTTTGGGTCTAACGCGCGTACGTCGGCGTCAGGCGTGAAATGGATGTGCAAGATTTATTACACGAAAATCACATGCGCAGACGTTTAAACGTCAGGGTGTGAACGTGATCAGCGTAAGGCTTCCAAGCCCTCAACGTCTTTCTCCTTTTCCGCGATTTTCCTTTGGATGAGTTTGATCGACATCCACATACCAAACATCAATATTTTTACCTCTCCATCTCGAGGTTCTTTGTTCATGTGATCTGCCAGTTCCATACGTGCATCCCTCAGTTGGATACGGAGTTCCGCCAGTTCAGCTTGCAGCTTGTCGATGTGCTCATCAAAAATGAAACGCCGTTTGGGAACGTCGGACATATCGATGTAAAATCGAAGGCTGGCCTATGCAACGGAGGCCCTTTTATATCGTAAATTCTTCTATAATTTGGAACAAATACTACGCGCTTTGCGTCGCATTTTTTATGAATTGGTTTACTATTTAAGACTTTAGTTTGCTTTCGCGCGCTCATTGCAAGTTTACAATGATCACCGCCCCGAACGCTTTCAAAGTTAACAGGGACGCCATCAAGTTTCTTTCCAGGATGCTGATTGGGAAGCCGCTCCTTTTTAGGATCGATGCTTTGGGCACTGTAATTGAGTTCAATGTGTTACTCCAAGAGCAGTGTAAGTTTGTGGAAGCCAAGATCTTTGCTCACAAGGAATTCAAGAAAATGATAGAAGGATTAGCTAGGCAGTACAAGAACGAGGCCGAAAACGGAGGGGACGAAACGGATTGGAACACTCATTTTATAATGCTGTATTTTCTCCCAACTGTTGCTCGTCGAGTACGTAATTGCAAGCGCTATCTAGCGCGTCTGAAGGCTATGCTCGTAAAGACGCAAACTTATCTGGGGCATCGGATGTTGGCAGTCATGTTGGCATGTCACCAGCGTGTGGGTCAATCGTCGGTGATGAACATGCTCGATGACGAGTTAATGGCCAAAATCGCCGTTCTCAGTGTGTCGTGACGCGCTGTAGCTGTTCAAGCGTTTTCGGGGTAATAAATTCTATTCGACTGCCGCCTCGTATCCGCGCGCCAAATTCGTTACCGCGTGTCAATATTTAAAGGCTTGTGTGTATCCTGAGCACACAAGCTACCAAACACTTAAGCATGCCTTCCAAGAGGAACCGTAAGTCGACTGATCCTGTTGCCCAGGCTGTCGCCAGATGGCTGAAACAAGAGGAGAATCGTGAGTATGACGAGCGCGAGCGTGTCACCTCCATCGAAAAGCGGATGGAGGAGAACCGCAAGGAGTCCGAGCTCTTTGCGAAGTTCGTGAAGGTGGCCATGGAGGATGGCCAAACCATGCGGCAGGCGATGGACGAGTGGAACGCCCGCCTAAACAGGGCGAAGGCCGAAAATGAGGCGAAAAGGCAGGCGGAGGCCGCGATCTTCGAGAAGGAGTACCGGGCCCGTCTGGCCGCATCTTGTGTGCCCTGGGACGCGTTTGAAAGGGCCGAGCGGGCCGTCGCACACGCGCGCTGGGAGGCTAAGCGCCCCATTAGCGACGAAGAATGGCGCCAAAACATTGCACTGGCGCTTAGTATGGGAACCCATGAGAGGCTTGGCGCTAGAAGCAAGTTGCAGTCACTCACTGCTGACAACTTTAGTTTGATCATTTCCCTCTGTTAGGACGCATTTGACGCGCAATTCCTGTAATAAACAAGTTTTTACACTTTCTAAAATTGGCATACGTTGTTGTAGAAGCAGTTTCCGACGAGATTTGCCAGGGCAACTCCCACCGCGCCTTGATAATGTGCACAATCGAATGATAAATCGAACAGAGGGCGGATGATTTTTGCGGTATCTATGAATCCCACCATGTTATTAGCGGAGAATACTTCGCGCGCCTCGTCGTTGTACGAGTCGATTATGTGTGGAAATCTGAAGTCTGTCGCTGGACAGCTTTTCATGCCTGGACTAAACGAGTGATAATTTGTACCGAGAAAGAAGAATTGCACGTTTGGAAAAAGCAATTTAAGTTCCGAGAGCCTTTTGCTGAACTGGATTAAAGATTCCTTGTACTTATGTCTTGGCCATGGGATCTTGGCTCCCCAAGACCCTGGCCACTGGCCATAGTTGATGAAAGCGTGCGAGCAAGCCTCCAAGCTGCTCTCGTGCTGTGCACTCCAATCATTATCATACAGGAAGAAGTGAAAATTTCCGTAGTGGAAGCCAGGATAATTGCAGCTTGCGCGGCCCAGCTGCAATTCTATCGGATCGCAGGCTTGGGGGTCGATCTGAGCCGTGATTGAATTCATGAGGTTGCGAACCTGCGAGTCTCCAAACAGACAGATTAGCGCAGATGTGTTCGCCCGCCGTCGTTGCTCCTGTGCTGCCCAATCGACGGGTGGAACAAGCGTCTTTAAGCCGCCGAATGCTTGAATGTAATCATCACGTGGTGGACATGGCGAAAACAGGTTCAATTCTTGGGCTATGTCTTGAGGTTGTCGTTCAGCCCATCGCCATAGGCTCGAGCAGTTGTCGGCGGATGGGGCTCGCTCCACCCATGAAAAGATGAAGGGAATGGTAAACAGCCGGTGTAAGCACGCTTCCGACCGAAGCACTGCTTCCGCGTCCGGAAAGCTCTGCATGTAAATGTAAACGGCGCCCGAATAACTGCCTTGGAGGCAGGAACTATAGCTGGCGACCCACGCTAAGTCGGAGTCGCTCCATGTAAAAAAAATAGTGTCGATCAGAGGTCCGTTGACGCGCACAAACGCGCCAATGTGCTCGGATAAACTCGAGGTGTTGGATCGTATCAGGAATTTGCCGTGGCCTCCCGAATTGCAATGTATGACGCTGATGGAAGTCGCTGTTTGACATTCGCAGGCATCGCTGGTTTCCGTTTCGTTATCAATATCATTGCTTGTTTTTTCTATTGATTTCATGATAAATTCTGTCAAATTGTTGGAAAATCCGGTCATTTCCAGCGAATCTGTGTTTTCTATGGAGGCTGTGATAAATTCTGTCAAATTATCGGAACCGCCAGTTACCTCCAGCGACTCAAACCTGATCAAAACGTTTTGCTCAAAATTTACGAGAAGCAAGCATATCGTCATGACAAGCATGATAAAACAAAAGAAACAGCGTCGGCCTGGCATCGAATTAAGATTTTAAGGATGATTTCGAACGGCCGATAATCAAACTCTTTTTAGCTAAGGGTCGCGCTATGTCGAATTTTTGATGCAAAAGTTTATTACGGGGCCACCCAAGAAAAGCACTAAGTGCTCAACAAGGGTGGCGAAGAGCCGGTCAGGCCGAAAAAAGGGCGCGCCTTAGACGCCAGTGAGACGCCGTTTGGCGAGCCACCCCTCAATCACCTCGTTGTTGGTGATGTGCAGCCACGAAAAGTCCGTGCCGAACACGCTGGTGAGGTCGCACAGATTGTCGTCCGCGTGCGGCGGATAGAGGAACACGACACTGCCGTGCTGCTTCGTGATCAAAGCCACACGGTCAACCGAAACGAACAACGTTTCGAATTCTACAGTGCGATTGTTGCAGTCCACCGAAAAAGAGAGCTTGAATTGCCCGTCTGCCATTTCTGTCAGACGGCAGCCCCAAAGGTACATCTCCAAGCTCCTCTCTTTGGCTTCTTGCAACAAGCAAGCGGTGACCCGATAAAGAGGCATCGGCAATTTCTGAAAGTCGTCCCTCAGAAGAATGTTCAGCAACTTGTCGCTGTTGCAGTGAAAGGCGTAATTTGCCTTGCACTGAGACTCGCCATATGGAGTCCACCAAGAGTCCCCGATCGGCTTCGGCACCACGGTGGTCTTAAGCATAGTCTGCAGATCATCGTGGAACTTCTGCGCCTTGATGTGCACAGGAGCCCGAAGGTAATCCTGATAGTTGTACCACTGCGGATACGGATCGTTGGGCGAGATAACGAGAGCCATTGTCTCGGCATCCCCGAGAGCGGAGGGGAAGACAATCATCGACTGGAAAGCGGCGGTCTGCATTTGGGATAATGTGTAATCACAAGTGCAGGGGCTTGTAGGGACCCTTTAAATATTGCGCGCGGCTACTAATTTTTGTCAAAAATTTATTGAACCGCCGCCCATGAAAGCAACTGCCGGTGAGGCGGCGCCCAGCTGCAGAATGTAAACCGAGGCCGCGAAAAAAATCAGTGGAGCGCGTTGTATTTAAGGCAGTAGATCGACTCGGGCTAATTCAAACCAAGTTTTTGATCTAATGTTCTCCAGCCTTCCTCAGAACGAGTCGTTCGTCTTTTCCGAGCAGCTTCGCGACTATATGGATTACCAGCGTCGCGCGGGCAATTCGTGGGAGGCAGAACTTCCTACCGACATATTGCAGCTTATCGACCGTTTGGCGGTAAACAGCAGGGAGTATACGGATGAGGAATGGCAGGCGATTCTCTACGAGACGCGTCCGGATGACCATGGCGTCAATTACTCCGTCACCTACGTGGACACCCCCTACTTTTATGACTGCTTCTTCGATGATTCCGACGACGACTTTGTCGACCGAGCCGAACTGGAGCAGAAGGATCAGCAATACGCTGAGGAGTACTACGCTCAGCAGGAGGAGGAAAAGCGGCGCAAGACTGAGGCCGCGAACGAGCGCGCGGAGGAGGACGAGGACGACTACGAGTGCTACTACGACGAGTTCGACCATGAGTCCAGCCTCCGCGCGGAGGTCGCTAGGCACAGCCACAAGTCGTTCGACTGTGACTGGTAAAGCGCGGGTGGTTTCAAGCGACGGCGGCGCGTAACGCGCCGCCGGCGGGTGGTTTCAAGCGACGGCGGCGCGTAACGCGCCGCCGCCGGGAAATAAATCGATTTCGATTATTAAAAACGCGCGGGGCAGATGGGTCATTACAAGCGCTGAGCATGATTACATCTAATCCTTTGGAGTTGGATGGGCTTCCTGATCTGGTGGTATACCCTATTCCCCCTATTACATTCCAGGCATTCTCACCGCCATCCATGTCTCCGTACGGTTTCGCTCAGGTGCCTCCCCCGATTTGCAGGGAAGAATGAGAAGGACGCCTGAACGGCGTGGGTCAAAATGAATCGTTTTAGTATTTATTCCCGAACCACGCGCGCGGCCGCGCGCTTAGATCATGCGAAGACGAGCTGCGAGGCGCAGCACCTCAGAGCTGTCGGGTCGATCGCGCTCCGGCAGCGGATCGTGGATGGTGAGCCAAGCGCCGAGGTAGGCGATGCGCGCGTCGAGATACTGCGCGTTAGACGAATCGCCCGTTTCCTTGGCTCGACGAGCGGCCCGGTAAAACTTCCGATACCGCTCGATGTGACCGCGGTCGGGCTTGTCGTAATGCTGGAGCATCCACGACGGGAGGCGGGTCTTTTCGATCCTCTCCCTCGGCCAGTGCTCGCCTGGCGGGGTCCACGTGACCTGCCCAAACTTCCTGTCGAAGAAAAGCCAACAGGTGATCGGGTTCTCCCTCGTGGCCTTGGACTGTTGCATCTCGTGAAGCTTCGGTGGTATCGCGCGCGCGCTCACTTAAATATTCGCGACAAATGGTATAATTATGGTTTATTCCCCGCCAGGCCCGCGCAAATTGCGCGGACCCGCACGCCAACCCCCGACCTACCACTCGCTCTACTCGTCCAAGGCCAACTTAAGCAGCTCCTGCGTCTGGATCTCCGTGTATCCTGCACGGTTCTCCATGACGG
>Ga0164297_10005583_pt1 | contig 10708 bp, 14 predicted proteins | sample GEODES058metaG_FD_113539 | JGI IMG/M metagenome (GOLD analysis project Ga0164297, IMG submission 113539) | Dystrophic lake water microbial communities from Trout Bog Lake, Wisconsin, USA - GEODES058 metaG | ecosystem: Environmental > Aquatic > Freshwater > Lake | place: USA: Trout Bog Lake...
GAAGGGACGAAAAGAATTTTAGAGATGTCTGATGAGCTTTTGCTGCCGACAGTTCCTCTGAGGAATCGACTTGATTACATGAGACGCATTTTCAGCAACAGGAAGGGTACGACTGAAGGGAGGAGGGTGCAAATAAAAAACTATATCGAGAGAATCAAGTTGGAAAATCTGAAGGAAACGCTGATCGAACTCATCATGTCGCGCACTTTTTGTTTCAATGATATTCTCGAGTTTGTAAGCGAGACTTTGAGAAACGGTTCGTCGATGAGCTTCGATCACATTTTTTCGGTCCTTATGTTGGCTTCGAAGATCGAAACAATCAAAAATAGGTGAGTTGGCTTGCGACTTATTTCTTCAATTTTCTGAACTTAAAGAGGAATTTTGACAGAGAAAGAGACAGCAGTTTGAAAGATCGATTTTCTTGGGTGAGCTTGGACCCAAGCTTCAAAGCTTTGTTCGCGGAGGCAAACGTGAGCATCATTTACCTTTTGCTAATCATCGCACTGTCGGCACGCACTGAGCGCGGAGCTCACTTTTGGGAGCCTCTCTTCCTGTTTTCGACGTACGAAAAGAATCTTTCACAAGAGGAGATAGGAGTGATGTGGAAAACGATTTTGCGGAGAACACACGCCGAGAGGGAGATTGAAAGCGACCGATGCACCTTGGGTTTTCTGGCAATGACCGAGGCCTGGATTCGCACGGAGGAGACAATCCTGACCCCCGTCGATTATCCAAGAGAAGGCCAGGCGTACTACGATCTTCCGCTTCTCTGGTGCCGTACGGAGCCGAGGAAATTGACATCGGATTTCAAGCGGCGGCTGGTGCGGCAGTACCTTCTGCTCTGCCGCCCGCAGACGGCCTGGGGGCAGCAATTGCTCTTGTCTCTGTTATCTCCGAGCGAATCGGGTCCGGCACCGCCGAAACGGCAGAGACTCGACACACAAGTGATGAGCGGAAATTGGGAAATCCGACTGGCGTACGAGTCGGTGCTTCGGACGCCCGCCGTTGCGCCGCCGCCGCCGCAGGAATTCGCGCGTCCCGACTCGCCGCCGCCCCCCGAGCTGGAGCGCAGCGACTCGCCGTCGCAGATGGTGCTGGAGCGCGCCGACTCGCCGCCGGTCTTCGCGTTTGGGCGCGCGCTGCCGGAATGGCGCGACCGCTCGGACCAACTCGCGGACGACTGCTGGCGGGATTTCCTGCGGATGCTGGACGAGCCCGCCGGCGGCACGGAGGACACGCACATCGGGGCGGCGCTGCGGATTTAATAGCGCTTCTTATGGCTGCGCACCGCCTCGGCTTCGGGAGGCGCTTCGGTCATGACGAGCGGCGACGGGAGGGTCGCCGGCATGACCCAGCGCACCGTGCGTTTTTTGCTGCGCCCCGCATCGCCCTCCATGGGCGGCGGCGGGGCGCCTTTGAGCCACAGCAGCTCGAATATACTCCACACGACTGGCAGCCACGCCTTGAGCAGTAGGAGGAGGAGCGGGAGGGTGAGCATGCCGCGGCCGTCGGACGCGTAAGCCACGGAGGCGCAGAAGAGGGTCATGACCGCGAGACCGAACAGGCGGCTGAAAAGGGACGGGACCGCGTCCAGAGTGAGGCCGTCCAAGAGGACGAGGACCATGAGACAGAAGGCGAAGAAGCCGAAGACGAGGCCGTCGTTGCCCGCGAGCCCGTAGATTGTGGCAAAGGCGCCGCTGGGGCAGGGCTGCTGCACGAGGCCGCTGAAGCGGACAAAGTAGAATGTGGCGAGAATCGCGGCCACGCTGTAGCCCCTGCGGAGCGGAGGTCAGCGGCGCCGGCGGATCGCGCGCGCGCGGGGCTCACCAGCCGTTGCCCGGCCAGACGCTCTCCTTGAGGCTGACGTACGCGCCGCCCGCGACGAAGACCTGTAAGGTCTGTAATGCGAGCGTGACGGCGCCAGGGACGAGGTAGAGCGTGAGCCCACCGAAGTAGAACTGGCGGTTCATGGCCTGCACGTCTTTATTGGGACAGCATACGGTCTGAGAGTCGGGGACATAACGGGATCCTGTGCTCCATATGTTGATTCCATCACTAAGCGCGTAAAAAAGGTAGGTCCACATGACGAGAGTGAAGCCGAGGTAGGCCCTGAAAGCCTCACTCTTATCGCGCATGACGGAGGCAAGCCCCAAGTTTAGTGTGGACATGGTGAGCGTGGAATACACGCAGAGGTCTTCCATGAGCGGTCTCTGCGGGATGAGATCGCGCAGCGTGATCCAAGCCCAGCCGAGGATCGCGAGTATCCAGGCCTCGATCGCGTAGATGATGCCCATAATCGCGAGTGGCAAGCGGGGGCCATATATAGCGCCGCTGGCGCGGCGCGCAGCGTCGATGAGCGCGGGGGTGGATTCCGGCTCGCGGGATCCGACCCTGGACGCCGTGAAGAGCGAAGACCGCCCGATGGTGCTGGACGTGCTGCGCGTGATGCAGGGCCTCAAGTGCTGCAGCACGTACGCGGTGAATCCGGCCGCGCGCGGGTACGAAGTGCTGGGGTGGATGCATTCGGATCACGACGCCGAGGTCACGCTGGAGCAGCTGGATTTGATCACGCAGGTGAACAATTTGCGGGTCAAGCCGGTCGGGGTGCGGGTGCACGCGGCGCTGAACAAGGTGTGCGTGCGGGTTCGGGTCATCTCGCTGTCGGAGCCGTGCATGATGAGCGAGACGATTTTGCTGAGCGTCCGGAAGCGCAGCCGCTGGGCGGAGGACTGAGGCCGTGTGGAAGATTGCTTGGCGGCACAGGCCGAGGTATTATATGCTGCGGGCTGGGTAAGGGGAAGACATGGACAGCCCAAGAAACGACCCGTTTCGGCACGCCCTCACCGAGGTGCGCATGCAGGCGCCGCCCGATTTTGTCGAGAGCGTGCGGGAAAAGCTGCGGTCGATACGCGAGAGCTTTCCGCACAAGGAGAGCACGGTGAACAGCTGCCTGCGGGGGCTGGAGGAAAAACCGACGCTTATGGAGATTTTAGTGGCGGCGTACGTGCTGAATGGCGGCGTGAGTCTCAAGTTTCAGATTCAGGAGGAGGCCGCGACGGATGAGCGCGATTTAGAACAGCTGATAAGCGAGATCAGTGAGGTATGGGCCGACTCCGGCAAAAATGAAAAAAAAAATGACGAGTGATTACAGCTGGATTAAATGCGATTGCATCTTTTGCACGATTTCTGTCCCGCGTGCTTCCGCGCGTCAGACAAACCGAATTGTTTTACCGAAATTCGGATAGAGGATTCGCGTGTCGACAAGGTTCAAATGTTTCATGCGATGGTTAACAAAAACGGCCTGCGGCTGCTGGATTTTTCGCGTTGCGGCCCGCTTTGCATTAAGAGGGCCGAAACGTGCCACATCAACTGCTTGGTATGCGATACAATTTTTTTCGATTGTTCGACAACAAAATCGAAATGATTTTTCGTGTTAGGTATGTGGAAAACCGGTGATTTTTAGGAGCGACGAGGATTTCGATTTGTGGTTCGCGCATGAAGGGGCTGATCGAGATTCGAAAAATGTGCTGAAAAAAATCGCGCATCGAAATGGAGCCAAGGTCACTTCGCGCTGGCCCACGCCTGTGCATGTGAGGTGCGCGCATCTCGCCCCGAGGTGCGGCTGCTGGATTCCCAAGGACGCAGCGTTCTGTTCGATTCACCACGGCGCAGTAAAAAAGGACACCGTTCCCCGCTGGAAGCAGATGATGGACAGCGATCCCGAGGACGAGATCATGCCCGTTTCGCAGCCGAAATCAACTGCGGCCCTGCCCGCGCCGACGTGGGCGAGCCTCATTGTCAAGATGAAGCCGGACGCGCCTAAGGGGGCCCTGAAGAAAAAGGCGGCGATCAAGGCGAAGGCGGTCAGCGTGGCCGAGGAGCAGCGCGAGGACTGGTACGCTACGCAGGCCGTCCCGACGAAGCACGGCCTGTTCGACATCCGCTTTCACGGATACTGGATGTCGCGCTCGCGCGGCCTGTTCTACCGCTTCCCTGACGGGCGCGAGGTGCCCGCGACGGGCGTGGATTGTTTTGAATGATTTATTACACGGCGGCGCGGCGCACAAAATGAAAAGGGGGCGCGCGGGAGGCCGTCCGGCCTCCCGCGCGCCGAGTCATGCCCTAAAAAGGGCTAGATGTTTGTGCGCCGCGCCCCGCCCTGCGTCGCTTAAGCAGACAGGAAGAGGTCGGGGTTGGCCTCAAACCCCAGCGCCATGATGATGAGCGGGGCCACCCTGCGGAGCTGCTCGCAGTCCTCGGTGCTGTTCGAAATCCCCATCAGCCGGTTGGCGATGTTGAGAACGACGTGAAAGCCGCAGTTGTTGTTGACTTGAACCGGACAGTCCTCGTAAACGACAGTGTACGTTTTGTCGGTTTGCAAGTAGTTGTCCAACTCAGTGCCCACCAACTGGGCCGCGCACCGGTGGCTGTCCGCATATTTCCGCGAGTTCGCGCTGTCTCTGATGCGGATCGTCGAAGTTTGCAGATCGACGCTCATGTACGCGAAGTGGTTGAACCCCGTCCCGTTTTCGAAGGTCTTATGCCTCGGCTTAACTTGCGAGAGCTGAAAGGGCACGATGATCTCGTTCTCCACCTCGTCGCCCGCCTTGATGGGAAGCACAGCCCGTCGGTGTTCTGTCGGCATGCCGACGGCCCCGAAGTAAAACTCAACGGACGCCACCATGCAAGTCCTTCCATCGACGGTTCTCACCCCCCTGACATGCTGCGTAGCCATGTTGCTCATGACTGGCACGTGAACGTCTTGGTCTGCCATCCCCATAATGACGGCGACAAGCAGGTCGAGTGCGTCGGCGTGCAAGAAGGAACCCCTTCCGAGCACGGTGAGATGATCCCAGCACACCTCGTGAAGGTTGTTCCCAAACAGAGCAAAAATAACATCCTTGTCTGTTTGGGGATTCCTCAGGATGTGGTCGGCCCAATAAACCGTGTCCCGGCGCTGAAGCAGCTTGAGAATAGCGGTCCTCATGCCAAAGTCCTCGATTTGGGTGTACAGATCGACCACCTCCTCGATGAACTGCTGCGAGAACCGCTTCCCCTCAGGAAACACGATAACGTCCCCGTCGCGGCGCGACTTGCCGGACGCGAGTTTCTTGAGAACCGCGCGGTCCACAGTAAGCGTCTTCCCGAATGACGTCCACTGCGTCCGCTTGAGAGGCAGCTTAGCCGTCTTGGGCGTTGGGACCCTGGGCACCGAAGGCGCCTTGACAGGCGTCGGCGCCCTGGGCACCGGAACCGCCTTGGCAGGCGTCGAAGCCCTGGAAGCCGCCGGCCGCGGCGACGGCTTGGCCGACGGCGCCGGCGACGGCTTGGCCGACGGCGCCCTGGAAGGCCGCGGCGACGGCTTGGCCGACGGCGCCGGCGACGGCTTGGCCGACGACGCCCTGGAAGACGCCAGCGACGGCTTGGCCGACGGCGCCCTGGAAGGCGCCGGCGACGGCTTGGCCGACGGCGCCCTGGAAGGCGCCGGCGACGGCTGAACCGACGGCGCCCTGGAAGGGCGCGGCGACGGCTGAACCGACGGCGGCTCGGGAGACGTCGACGAAGCGGCCCGCCTCCTTGGAAGCGCGAATGCAGATCGGGTCTCCCCCCTTCCCGCCTCGTAGATCGAGGCCGGATTGGAATCCCGATTCCAACCGGCAGGATCGACGGGGCTGACATTCACCGTGACCAAGAAGGAGGCGACCGTGATCGGCGTGGCCGTGCGCGGCGCCTGCTGCCTCGGCGTTTCCTCCCGCGGGCGCGACTCGCGCAGGCGGAAGGTGGTGTTGTTCAACTTTTGCGGGGTTCTCGACATTGGATCAGAGATTAACCATTAAGTCACGGCGCTTTAAATACTTACTGGAAAGAACGGTTTTCGAGTTCTAGATCGACGGGCGGGGGCCGCACTGTGGACGCGATTCGGGCCGCAACGGCCATGACGGCGCAGCCCGCCGCAAACATGTCGACGGCATCGTCGAAGCCGTTGTCCAGGATCTGGCGCAGCGAGGTGAGGATGCACACCGACAGGAGTGGGTCGACAGGGTGGCCGCGGATGGCGGCCGTAGTGATGAGGATGAGCGCGGGCATGGCGAGGACCGGCGCCAAGGTGATGACCGGCAGGGAGTGCAGGTCGACATCGAGGGATGTCATGTTGAATATGGCGCTCATGCGGTGCTCACAAGCGCTGTTGCTGAAGAGAACGATGGCCGCGAGGATGAACATGAACGGGATGGCAAACTCGCACAGTTCGGTCATGTCGGTGACGCGATGGCCGTTGTCGTGCTTGATGACGAGCATGATGAGCGGCGAGATGAAAGGGCAGATCATGGTGCCGATAAGCCAAGTGGCATTCATGCGGCGCGGGTCTAGATCGACTGTACCATTGAGCACGGCCGAGCACATGCAGAGGAGGAGCCCGGTGAAGGCCAAGAGGATGCTGGTGCTTTCCCAAGCCTTGGGCAGCACCTCGCCCTCGAGCCATGGGTCGGTCAGGTAGTCGATGGAGACGCAGACGAGGCCGATGCCGAAGCAGTATAGCGGCAGGGGCTGCTGGCCGGTGATGCAGTAAAAGGAGATGAAGAACATGGATCCGAGGCCGTAGACGAGGCACCACATGTTCTCTATCGTGAGCCGCGCGTGCACCGTCTCGGTTGGCTCGGCGGCCAAAAGCGGTTTGGCGTCTTTACCGTCGACGTCGTGCGGCGCCCCGTACTCCGGGCCGCGGCGGCTCAGCCCCCAGCTGCGCGGGCTGACGAAGCGGAGGATCTGCAGGAGCGCGTAGTAGCCCATGCCGACAGCGATGGCGGCCGACGAGAGCTCGACGGTGTGATGCATGTCGACCCGCGCGTCGGCGGAATCGTAAAAGCGGAAGAGGAGATGCAGACAGACGAGCAGGGTGGTGGTGAGGACGAGGTGGGCTGCCGCGGTCGACCCTCTCATTTGGGCGGGCGCTGTTTTCCTGTTTTTATTTGGAACAAGTCGACGGGCGTCATTGCCAGCAACGCGGCTGGCGCAGGAGGGGCGCGACGGCGGCCACGACTGCGCTTTGGGAGAAGCGGATCAGGTCCGGGAGAAGCGCGCCAAGCAGGTGAGCGCACGCGGCGCACTCGACGGATTGGAGGCCAGGCCATGCGACGAGCGGCACCGGCGGCCCGAGATACGCAGCAAAAACTACGAGCCCTGTGGCGCCGACGTAGCGGAGCCCCCACCAGAGCGGGCCGCCTAAAAGGCACGGTCGGTACGGCAGCGTGAGGAGGCCGTAGACGCTCGCGTGCAGACTGAGCGTGTAGGAAGCCGCGGGCACGAGCGTGGCGCTGGTGAGCAGCAGCGAGATCTGCCTGGAGTAGTAGGCGAAAAGGATCTGCAGGCCGAGCTCAGGCTGCCTGGATTCGAGCACGACGGTGGGCACACTTAGGCACGCGACGAGGGCGCCCGAGAGTATCCACGGCGCGAGAAGGGCCGGGGTCGAGACGAGCGCGTCGAGCTGCGAGCAGCCGGCGGCGCAGGTGTCGTTGCCCGACAAGAAGCGGTGCTGCCCGCCCGCCAGGGTGGTGGCGCCGACGACGGCCAACTTTCCCAGGGTTTCCATGCGCGGGAAGCGCGAAACGGGGATGTAAATATCACGCCTATTAAAAGGCGCACACCTCGGCCGCACGCATGCTGCAGCCGCTGTACGACGCGTACGACAAGGTGGAGGCGGCGCGTGAGGAAGAGCGGGCGCGCGCGAAGCGGCGCTTCACCGCGATCGAGCGGCACATGGGCGTGTCGGAGCGGGACACGGCGCGCAGGTCGACGGGGTTCGCGCGGATACGCCGTTGCCGGGACGCGCTGGAGGCGCTGGACCGGCGCGGGTGGAACCGGTCGTTCCATCAGCGCGAGTTCCACGACCAGTTCATCAGGGCGTGCGCACGCATCTTCTGGAAGACGGAGGCGCCCGGACAGTTTGCGAGGGACCACCAGCTGATTCTAGAAAGCAACGGCTGGGCGTCGCTGACGCAGGAGGTGCTCGTGTCGACGCCGCGGCGCTTCGGCAAGACCATCTCGGTATCCATGTTTGCCGCGGCCATGCTGTACAGCACGCCGAACCTGGAGATGAGCATCTACAGCACGTGCAAGCGCATCTCGCAGAAGCTCCTGCGCAACGTGTACAAGTTTCTCGGGCTGATCTACGCGGAGACGGGGACGCCGCCGATGCGCGAGATACGGCTGAATTTTGAGGAGATTGTACTGCAGGTGCGCTCCGAAACCGGGCGGCGCGCGAGCCCACAATGACGCGCGAATCGCACAGGGCACGGACGGCCGCCAGGACGTGCGCGTCGTCAACTCGTACCCCTCCAAGGTTCGTCACTCGCGCGTTGCCGCCGCGCGGAGATGGTCGGCCGTCAGGGTCTCCACCTTGCACAGGGACGCGAGATCGTGCGCTGCCGAGAAGCGGCCCTCGAGCATCTGCTCGCTGGCCTCCTGCAGGGCGTCGAGGGCCTCCTTCTGCCACAGCAGGTCGCTCTTGATGTCGTTGCCGATCGATCGCGCGAGCTTGCGAAAGCTGGTGCGCGGGAAGGCGGGGCGCTGCTGCTTGCGTTTTGGCTTGGACGGCATCGGTGGTGCAGCGAGGGCAGAGGCCTTTAGTACGGCCGGCGTTCGACTCGCTTTTTTTAGGCCGACTTGAGCGCCGCCAGGGCGGTAGCGGTGCTATCGATGAAAGTGTGCGTCGCGGATTTCTCAGGGACATGCAAGGTGCAGGTCACTCCTGTGCCGATTTCGTGGACAGTCATGAAAATGCCGTCGGAGTCGGGCCGCTCCCGTTGGATCCGGTTGATCTCCTTGGCGTAGAGGCTCTTAATGGCGTAGACGAGTCCCACGATCTGTGGGGAGGACGGGGTCTCGAAGAAGCTGACGGCGGTGTAGGTCACGCCGGCGCGCCGGAGCGCGCCGACGTCGCTGTTGACGGTGACGAGCGGGGCGGGCGCGGCCCACAGCGACAGCAGGCGCTCGAATGTGCCCTTGTCCGCGAACGGCGGCCAGACCTCGTCCAGGATGTCGGCGCCAGGACCGGCCTCGGTGACGCCGATGCCCTTGAGCTGGCACTTGGCGAGCGCGGCGGGCCTGCATCCGGCCCCCAGCGCGCCAGGGAACTCGCTCTCGTCGAGTGGCAGCGAGCCGCTTTCGGACGGGTCCGAGGCAAGGCCGGTGAACATGCACCATTGGTAGAAGATCATGTCGGAGGATTTGTTCTGGGTGTGGAGGCACTGTGAGACGATGGTAGGGCGCGTGAGCCCCCTGATGGATCCGTTGGGGACGGCGCCGCGCGGGCCTGGCGCGGCCCGCTGGTCGATGGAGACGTTGGTCACGCGGATCATCTCGCTGGCAGTCTGGCAGAGCATGGTGAGGAACTTGCTCATCGGGAGCTTGACGAGCGCGGGCTCGCCGTTGCGGGCGATCTTGCAGGTGTATTCGGGCCCGTCGGGTAGGTCGGGGTAGACGCGCATGTTGGTGGTACCCTCGAGGAGCCGCACGTAGGGCTGGCCGTCGTCGCCCTGATGGCGCAGGACGGCGAAGCAGTGCCCGCACAGGTCGGGGCTCCGATCGATGCTGCTCGCGGTGCCCTCCGTGGCGTCTATGGCGGACGCGGCGCCCGCAAGCCCCACCGTGAGTTTAATCTCGACCTCGTCTGTCATGAGCATGTGTTGGAGGCGAGTGTAGAAGTGGGCCGTCGAGACGTAGCACTTTTGTGTCCAGTGCCGGAAGATGCCTGTGCCCTCCGCGCCGACGGGCGCCCCGATTTGCTGGGACGGGCTGAGCTCGCTCAGAAACGCCGCCGTTGACATGTCCTTGTTCTTGACGGTGTTGACGGCCATCTGCCCTGCGCTCGCGGTGGTCTCGCAGTCGTCCTGCGCGCGCAGGCGTCAGTCGGGGCTGTGCGCGCGAAAACGAAACGCGCGCACCTGCGTGATCGGCCTGTTCAGTTCGATGAGCTTGCTCTGGTTCTCCTTGAGGGCGGCGACGTGAGCGGCGTGCGTCTCCTTGGGCGTGCCTCGACCTTCCGGCACCGCGATCGGAGGCGGCTTGTCGAAGCTTTGCTGAAGGTAAGTGAAGACCGAAAAGGGCTCGCCCACGTCCTCGGATACGACGGGCACAACTTTCAGGCGGAACCCGCTCGCCTCATCCACGACGACGCCCAGCGCCATGTTTTCGTCGGGTTGGTACCTGCGTGCGCGCGCGTGAGCAAGGCGTGGCGCCAAGGCGTGAGGCGCGCGCACTTACGGGGCCGCGCCGGCGTCGGACGTGATGCCCCAGAGGACATCTCCGGCGAACTTGGCGAACTCGCGCGGCGGGAGCGCCAAAACCTCGTCGATGGTCATGCCGCTCTGTGTGACGACCATCTGCAGGTAGTAGGCCAGCACGGTGTGCGGCAGCGCGCGCTTGAGTCCCGCGATGTTCCTGTCCATGGTGGCGTAGTGGATGTTGGGCGGCGGGATGCCAATGGACTGATTGCCGCTGTTGGAAAGGAAGCTGAGGCCGTTGAGGAACGGCTTGACCGGCTGCGGGACGCGCACCTTGCTCTTGGTCACAGCCGACACGAGCGACGACGAGAGTTTCTTGATGTTCTCGTTGTACTCGCCGACGCGGTAAAGCGCGGACCGCCTGAGCCGCGAGGTGTCCACCGAGCCGCGCAGGCGCAGCTCGATGAGGGAGACGACGGGGGTGTTGA
>Ga0164297_10005586_pt1 | contig 10703 bp, 9 predicted proteins | sample GEODES058metaG_FD_113539 | JGI IMG/M metagenome (GOLD analysis project Ga0164297, IMG submission 113539) | Dystrophic lake water microbial communities from Trout Bog Lake, Wisconsin, USA - GEODES058 metaG | ecosystem: Environmental > Aquatic > Freshwater > Lake | place: USA: Trout Bog Lake...
AGGCGACGGGATATCCTATGAGCATCACGATGATCAGGCCCATAAACATCATTGGGGCCATCCATTCAATAATATTCATTGCAAGGGTTTCTCATAGTGAGAGTCCATGTTGTATTGCCCGCGAAGATACGCAAAGCGTTTGAAGATCTCTGCAACGCCTTGCAAGACAAGGAGTGCAGAGCCAAGTGGGATAAGCATCTTTACAGGCCACCGTATAAGTCCTTGTGCTTGACTAGACATCTCAGCAGTTGCGAGCGAGTCCAGTGCAAGCGGTAAAGATAGCCAAAAGAGAATTAAACACATGGGTAATAAAAACAATATTCCTCCACATATGTCAATCCATGCACTCGTGCGAGGAGCGTAATTGCCGTAGAAAACATCAACCCTTACATGCTCATTTAATGATAAAACTGCAGGTGCTCCTAACAAGACGATACCTGCAAACATATACCATTGCAACTCAAGCCATCCGTTAGAACTGATTCCAAATAGATACCGAATCACTGCGTTAAATGAACTCACCAGACATGCCAATAAAACCAACCCTGAAGCGAATTGACCAATTTTGCGGTTGATATGGTCTGTGAAAGTAATAAATTTAAGTAAGGCGTTCATGCTGTTTTTTTAGATTGATGAGTGAGTTCATTAACATTTACAGTGTTCTTTGAAAATTTAATAAAAATCTATGGATACTTACCTTAGTTTTATTTGTCCGTGCTCAAGAAAACTAACCCGCTGAGACAAAGTTAGTTACTGCACCCTCAGATGCGTTTGAAACAAGACGAGCGTATTTACCCAATACACCGGTAGCTGCTTGGGGCCAATCTGGCGCTCTCCAGGCGGCACTTCGAGATTTCAAAACATCCTCAGGCAAATCAACATCAAGCCTTCTTTGCTCCACATCGATCACTATGACATCACCTTCTTGGACTATTGCGATGGGACCGCCTTGTACAGACTCAGGGACCACATGACCTATCACAAAGCCCCGTGTTGCACCAGAGAAACGACCATCAGTCACCAATGCAACCGTTTCACCTAGCCCAGATCCTTGTAACGCTCCGGTGACGAGTTGCATTTCTCGCATTCCGGGACCACCTACGGGACCCTCATTTCTGAGCACCAAGACATCATTGTGGGAAATCTTGCCGTCTTTGATGGCTTTAAAGGCGTCCTCCTCATTTTCAAAAACCTTAGCAGGTCCGCGGTGTATTTTTTTAGTTTGACCAGAGAGTTTGACTACACAACCACCCGGTGCTAAGTTGCCACGCAAAATGGCAAGCCCTCCATCAGGCTTGACTGGATCGGTAAAGCTGCGGATAACTTTTTGTCCCGTTGTTTCTGGGGCATTTTTAATTTCCTCTCCCAGGGTGCGTCCGGTTACGGTGGACTCCTCTGTGTGTAACAGTCCTCCTTGAATTAATCTTTTACCTACGACAGGCATTCCACCTGCCTCATACATTTCTGGGGCTGTAAATTGCCCCCAGGGTCGTAGATCTGCGAAGACAGGGGTTCGCTTTGATATGGAATCAAAATCATCAATGGATAAAGGCACCTCAAATTCTCTTGCCATTGCCAATAAATGCAAAACTGCGTTGCTAGACCCACCCGTTGCCATCACACCCGTAATGGCATTGATAAAGCTTTGACGATTAACAATGGAGCGAGGTGTCACACCACTGCGAAGTAAATCCATGACCATTGAGCCACATGATCTTGCCGCTTGAGCTTTGGGTGCGTCAGGTGCGGGTATGGAGTTAAACCCCATGGGTGAAATCCCTAACATCTCACACGCTGTAGCCATAGTGTTGGCTGTAAATTGTCCTCCACAAGCGCCAACCCCTGGGCACGCATGGTCCTCTACATCTTTGAGTTCTTCATGCGTAATTTTTCCAGAGTTCAAAGCACCAACGGCTTCATAGATATCTTGGATTGTTAATTTTCGATTTACAAACATGCCCTTCTTCAATTGAGACATCCCAGAGTGAATCGATCCGCTGTAGAGTAATAAACCCGGAATATTTAACCGACCCAGGGCCATTGCCATTGCCGGAATAGTCTTGTCACATCCTGCAATGACGACAATGGCATCAAACATATGACCGCGAGCAACCAATTCAACTGAATCTGCAATCACTTCTCGACTAACCAAAGATGTTTTCATACCTTCGGTGCCCGTCGTAATCCCGTCATTGATTGCAACGGTATTAACCTCTAAAGGATTTCCACCAGCATCACGAACACCTTGCATGACTTGCTGCGCAAGGTCGCGGTGATTCCAATTGCAAGGCATCGTTCCAATCCAACAATGTGCAACTCCAATTTGCGGACGCTTCAAATCGTTATCGTTAAATCCCACTGCCTTCATCATCCCCCTAGCAACAGCCCGGTCTGGTCCATCCAGTAAGATTTTGCTTTTGTGTCGAATATCAAAGGTATCTTTTTTCATTTATTTTGCTCCAACGGATGTTTGGAAAAAAATGCCAAAAGTTCAACCAAAGTTTGCTCCGGTGCCTCCTCTGGTATGAAGTGTCCACAAGGTAAGGCCTTACCTGTAACGTCTAATGCGACTTCTTGCCAATCAGATAAACAATCAAACATAGAGGCAACAACGCCCGTGCTACCCCAAAGAGCTTGCAAGGGCATTTTCAACTTCAGACCTGAGGCACGGTCAGCCCTGTCGTGATCTAAATCTATACTCCCAGATGCGCGGTAATCTTCACAACTCGAATGAACTGCTTTGGGACTAGAAAATACGCGAACATACTCCTCTATCGCTTCAGGTGAAAAGTTACTCAGATCAGGCTCAGAGCGGCCCACGCGTCCCAAGATATTAAAGGGCACTCTTCCTGCAAGCATCTCCTCAGGTAAGGGTGAGGGCTGCAGCATAAAGAACCAATGGTAGTAAGCTCTTGCGAAATGCATGTCAGTTCGCTCAAACATCTTTAGTGTTGGAGAAATATCTAAGACTGAGATTGTGTGAACATTTTTTGGGTGATCAAGTGCCATCCTATGAGAAACACGCCCGCCTCGGTCATGCCCTACTAGATGAAAGCGCTCAAAACCCTGTGAGCTCATCAGCTCAACCATGTCGTTTGCCATTACACGTTTTGAATAGTTAGAGTGATCGGGTAAGCCTTTGGGCTTAGAAGAATCTCCGTACCCCCTAAGGTCAGCACAAATGACCGTATACCTACTCGATAACGCTGGAGCCACTCGGTGCCAACACGATAGAGTTTGAGGATACCCATGCAACATCAAAACGGGTGGACCAACGCCTGCCCGAAGGTAATGAATATCAGCTTCGCTGCCCTTGAATAAGTGACTGGAAAAGCCAGGGAAGAGCTTTGCTTGAGCGGCGTTTGTTTGATTCACATCTTCTCCCCAATGGATCGAAAATTTAGACTTGCGATTTAAACGCCAAAACCAATTTGACGCCAATCTTCATTACTTGTATACTCGTCACATGTTCAGTCATTATACCAGTAAAAACTTTACAGCATAGTTTTAAATAAATCAGATACGAGGAATTCTCAGAATGAAAAGAATTGGAATGGTTGGGGTTGGAATGATGGGGCACGGTATTGCTACAAACCTACTTAAACACGGGTATGAATTAATACTTTATGAGCACCCAGGTAATCAACCCTTAGAAAACCTGATCTCGGATGGGGCAAAGAGTGTTAGTGATCTTCTCCAAATCACATCTGAAAGCGAAGTGATTATTTTGGTTTTAACCGGCTCAACTCAAATCGAGACCGTGATGAACTCTGAGCGTGGTATCTTGTCGGGGCTAAAGTCAAACACCATTGTGATTGACTGCTCTACTGCGTTGCCAGCATCTACCAAACGTATAGCAAGTGCGGTGAAAGCCAAGGGCGCTCATTTTCTTGATTCTGCAATGACCAGGACGCCCAAAGAAGCAGCCCTAGGAAAATTAAATTTACTGGTCGGTGGTGAGGCTGATTTACTTGAAAAGTGTCGACCTTTGCTTTCCTGTTTTGCAGAAAATATCACCCATGTTGGACCTGTGAGCGCTGGGCATAGTATGAAGTTGCTTCACAACTATGTATCGCTTGGGATGGTAGCTTTAATCTCGGAGGCTGCTGTGTGCGCGCAACTGAACGAAGTCAGTTTCAGTGCATTCGTAGAAGTCCTGGCCAGCGGTGGAGGTGGGGGTACCGCACTTGAGCGGCTAAAACCTTTCTTACTATCCAAGGATACTTCGGGACTTAAGTTTACGGTATCAAATGCGTGTAAGGATATGAGTTATTACTCCACAATGGCTGATGATGTCGGAGCACTTAAAGGGATTGCAAATTCAGTATTAGAGACCTACAACCAAGCACTTATTAAGAGCAGTCCAGATGCGCTCGTACCAGAATTGTCCTCCATTTTAGGGAAAGACCTTTAAGAAAAACCTTTAAGAAAGACCTATAAGAGAGATTAGTCGTCCAAATATTGCCTCTTGTAGATTAACTGAGCCCCCATAAGCCGTCACCTCCGAAGAGACAAAACTTGCTTCCTGATATCGATTCTTTAGCTTTATTTGTACGTGCTGCTGAACTACGCAGCCTGACTAAGGCAGCAAAGGCGTCTTACATAGGCCTAGCCGCCGCTAGTCGCAGGTTGGCGTTGCTAGAACTTGGTTTTAAAACAACTCTACTTGAACGCTCATCCAAAGGAGTTGAACTTACACCTGCAGGAGCTTCACTGCTCCCCCATGCAAAGGCTCTTTTAAACGAAGTCAACGAAATGCACGTTGAAATGAGCGAGCATATATGTGGTCGTAAGGGAGCGGTCAGAATTCTCGCAAATACCTCAGTGATGACTGAGTCCTTACCAAAAGACCTTGCCACTTTCACAAACAAAAATCCTGAGATAAAAATCGCATTACAAGAGCGTTGGAGTAATGAGATCGTACGCCTTGTGCTCTGTGGGGAGGCAGATCTGGGAATCGTCGTAGAAGGAGTCCAAACAGAGGGACTGGATACTCACCTGTATAAAACAGATCAAATTTCGGTACTTTTGCCCCGCAACCATCCGCTGAGTCAACGCCGTGAAATTAAGTTTAATGATCTCGTGGATAATGATCTGATAACTCTGCAGTCAGGCTCATCTATCATGCGATTGCTAACAGAGCGAGCTTTGATAAGTGAAAGGAATTTGCAATTAACTGCTCAAGTCCGCAGCTTTGAGGCAGTCACCCAACTGGTCCAAGCAGGACTTGGAGTAGGACTCTTACCTCAACAAGTTGCCAGCAAAGCGGCTCAAGCACTCGGATTAATTGTCCGCACCCTAGATGAGTCTTGGGCAAAACGCAGAATGCTTATTTGCATCAAGAAAGAGCGCGTATCCAAGGGTTGCGTAACGCATTTAATGGAGCACTTGCGGTATTGTTCTTGTGAGCAAAATTAGATTGAGGCAGGGAATTGAGATTTAAATTTTCATGCACCCACTGCTTCAAAAGCTTGGGTGCAGGAGAGAAAAGCTCTCAATCCCCTAATTGATATTTATTTCAAAGCATCCATACATCCTTAACGACCAAGGGCTCAATTTTTTCAACAAAGTTTGGGAGATCCGCCAAAAGCGTTCTGCCCTCTGGACTATCCAGGGATGCAATTAGGTCCTGCTCAGTATCAAACCAAAGCTCTGAAAATCCGTCATAAGGAAAGTGTGGAAAGCGACCTGGCTCAAGTAAATTGACTGAGTAGCGTCTCATACCAGGCAGGCGTTTACATAACTCAGCGTGAGTGGTCAACCAATGGTGTTCAAACTGCTCGCGAGTAAGAGTCGACTTTTTTTGCACCAAACCAATTCGTTTGTAAAATATTTGTTTCGACATTTCATGCTCCAAAAAAAATGTCCCTCGATGCTAGTAGATTTTTAACAAATTGAATATCAATTTTTAATCAAGAAGGTCTTCGAAAATATCGTAGGCAAACAAATTAAGCGCATCCATTTTGCCGCGAACGAAAAGCTAAAAGTGTAATAATATTTTTAAGAAATCTTGCAAGGCTTGGCTCTTTTGATTTTCTTTTCTCGTACAAATAAGCATCTGTCTCACAGCCCAGGCCTCTGGCAAAGGTTTGCACACCAACTCTCCTGTACTGGCCTTTGACATACCGAAATCTTTTGGTAACAAGCCAACCCCTAAATCAGATTGCACCATTTTTAAGACGGCCTCAAAGCTTTTAACCTCGACTCGTAATTTCATGGTTTTTTCAAGATTGGTGGCCTCCATGGTCAACAGCTTCATCAAATTAGCGCTAGCCTCTAAACCAATTAGCTCATAGTCCAAAACATCAGCGAATTCAATTGATTTCTTTTTGGCCAATGGATGATCTGCTCGAAACAATGCCGCAAGATGATCAGTACGGTACTCGAAAATATCTAACCCATCAACGATCGCACCCTTAACAATAATTCCAACATCTGCCTCACCTGACAAAACAGACTGAATAATTTCAGTGCTCCATGCTTCATGCACAATCAACTTGTAGTCTGGGTAAGCTTGTGAAAACCTTGCCAAATCCTCGGGTAGGTACTGCGCCATTGCAGAGGAAGCGGCCAGTACCCGAAGCACCCCTTTACTACCAGTCTCAAAGGCACTCATCTCTGATTGCATCTTATTAAGATCAACTAAGATATTTTTAGCGTACTCAACCAACGCACTACCCGCATGTGTGAGCTGAATACCTTTTGAGGTTCTCTCAAATAAAGTGGTATTGAATTTATGCTCTAAAAGAGCTATTCGTCTGCTCGCAGCGCCCAAGCTCATGTGAGAGGCCTCAGCAGCTTTGGTGATACTTCCACACTCTGCCGCCTTTACAAATAAAGCTAATGAATCATTATCTGGGAGCATTGTGGATATTAAAAATTCTCAATATGTAAGAGCTTGCAGGGACAGACTTTTATAGTATTACAAATATTTTAACCGAGGTTCACATGAGCCTAATGTCCGAGGTTGAGCGCTCAACCTGTACATCACACAAGCTACTGCCCAATTGAAAACGCCCCACACAGAGTGGAGCGTTAGGAGTAATAAATTGCAGATATTTGAAAACGATTTTTTAAAATCGATTCTTTAAAATCGATTATTTAAAATCGAATCTTTAAGATTGAATTTTAAGATTGAATTTTTAATTGCAATTCATTCCACTGTGTCTAAAAGTATTGAAGGGTACCGTCAAGTTACCCTTTCACTTTTTTCAATTAGCTGGATAGCTTTTTATTTTCATATCCAAAATATCAGCTTTAATTGCTTTTACCCACTCAGGAGATTTTTGACCTACTGGGGTCGTCGTGACGTCGGCAGGAATAATCATCATCTGGTCCATGACTTGGAATGGATACTTAGAAGATTTTTTAGTAACCCCAAGCAACTGATCTTCCAGTCCTTGGCCGTCTGACCTCATTTTGACAGTGCGACCAAAACCCTTAAATTCAACAGTATGCATCGCATCGGCTAATTCCTCAGTGGTTGGCCATTTACCGCCATTTAACTTCATCGCTTGATCGTATCCGGCTTTTAAGCCAGCAAAGGCTTGAACCATGTGATAGACAGAGTAGATAGGATATGAATCGGTTTTGGCTTTGAATTTTTGGATGAACTGCTTATGCGCTGCATCATCTTTTGTCTCTGGGTGCAGGAAATAATGGTCCCCCCTTGCACCAACAATCACTCCATCAGGCAAAGTCGTACCCAATCTCTCTAGGGAACTCTCTGCCAAGGGGAGTACAAAAGTAGACTGCTTGAACAATCCACGTTGAGCCGATTGGCGTACAAAGGTATCAAGATCACCGCCCCAAGAAGTTGACAAAATCACGTCCGGTTTGATGGCAGATAAACGGGAAACCTCTGTGGAGAAGTCAGATGCGCCGAATTTAGGAAAAAATTCTCCGACAACTTTTACATCAGGCTTTAATGCCATCAATGTGTTCCTAAAAATCTCCCAAGAGTCACGGCCCCACGCGTAGTCTTGATTAACAACTGCGATTGTTTTGAAGTTGGGATTGGTTTTGAGCAAATAAACGACTGTTGCAACCATCTCTGTTGTTGCATTAGCCTGGGTACGGACAACATAGCGAAATTTCTTTTCCTCTAATAGTTTTTCGGTACCGCAGTCCCACATAATGTTGAGCACTTTAAGGTCTTCTGCAACAGGAGCGACGATGTTGCAGTTGCCGCTTGATATGGCAGATATCATCGTGCGTACATCTTGGTCTTGAACCACACGCCTGTACTCCGAGAGCATTTTGTCAGCACCCAGACCTTCATCAATAAAAATAGGTGTTATTTTTACTCCACCTATTCCGCCTTTTGCATTGAGGTCATCGATCATAATCTCTGCGGCTGCTTTTGCGGGAACACCAAAAACAGAGGCAGGACCAGACAGAAATGTGGTGATACCTAGTCTAAGTTCAGCTGGTTTTTGCTGAGCCAATGCAACCCCTGAGAACATCAGTGCGCTTAGTAAAAGTGTTATTTTTTGTGAAATCATTTTATTCATCTTTATCTCCTTAAATTATTAAACCGTACGTCCACCGTCCACAGGTAATTCAACACCTGTGAAGAACTCTGCCTCAGGGCTTGCGAGAAAGAGCGCTGCAGCCGCCACATCGCTTGGGAGCGAGAAACGCCCCAGTGGTATAGATCCAAGAAATTTAGCTCTGTTCTCAGGTGTATCAGGCAAACCCATGAATTGAGTAAACATGCCAGTCTCTCCTAAAACTGGACAAATTGCGTTGACACGAATTTTCTCCGGACCCAACTCAACAGCCATTGATTTAGAAATAATATTAACAGCCGCTTTGGATCCGTTGTACCAGGTTAACCCAGGGCGTGGACGGATGCCAGCAGTTGAGCCTACGTTCAAAATAACCCCGCCACCGTTCTTGCGCATAAGAGGCACTGCGGCGTGAGCCATATGAAAAATGGATTTGACGTTGATATCGTATACGCGGTCAAACTCCTCCTCTGTAACGTCTAAGAGCGGTTTATTGATATGGGTCACGCCGGCGTTATTGACAACGATGTCGGGAACACCGAAGGTTTTAACGGTGTAATCCACTAGTGCTTTTACGCTTTCAGATTTTGAGACATCACAAGTAAACGCACTTGCTGAGGCTCCAAGCCTAGTGGCTACTGCTTTAGCTGCGTCCCCCCTGATATCTGCAATGATCACTGAGGCACCCTCTTTGACGTACACCTCTGCTATACCCTCTCCAAAGCCTCCACCTGCACCGGTCACGATTGCAATTTTTTTATTTAATTTACCCATTTGTCTCTCCTTATTTATCCGTGATAGTTGATAACAGTTTTTGTTGCGCTTACCTCTTCTAGCGCTAAAAATCCTTTTTCGCGTCCGTGTCCGCTTCGTTTTACACCTCCAAACGGTAACTCAACACCCCCGCCTGCTCCAAAGGCATTGATGTAGACCTGTCCAGCTTTTATTGCTTTTGACACCCTTTGTTGACGCCCCCCGTTCTCGGTCCAAACAGCCGCCATGAGTCCGTACTGCGTACTGTTGGCTAAGGCAATCCCCTCTGCTTCGCTATCAAAGGACATAGCCGCCAGAACGGGTCCAAAAATTTCCTCCTGATTGCATTTGTGCGCTGAGGGCACATTACCAAGTAGGGTCGGCGTAACGTAGTAGCCCTCTTGCGGAATTCCAGTAGCCATCACCCCTTGGGCCACAATTTCGATATTTGACTTTCTTGCCTCACTTAGAAAAAACTCTACGCGCTCTTTTTGTGCAAGGTTAACGACCGGCCCGCAGTCTAAGTCCATATCAGGGGTGCCTACTTTGATTTGCGAAAACTGCTTGGCAAGCCTTTCCATGATTTGAGGATAGATACTTTTTTGCACAATCAAGCGACTTCCTGCGGTGCAGGTTTGTCCTGTATTGGCAATAATTCCACGAGTAATGATGGGGACAGCTCGGTCCAGGTCAGCGTCGCTGAAGACCACATGTGGGGATTTACCACCAAGTTCGAGAACACATTTAATGACGTTTTTAGCGGCCGCTTTTTGAACCAACACACCCACTTCGTTTGAACCGGTGAAGGAAATAAAATTAATGCCTGGGTGCTCCGAGAGGGCCGCTCCTGCCTCCTCTCCTAAACCAGTGACTATATTTATCGAACCTGCGGGGAAGCCCACTTCTGCGGCGAGTTCAGCAATACGAATTGGGGTCAGGCAAGCATCCTCTGCTGGTTTAACAACCACTGCGTTACCCATTGCCAATGCGGGGGCGACGCTTCGTCCAAGCATCTGTGCTGGGTAGTTCCAGGGAATGATATGCGCCGTAACGCCCAAAGGCTCTCTAAGCACGTTGACGGTGTAGCCATCAAGAAAGGGTAATACCAGTCCATGTATTTTGTCTGCGCCTGAGCCGTAAAACTCAAAGTAACGCGCCAAGACAGTGATATCAGTTTTAGCGGTAGTCATGGGCTTACCTGTATCGCGGGCTTCAAGCTTTGAGAGCTCCTCATGATGGGCTAAAACTTTCTCCCCCAGTTTCATCAAAAGGCGACCCCGCTCAAGAGCACTTAACTTACCCCAGGCTGATTCCAGTGCGGCATTTGCGGCCTTGACTGCCAAATCTACATCTGCCTTTTCACCGCGAGGAATGTCATCAAATTTTTTGCCATCAACGGGGGACAAGACATCTAAGACTTTTCCCGATTGAGCGTCAACG
>Ga0164297_10005588_pt1 | contig 10702 bp, 4 predicted proteins | sample GEODES058metaG_FD_113539 | JGI IMG/M metagenome (GOLD analysis project Ga0164297, IMG submission 113539) | Dystrophic lake water microbial communities from Trout Bog Lake, Wisconsin, USA - GEODES058 metaG | ecosystem: Environmental > Aquatic > Freshwater > Lake | place: USA: Trout Bog Lake...
AAACTGATGTCAGGTGATGTGTTAGAGTTTCCGAACTGGAAGGATTACAATCCCTTGAATACAAGCCTGGCTCGTGCCCTACCTAGATACTATGTGATACAAGATGCAGCATTTGCTCAGGAAGGCTTTAGTCAGACCTGGTTACCACATCTGTGGCGTGTCAAGGCTACCCCTCTGGTCAACGCACAAGAATACAGTCAGATCATGAATCAACCGTTTGAACCAGAAAACATCTGGGACAACGGAAATTTTTATCCAGGCAACACTGTGGTCAATGATGGTAATCAATACTACCGAGCCAACGGCAACGTGCCCCCCGGAACCGCTATTGATGCGGTCAATCCTGATACTGGACAACCTTATTGGAACTTGATTGCCAATCCAACCACAGTAGGCGATGCACAGAGTACTAGACCTAAAGATTTGGCCATCAACGATGCTATCTTGACACAGGCCTACAATGATGTCCCTCTCAGTGGGTATGACAATGTTAAATTTTATGTGATACCCACAGGTGACAATGGAGAGCCTATTAGCAGTGGTGCTACTACCAGTTCAGCCAGCATAACATCTAGTAGTAATGAGTCTGGGTCTGGCAACACTCCAAAAAGTTTTGGCTATTTGGCAGGATATCTTACCGGCGATACGCATGCACCCAATGGATTGCCTGTTACTCCGGGTGTAAGTTTTCCGCCTACTCCTACATCAGGCGATTATTGTTTAAGACTTGATTATTTTCCCAATCGATTATTTCGTTATAATGGTGCGGCCTGGCTGGCCATAAGTGATAATGTTAGAACCGATCTTGACTTGGCCGACGGCGCACTGACGCAACGGGCCAGTTTTGTCAACAATACATATACTGTGGCTACTACCGATCAAGGTAACATACCAAGCAGGCAAAGCCTCAGCAAGATTTTACAGCCCAATGCCGACAACGGTAATCAAGGCGGCAATATCACGCCACCCAATCCAAGACCCCCAGGACGATAATGGCTCAGTACTTTTACGATGGACAGATCCGTCGATTTCTTTTACAGTTTGCTAGAATTTTTAGTAACTTTGATGTTGAATTTGGCACCAACGAAGCTGGGCAGGGTCCTGGCAGTACAGCTGATACCCTAGTGCGAGTTCCAGTGCGCTACGGCGATGCCAGTCGTCAGGCACAAACCATTTTGCAAAACAACTCGGCCAGTGACATGCCGTCCACGCCCTTGATGACTTTTTATATTACAGATTTAAAATACGATCGTCCAAGAATTCAAGATCCTACATTTACCAGTACCATGCCTGTGCGTCAACGCACTTATGATTCCAGCACCAACACCTATGAAACTACTCAAGGAAACGCCTTCAATATTGAAAGACTGATGCCTGTGCCGTTTGAGTTGACAATCAAATTGGATATTTGGACCAGCAACACCAATCAAAAAATGCAGATCCTGGAACAGATATTGGTGTTGTTTAATCCTAGTTTAGAAATACAAAGCACCGACAGTTTTCTTGACTGGACCAGTTTGAGCGTGCTTTATTTGGACAACGTCAATTGGTCAAGCCGCGTGATTCCAGTCAATCAAGACAATCCCATTGACATTGCTAGCTTGACATTTAAATTGCCAATTTGGATCACTAGCCCGGCCAAAGTCAAAAAACTTGGTGTTGTGGAACGCATTATAGCCAGTGTGTTTGACGGTACAGGAAATCTCAATAGTGACCTGTTGGAAAGTGATCTGCTGTTGGGAACTAGACAACGATTTACTCCCTACGGTTATCAGGTCTTGTTAATTGGCAACAAATTGCAAGCATTAAGATACGACAACAAAATTGACCAACCCAATTCAAGTTTAACTCCGCCGGATAGTCCGGACACCAATCTGCTCTGGCACGATATAGTGAACTTGTATGGCACTCTGAGACCTGGAATCAGTTATGTTAACCTAGAACAACCCGATGGAACAGATGTGTCTGGATATGTCAGCTACGATCCAACCGATGATCGATTCCTGTTATTTAACGTTGAAACTGGTACAGTTCCAGCCAACACCTTGACGCCAGTTGATTCGGTCATTGATCCACTGGTCAGCGGGCCCGGTGCTGGGTTGATTGCCGCGGTCACAGGTCAACGCTATTTGTTGACCGAATCAACTGGATCGTATGACAATCCAGCAGGTAACAATCCCTTGGCCTGGACTGGTGTTGGAGGACAACCTTTGGTGGCCCATGCCAATGACATTATAGAGTACAACGGATCTTATTGGACCATAGCATTTGACAGCACCTCCAGTCCAACAAATATGCAATATGTAACAAACATTACCACAGAAATACAGTACAGATGGACCGGCAACATGTGGGTTAAAAGTTATCAAGGCTTGTACACAGGAGGCTCATGGAGTCTAGTACTGTAACTGCTGTAGGAGTTTGGTTTTATAGTGTGGATACCCATAGATATCTGTATCTCATGCGCAACGACCCAAAACATCCACACACCTGGGGACTTCCTGGTGGCAAAAGCGAACCGGGTGAAACCTTGATTGATACCATGACTCGAGAATGCAACGAAGAGCTAGGTATAATGCCGGAATATCTGCGTCTTGTACCGCTGGAAAAATTTACCACCGCTGATTTGGGATTCTCTTACCACACTTTTTTTTGTAGCGTAGCTGAAGAATTTGTCCCTTGTCTCAACGATGAACATTCAGGCTATGCCTGGATCGCATCTGGTACTTGGCCAAAACCCATGCATCCGGGTTTATGGTCTACAGTAAATTTTGATGCAGTGCGTGATAAAATTTCAACTATAGAACAACTTATCCAACATCACAGTAGCTGACAAATTCTCTGTAGGTCATATTTTTTGAATTGGAGGCATCCATCCAAGCGTCTGGCATATTGGTGGGTTCGCCAATCATCCAAAAAATTGTGCCAGGGTAAGCATCCATGACGGTTTTAATATGTTCAATCCAGTTTGGATTTTCAACCGGCGTTTCTCGATGATAACCCAACATGAATATTTCTTTATGTCCGTCAAATGCTGCCAAGTATAAAATTGTTGCAAGATCTAATAGGTGAGGATTGTTTGGTATCAAATAAAACTCACCCGGATACAAGGTACAGTTTTTTGCGGTAGTATAAACAACATTGTTGATTTGATACTCGGCGGCTATAATATCTGCCAGTCGGTCTCTACGGGTTTCTACACAAAAATCCAGTCGCATTTGACCGGCTACATCTCCAACTCCGTAGGTTTGCAGTTTTAAAGATCCCAACAGGCCGCCACGATGTCGTTGTAGCCGTGTGTAATCAAACCGTTCTTGATCTACTGTGCCACTGATACAGGCTGCACGGCCTGATATGTGTTGATTCTCAATTGGGTTGGCGATCCACTCGCGGTTTTCTTCTTTGCGTCCGCCAGTCCAACGACTCTGTGTCACAACAAATTCGCCTGCATAGTCGGCACGAAATCTTGTTTCCATTAAATTCTTCCCACTGCTACTTCTATAATGCCAGGAGTGCTTGAGTTGTAATCTTCAAGAGCCTTGCCTACAATGCAACCAGGTTCATACAGGGCTGTGTTCATGGCCTGTGCAGTACCAGGTACTTTGCTAGATACCAGGCGATCACCCTTGCGTATGGTGCCAACCACTTGACACGGAACTCGACCAACCAAGGCCACTTCCAATGCGTTTACTTCGCAAGCTATGGTGCTGTTCATCAGGTAACTGGGATTTGTTGAGATAATTCCAGCCACTCTAGTACTGTGCGTGGTAGTGGTAATGGTAATTTCAGAACTGCCACCAAATTCGACCACTGTGCCAGGAGGATAGAGGGCGTCGGCACAGTACATTTCGGCCAAGTCCGCATACTGAGCCGATGTGGCTTTAGCAAACACCGTATTGAAGTATAGGCTACTCGATCCAATGTTACCAACGCCGTTGCCATTGGCATTGACAATGTTTCCGCCGGTAATTGTACCAGTTCCTACTGATAAGTTACCATGAGTGGCGTTGCCAGTTGAACTAACAATACCACCGGTCAATAAGTTACCGCCGGTAATGTTACCTGTAATTACTGCGCCCACAGCACTCAATGTATTGGTACTTATGTAAGTGGAGTTGGTAATATAGCCACCGGCTGTGATATTGCCAGCGGTAGCAATATTACCTGTGGCACTTATGATACCACTTGTTAAAATATTACCACCCGTCACATTGGCTGCGCTGGTGATTGTGCTAGTAGCACTGATCAGTCCACCTGTTAAAATATTACCACCGGTAATGTTGCCTGTGGCACTGGTAACACCGGCAACTAGTAATCCACTGGAGTTGACTGTAGCAATTTGAGTATTGGATGCCCATAGTGTTTGATAGCCATTTTGAGAGGCACTGCCACGAATATATTGTGTGAAGCTATCCCAACCGGTGTTGCTTGGACCGTGATTTATACCAAATCTGGCAACTTCTGTGTTGGTTAGATTTTGTGCTACTCCGTTTTGTGCGGTTAAATTAAAGGCAGAATCTGCACCACTGGTTAATGTGGTTGTTATTGTGTTGGCCGTGGTGTTCGTTACATTAATCAATCCGTTGGTTAAGATATTACCACCGGTGATGTTGGCTGTGGCGCTGAATGTTCCTGTGGTGGCTATGGTATTGGTGGTATTGTTAAAAGTAAATGCTGCCGAACCGCCAAACGACCCAGCATTGTTATATTGTATTTGAGTATTGGCACCACCTGGAGTACCGCCGCCACCACCGCCACCAAATGCCGTACCGTTGGCATAAAAATAACCGTTGGTCAGGATATTACCAGTGTAGATATTACCAGTTACCGAAAGTAGTCCACCTGTGAGCACATTACCGGCTGTAATGTTGCCGGTGACTGACTCTGTTCCTTTTACTACCGTACCAGTTGAGCTAATGGTCAAGACATTGGCCGTGCCGGCTGAGCTGATGGTCACATTGGCATTGGATTGAACCGATACATTGCTGGTGCCAGCTATGATGGCATTGGCTAGATAGTTTTGAGTAAAGGTCAGTGCAGTAGTGCCAATAACAATAGGATTGTCTGTAATCAGCTTCCATTGTGTGTCGGCATACACCGTACCTTCGGTGACCATCACAATCATGCCAGCATCAACTTCGCCGGTAGTATTGTCATCGTAGGCTAGAGTCCAGGTTCCTGTTGAGCCTGAGCCCACTGTGCTGACAAAATAAATTCCGTTTTGACTGCCGGTGTTTTGTCCTGTAACTAGCACCCGATCATTTAAACTCAGCGTGACGCCGTCTACTACACTAGGGGCACCGCCCACCAGTGTGATGTTGGTAGTTGTTACAACACGAGTCGCTTGTTTGTAATCCAGGTTGTATATCTGCGCGGCGCGAGGTCTAGTTAATCCCATAGTTTGTCCATAATAGTACAATATTTAGTCAAAAAAATAGGACTCCTGAGAGTCCTATTTTAAAGGTTATTGCTAACCTTAGAAGCGTCCTACTACCACTTCTATAACGCCTGTTCCGCCATCAGTAAAGTCAGCAAGTGCCTTACCAATCACAGTACCCACAGCAGGGCTAGATTCGCTACGAGCTGTACCATCACCGTTGGATACCATCAGGTCTCCTTTGTGTACATAGCCGGTGACCCGACATGGCACGCGACCAGTAAATGCTATGGCTACTACATTGGCGCCGTCCAATCCTTCATTCATTAAGAATCCAGGTTTGGTAGAAACAACTCCAGCCACCGCAGTACTCATATCGCGGCCGCTTTGTGTAACTTCAAACTCGCCACCAAAGTCAACCACTGTGCCTGGCTCGTACTGAGCGTCGGCTTGGTATTTCTCTGCCAAGTCAGCGTAGAGTGCTGATTGTGCGGTAGCAAACACGTTACCAAATGCAGCACCTGTAGCACCAATGTTACCTTGACCGGATGTACCAGTGTGTATAATAGCGTTAACACTCAATATACCTGTAGTACCGCTTGTGTTAATATTGCCGCCGGTGATATTGCCTGTGGCTGAATAACTTGCAGCAGTAGAAGCATTTGTTGTGTTAATATTGCCGCCGGTGATATTACCTGTTGAACTGATCAAACCACCTGTTAACACATTGCCACCTGTAACGTTGGCTGTAGCACTGACTTGACCTGCTGTGGTAATGTTTCCGCCTGTGATGTTGGCCGCACTGGTGATTGTACCAGTTGAACTGATCAAACCACCGGTTAGGATGTTTGCACCTGTAATGTTACCACTAGCACTAATTATGGTCGCTGTTTCGTAGTTAACCTGTGTTGTGTTACCGGATACTGTCAAGTTGCCGGATACTATCAAGTTGCTGACAGTAACGCCTGTATTAGCAAATGTTGCCACAGCACTTGTGCCATTAACAGCAACTACAACGTTTGAACCACTGGACGCGATCGAAACATTACTGTTTCCATTGACAATTTGCGAAATATTGCTAGAGAAACCACCTGTTGCAGTAATTGTTCCTGTGACGACCAAGTTACCAGTAATATCAACCTCGCCGCCTGCTGGTATTGCATTTGCTGTGATGCTAGCAGCACCATTAGAGATACTTGTTACTGTGGTTGTTGTAGTAATTTCACGCACATCAATGGCATCGCCAATTGCTGGAGCTTCTGTGAATGTGAGTGTGGTTCCGCTTACAGCGTATGCCGTGGTTGGGATTTGTACAATACCGTTGATACTGACAATACAACTGTTGGTTGTTTGTCCTGAATTAGTCAGAGTAAATGCAGTTTGAACCCCGTTACCGGTAAATGATTCGTCGGCAATAACTGTAAATGTCTGCTGACCCACGTTGGACCAACCCGAGTTGTTGTAAACTTCAACTGAGTTATTGTTGGTGTTGAAACGTAACATACCTGTTACACCAACACTTGGCTTCTGCGCTGTGTTACCGACTGGAATCAAAATACTGTTGGTTGAGTTAAATGCCACAATAGCGTTGGTTGTCTGTGCGTTGCTACCAAAGCTGGCAGTATTAGTGCTGGCATTGATAAAGAACACATTGGCACCTAACCCGTTTACAGCAAAGTTTGTGTTGGCACTTGCACCGTTTACAGTGATTGTACCACCTGCGGCTGCTTCGTTGATGCTGTTGCCAGTGAGTACAATGTTACCACCTTGTACGTTGCCACCTGTAATGTTACCAGTTGCGCTAATCAACCCAGCTGTTAAGATATTACCACCTGTAACGTTGGCTGTAGCACTTACTTGACCGGCTGTGAGTACATTGCCGCCTGTTATGTTTGCAGCACTGGTGATTGTGCCTGTGGCACTGATCAAACCGGCTGTCAACAAGTTGCCACCTGTGATGTTGCCTGTTACTGACTCAATGTTGTTTACAATCAAATTATTACCGTAAACGTTTCCAGTAGCACTTACTTGGCCAGCTGTGAGTACATTGCCGCCTGTTATGTTGGCAGTAGCACTGACTTGACCTACAGTAGTGATGTTGCCACCAATTACATTGGCCGCACTAGTGATAGTACCTGTGGCACTGACCAGTCCTGCTGTTAAAATATTGCCACCTGCGATATTGGCTGCGCTGGTGATAGTGCCTGTAGCACTAACTAATCCAGCTGTTAGGATGTTACCACCAGTAATGTTGCCTGTAGCAGTTACTAAACCGCCTGTTACAATATTGCCGCCAATAATGTTAGCACCACTAGTGATTGTGCCTGTAGCACTAACCAGGCCAGCTGTTAGGATGTTGCCACCAGTTACGTTGCCAGTAGCACTAACTAATCCAGCTGTTAATAAGTTACCACCTGTAATATTGGCAGCACTGGTGATAGTGCCTGTAGCACTAACTAATCCAGCTGTTAATAAGTTACCACCTGTGATGTTGCCGCTTACGCTTTCAACACCAGTTACATATACACCTGTGTTGGCAAATACTGCCACATTGGCGGTGCCAGCTACGGTTACATTGATGTTGCCACTTGATACAGGAGCTGCTATATTTGAAGTGCCAGCTACGATTGGGAAACCGGCGCTGGTAGCTGTAACACCTGTCAGCTGACTGCCGTTACCTATAAAATAACTACCGGTGTTGGCTGTAATATTTCCAAATGCACTGATTTGTCCAGGAGTCAAAATATTGCCACCTGTGATGTTGGCTGTTGCACTTACTTGACCTGCTGTGGTGATGTTGCCACCAATCACATTGGCCGCGCTGGTGATTGTACCAGTGGCACTGATCAATCCAACTGTGGTGATATTACCGCCAACCACGTTGGCAATCGCACTAACGTTGCCGCTTGTGGTGATATTACCACCTTGTACGTTGCCTGTAGCGCTTACTTGTCCTGCGGTTAAAACATTTCCAACTATGGCATTGCCGGTTGAGCTCACTATGCCTGCGGTCAACAAGTTACCGCCCGTGATATTGCTGGTAGCGCTGATGTTGCCACCGGTCAAGATATTACCAACTGAACTTACAATGCCTGCTGTCAGAATATTGCCACCAGTTACATTGCCGGCGGCACTGGCTGTGCCAGCTGTTTGTAAATTACCACCAATAACTGTGCTGGTAGCACTGATACCCACATTGGTTGTCCAGGCATTGGCTACAGTGATATAGGTCCAGTTGGTTAACGGTGTTCCAGCAGGACCAACATTCAATCCTGCGCCATTAATATTGGCATAGGTGGTTTGATTGTTGGCCAGTTCAATGTACAGATCGTTTGTAGTGATTACATTGGAATTAACAAATGTTGCATTGCCTTGTACCAGCAAGTTACCAAAAATTGTCACATTGTTGGAGACTGAAAGATTGTTAGCGTTGATATTGGCTGCAGTTGAAATATTGCCTGTGGCTGTTATAAGACCAGCTGTGATAATATTACCACCTGTAATGTTAGCTGTAGCACTTACAATACCGGCTGTGAGTACATTACCGCCTGTAACGTTGGCTGTTGCACTTACTTGACCTGCGGTGTTGATGTTGCCACCGGTCACATTACCTGTGGCACTTACCAAACCAGTTGTCAACAAGTTACTACCAGCAATGTTGGCAGCACTTGTAATAGTGCCGGTAGAGCTGATCAAACCGCCTGTCAACAAGTTACCGCTTGTGGTATTGCCACTTACAGATAAACTTGTTAGTGTTCCAACTGTTGTTAAACTTGAAAATAGAACATTAGGAGATAGTGTGTTACCAATCAATGCATTGGCATTTACAGCACTAGCTGTAACACCGGTCAACTGACTGCCGTTACCGATAAAGTATGACGATGCACTTGCTGTAATGTTGCCAGTTGCACTTATTTGTCCAGCTGTTAAGATGTTGCCACCAATAACGTTGGCCGTGGCGCTGATATTGGCGCCTGTGTTGATGTTGCCTGCGGCTGTTACAACGCCGTTGGTTGTGATGTTGCCGCCAGTTACGTTGGCTGTAGCACTTACTGTACCAGCTGTTGTTATGTTGCCACCTGTGACGTTGGCAGTAGCACTTACCAAGCCAGCTGTCAACAGGTTACCACCGGTAACGTTGCCTGAAACACTGGCTACGCCAGTAACTGCAATACCAATTGAGCTGATCTGTTGGATCACGTTGGCTTGCGCTGTGTTGCCTACAAACAGTTTGATCTGACCGTTGGTTGAGCCCAAGATCATATTACCCACGTTAGTTGGTGAACTTGGACCAGCTTGATTTTGAGCTGTCACATACAAATACATGTCGTTGCTACTACCAGTATCACCAAAGAATGCTGGGTCTACGTGTGCATTACCGTTTATACCCCAGTCTGCATAGTAAGCAGTATTGTTACCGTTGTTGGCTGTTAAAATATAGTCGGTAGATGCGCCGCTTCCGTTGTTGATGTTCTGGAAGTTGATCTGGCTGTAGTTGTTAACGTTGCCAGCAAACTGTGCCACCACATCTGAACCTAGTGCAGTAAATCCTGGCATACCAGCGTAGATTGCGCCGTCACCTGTTGTGACATTGCCGTAGAAAATACCCGACGAATTGGCCACAATATTGCTGGTACTTGTAAAGGTGCCATTGACTGCTACGTTATTTGTAAATGTAGCATTGTATCCGTAGAATGTGGTACCGGTTTGGTTGGCAATGATATTGCTGCCACCAGTGATATTGCCAGCAATACTGGCTAAGCCAGCTGTTAGGATGTTGCCACTGGTCAAATTGCCTGTAGCACTTACCAAACCTGCGGTCAAGATATTACCACCAGTGATATTGCCAGTGCCCGAAATTGTACCGGCTGTGGCCAAGTTACCACCGGTAATGGTTGCAGTGGCACTCAATAGCCCACCTGTTAGAATATTACCACCGGTAATGTTGGCTGTGGCGCTGATTAATCCGCCGGTTAATAAATTACCACCAGTGATGTTGGCCGCACTGGTGATTGTACCAGTGGCACTAACCAATCCAGCTGTTAGGATATTACCATGCGTGGCGTTGCCGGCTGTGGAGATCAAGCCAGGACTTAGTAAATTACCACCAGCAATGTTACCAGTGACATTGAGATTGCCTAACACGTTACCAATCAAACTGGTTGTGCTGTTTACCAACAAGGTGGCATTGGCCACAATGTTGTTGGCCTTAAAGTCGGCATAACTGTTGATGTTGAATGTGGTGTTGCTATAGCTGGAACCACCAGCATCAGTATTACTCAATGCCGCTACAAATGTGCCGGCGCTTTCTTTCCAGGCCATAAC
>Ga0164297_10005589_pt1 | contig 10701 bp, 17 predicted proteins | sample GEODES058metaG_FD_113539 | JGI IMG/M metagenome (GOLD analysis project Ga0164297, IMG submission 113539) | Dystrophic lake water microbial communities from Trout Bog Lake, Wisconsin, USA - GEODES058 metaG | ecosystem: Environmental > Aquatic > Freshwater > Lake | place: USA: Trout Bog Lake...
AGAAAGACTATTCATCGTAAGGATCATCCTGATGACGTATCGCTTTACAAAAAAGGCGGTGAAGTTTGGGATACACCCAATCCAGCTAAGAAGCACAAGAAATTAAGTTCTGCTAAGAAGGCTAAAGCAAAGGCGATGGCTAAGGCGGCAGGTAGAGTCTATCCAAATTTAATTGATAATATGAGAGCATCAAAATGAACTTACCTGACTTTCTCCAAGACAACCTAAAATTTTTGATTGAAGAGTTGGATGTTAGAGCATCACAACAGTTGATGGCTAATGGTCACGTTGAAGATAGACTTTTGGATATCATCAATGGTTTAGAAAGCTATCTTCCAGCACCCGCTGAGGATGCTCCATCTGTTGATACTATTTCTTTACCTGATCCTGTTGTTGAAGCGCCTGAAGAAGTAGTAAAAGAAGCACCTGAAGATACGCCTACTGTAGAAGCTGATCCTGTTATTGAAGCTCCAGAAGAGATTAAATGAGCACTACTGGCACAACCTCATTTGACCTAGACTTCACCGAATTGGCTGAAGAGGCATGGGAGCGTGCTGGTCGTGAGCTGCGTTCTGGTTATGATTTGCGTACTGCTCGCAGGTCAATGAACTTGATGACGATAGAGTGGCAGAATCGTGGCATCAATATGTGGACTATTCAGCAGCAGTCCATTACGTTTATTCAAGGCTTGAACACCTATCCTATTCCTACTGATACGATTGATTTGATGGATCATGTGATCCGTACCAATCAAGGACAAACTAGCAATCAAGCTGATTTGAATATCACTAGGATTAGTATGCCTACCTATGCGACTATTCCTAATAAGCTGACTCAGGCTAGACCAATTCAAGTGTTGGTGCAAAGGAATTCTGGCGAGACTAACCCTTTGTATGTCAATGGCACTGCGGTAAATCTTGCAACAAGCATAGGTACTACAGACACGACTATTGTTTTGACGAGCACCTATGACATGGCTGCTCAAGGGTATATACAGCTTGGATCTACATCTGGCGAGATCGTGTATTATTCCTACATTTCTGGCAATACTTTGATGAATTGCTTTAGAGCTCAGAATAATACGACTGCTCAGTCTTACACGGCAGGTTCAGGAACGCCTATTTTCATTCCGCAGATTCCAGCTATTACTGTTTGGCCAACACCAGATGGTTCTACGACTTACACATTTGTGTATTGGAGAATGAGAAGGGTTCAAGATACTGGATCTGGCGTACAGACTCAGGATATGAACTATAGGTTTTTACCTGCCGCTGCGGCTGGCCTGGCTTATCACATTGCTACTAAAACACCTGAGCTGATGCCTAGGATTGAGATGCTCAAGGGTCAGTATGACGAGCAGTTTAATCTTGCGGCTGGTGAGGATCGTGAGAAGGCCGCTATCAGGTTTGTGCCTAGACAGATGTTCATAGGTGGAGGCGTGTAGTGGGTAACCGTTTCGCATCAGGCAAGTACTCGATTGCCCAGTGTGATCGGTGTGGTTTTAGATACAAGCTAAAACAGTTGAAAATGGAAGTCATTAAGACTAAACTATATCAACTGAAAGTTTGTGAAGAATGTTGGGATCCTGACCATCCGCAATTGCAATTGGGTATGTACCCGGTTGATGATCCGCAGGCGGTTAGACAACCAAGACCTGACACGACTTACGATACTGCTGGTGTGGATGTGAATGGTTTCCAAACTGGTGGGTCAAGGGATACACAATGGGGATGGAATCCTGTTGGTGGTGCAAGTAGTTTTGATACGGTGTTGACTCCTAATTATTTGGTGGCAACAACAGCAGTTGGTACGGTAACAATTACAGGGAGTTAAACATGGCTAAGCATGACGATATCGCAGAAGACAAGAAGCTGATCAAGAAAGCTTTCAAGATGCACGATAAGCAAGAGCATCCTGGCAAGCACACCAATCTTTCTAAGTTGAAGAAGGGTGGTTTGGCTGGTGTATCTGGCGAGGCAATGAAAGCAGTTGGTCGCAACATGGCCAGAGCTAACAATCAAAGAGGTAAATGATGCCTACACAAATCAAACCTACCAAGAAGAATAGCCCAGCTATTCACAAGCCAAAGCAAGTGTATAACGACACTGCGGCTAAGTACGCTGCGCCTCATCACATGAATGACAAGCGTTATGGTGTAGAGGCTATTGAGCAGAATCCTGACCATCCTGATATTGGCCTGGGAGTAAAGATGCCTACTCGCCACAACTGGACACCATTGAATGGTGGTGTTTCTATTGGAAACATGGATGACATCAAGACAACTGGTGAAGAGACTAGAGGTAATGGCGCTGCTGAAAAAGGAAGAATTGCTAGAGGGCCGATGGCATAATGTATTACAGCGAACTGGTTACTGCCGTTAATGACTATGTAGAGAATAACTTCCCTACAGTTGACCTCAATCGCATGATTGAGCAGACGGAGCAACGCATCTATAACACGGTGCAGTTGCCCAGTTTGCGTAGAAATGTAACGGGTACAGTTACTTCAGGCAATCAATATCTATCATGCCCTGCTGATTTTCTATCTGTTTACTCTCTTGCGGTTTATCCTGTTGATGGTTCGACTGGTAACTATTTGTATTTGTTGAATAAAGATGTGAACTTTATTCGTGAGGCTTATCCAAATCCAAGTATGCAGGGTCAACCTAAGCACTATGCTATTTTTGGGCCACAGTCTAACAATGAAGCTGAGTTGACTTTCATTATTGGGCCTACACCTAATATGGCGTATAACGCTGAGCTGCATTATTACTATTACCCAACGTCTATCATTCAAGCGGCTATTGGTGGCATAGCGATTTACAACGCAGGGTCTGGATATACAAATGGTACTTATTACAATGTTGCTCTTAGTGGCGGTACTGGGAATAGTGCTACTGCCACTATTGTTGTTTCTGGTGGGGTTGTAACTTCTGTTTCTCTTGTTGGTAGAGGTTGTTACTATGTTGCAGGCGATCTATTGACTGCGCCTATTGCTGGTGGTCTTGGTTTGCAAATTCAAGTAACTGCTATCAATAACGCAAATGGAGAGACATGGGTTGGTGACAACTTTGACTCCGCTTTGTTGAATGGTACTTTGTATGAGGCTATCACTTATGTTAAAGGTGATGCAGACTTGCAGGCATTGTATAAAGACCGTTATACACAATCCATTGCACTTCTCAAGAATTTGGGAGATGGCAAACTCCGTATGGATGCTTATCGTGATGGTCAAGTTAGGATACCAGTAGCATGAGCATAGTCCAAACCCAAACCACATCGTTTAAAGCTGAGTTGTATCAAGGGGTGCATAATCTTTTGACTGATACGCTATACATGGCTTTGTATACTGGTAATGCTAGTATCAATGCAGCAACAACTGTATATAACTCTTCTAATGAAGTTACAGGCACAGGTTATACGGCGGGTGGTAACCAGGTAACTGGGGCTACAGTCAACACATATGGCTATACGGCTTATGTAAATTTCAACAATGTGGTATGGCCTAATTCGGTCATTACTGCTCGATGCGCTTTGCTTTATAACGTGAGCAAAGGAAACAAATCTATTTGTGTGATCGACTTTGGATCAGACAAGACAATGTTAAATTTCACCATTACAATGCCTACCAATTCGTACACCACGGCATTAATTCGTAGTTCAAACTAGGAGCAAACATGACAAACGAAACTCAAGGATGTGGAGACTACGCTGTAGCTACACTTAATGCCAATGCCAAAATGCCTGAAGGCATGGGTATTGAAGGTTGGTATCACGTTGTTTGCCATGACGCAAACGGAAATTTGAAATGGGAAGAGAAGTTTCCTAATTTGGTGGTAGCTGTAGGTAAGCAATTGATGCTTGATACGCTACTTAAAGGTAGCTCTTATACAGTGGTTGGCCCATATTTGGGTCTGACAAACGCTAGCTTAACACCTGCTGCTACTGATACCATGACCACTTTGGTTGGTGGCGGTAAAGAATTTACTGCTTATACAGTTGGTGGTTCTGCGGTGCGTGGTACGGCTGTGTTTGCTTCATCTACGTCTACAGGATCTACTCCTTCGAACGTGACATCAAGTACTGCTACGGCAATTACTTACACGATCACAGGATCAGGCGGTACGATTTACGGTTGTTTCTTGGTGACTGGTACAGGTGCTGTGAGCACACAAAGCTCTACTGCTGGTGTTTTGTACTCAGAGGGTAACTTTGGTACAGCCAAGACCACTACTGCGGGCGATACCGTATCAGTTACATATAGCACAACTGCTACATCTTGATTGGGGCTTTAAATGGCCCTGCAAGTTGCCGATAGAGTTCAGGTACAGAGCACCTCGTATACAACGGGTAGCTTTACTCTTGGTACGACTCCTGTAACTGGGTTTCAAAACTTTACCGCTTTAACCAGCGGTAATACGACTTACTACGCCGCAACGGATGTATCTGGCAACTGGGAAGTGGGTTATGGAACGTATAGCTCTGTAACTCCTTCTTTATCTAGAGCAACCATTCTGTCCTCTAATAACTCAGGGGCAGCGGCATCATTTAGTGGTACGGTTAATATCTTTATCACTTACCCTGCTGAAAAGTCTGTTAATTTAGACCCAAGCAACAATGTTGTATTTGCTGGATACACAGCACAAAGGTTCCAAGCGGACTTTACCAACGCCACGTTCAACAGTAGATTTGCGTTCCAGACCAGTACAACAAACAGTACAACGGGTATTTATGCGCTGCCCAACGGAACATCTACTGCGGCATCTTGGCAAGCTACGAACAATAGCGATCCTACAAACGCCAGTAAGATTCTGATTGCGACCAATGGCACAACAGATGTTCAGTTGGTTTCAGGAATCAACGGTACAGGTACATATTTGCCTTTGTCGTTTTATACTAATGGGTCACAAAGTGCTCAGCTGGATACGTCTGCAAACTTCAAAACCAATGGACAGTCAATTGTGGGTAACGGTTTGTTTGTAAACAACCAGACCATCAGTACGTCTTACTCAATTCCAAGCGGATATGCAGCGCATTCAGTTGGCCCGATTACGCTATCAAGCGGTGTGAGCATTACGGTTCCTAGTGGATCTAGATGGGTGGTGGCCTGATGTTTGGCTTATCCGCTTTTGCCCAATCACCGTTTGCATCAACGGGCAGTAATTCTTATGTTTTGTCGTTAACCGAAAACGTAGCGATAGCGGATTCTAGTACTCAGGCATTTGCGTTTTTTTACTCTATTACTGAGTCGCTTACATCCAATAACACGGATTCAGAACAAGATGTGTTCTACGAAACCATTATTGAAGGATTGAGTAATTCTGACTCTAGCACCCAGACATCAGCGTTTTATTTTACAGATACTGAAAACATAACCGTTGCCGATGTAGATACGATTAACGCACAGTTTGCGGTATCTGATACAGAGAATTCAGGTATAGCTGATGTGCTTTCCATGTCAGCGCAGTTTAGCGTTAGCCGTACAGAAAATTCAGGATTGGCTGATTCAAGTACTCAAACATCTGCGTTCTTGGAGTCATTGACCGAGGGTACTACTTTAGCGGATAACCCAACTATTCTGGCCCAGTTTGCCCAGACCATTGCCGAATCTTTGACAATGCTGGATAACAATTCTGAGGCGGATACTTACTACTTTGCCATTACAGAAAACATTGGGGTGGCTGAGGTAGAGGGTATCAGTACCATCTATTTGTTCTCGGTAACTGAGAATTTTGGGGTAGCAGATACGCCAACGGCAAATCAAGGATTTATCGTTAGTTTGGTAGAAACCACTACCTTAAAGGATATAGAAGCCATCCAGTTTGGAGCCAATGTTAGCTTGACAGAATCAGTCACAATGGCAGATGGAAATACTGTGATTGGATGGTTTTTAATTAATGACAGCCAGAACCCTTCGTGGCAAAATATAGGGGATGGGCAGACACCCGGTTGGTCGGTAATCAATGATTCAGATTCCCCCAATTGGGTTATAGTACCAACGCAATGAGGACAACATGGCAATCACACCAACGTCACTATTAAGTTTACCGATTATCACGACAGGTACTGAATCTGGTACTTGGGGTAATGACGTAAACAATGGCTTAACGCAGTATTTGGATATTGCGATTGCGGGTAGTCTTGCTTTAACACAAGCTAATTTCACGGCTAATGCTTTGACTTTGGCTAATACGGCAGGAAGCAGTTCATCCACAGGGATCACAACGACTACGGCCCAGTATGCTATTTTGGACGTTACAAGCTTAACGGCTAACGTCACGATCACGGCTCCAACATCCAGTAAGACATACTATGTAATCAATGGTTCATCTTATACGGTTACAGTCAAGGCATCAGGTCAGACAGGGGTAACAGTTCCATCGGGTAAGAATACGCTGGTCGTGTTCAACGGTACAGACTATGTTTCTGCGGTAACGTATACACCGACCATCACGGTTAGTTCAGCTACGTTTTCCACGCTGAGTACGGACGGTACAGGTACGGTGACATTTGGTGGTACAGGTGCTATTACGGTTCCATCGGGAACAACAGCGCAGGAACCCGGTAGTCCAGCTACAGGCATGATCCGATTCAATACCACGCTCAATCAGTTTGAGGGGTACAACGGGTCGATCTGGGGCGGTATTGGTGGAGCTAACGCATCTGGCTGTATTTATGTCAACAACCAAACCATCACTTCGAGCTATACTTTTCAAAGCGGTACAAGCGGAGAGAGTACAGGGCCGATCACGATCAACTCGGGTGTGGTCATTACAATTCCTAGCGGATCACGCTGGGTCGTTCTTTAAGGAATCAACATGGGCGCTATTGTCTTAAACGGAGCTACATCGGGTTCTACAACCATTCAACCGACCGATGCGGTAACGGTAACATTAACCACACCCAGCACATCAGGTACGATTGCAGTATCGGGTACATCTCCATCGTTCACTTCAATCACGACTACGGCTGATTCGACCATTCATGGATTGACTGTTGGGCAAGGTGGTGGTTCTGCATCTACTAATACTGCGGTGGGTGCTAGTGCTTTGGCGGGTTCTAATACTGGTATAAGAATTACCGCTCTTGGTTTTCAAGCATTAAATTCAAACACAACAGGTTCATACGCCTTAGCAGTAGGTTCTTTATCACTATTTAATAATACAACAGGTGATAGAAATACTGCCGTAGGAGATGCTTCTTTATATACAAACACCACAGGTGTTTATAATGTGGCAGTTGGATTCAGTGCTTTGCTAGGAAATACTACAGGAGGCGCTAATACTACTGTAGGGTATCAGGCGCTTTACTCTAACACCACAGCCTCTAACAATACTGCTGTAGGGTATCAGGCTTTGTATTCTTGCACTACTGGTGCGCCGAATACTGTCGTTGGAAGACAGTCTGGTTATTCTGTTACAACAGGAACTGATAATGTTTTCTTAGGAAATCAGGCGGGATATGGAAGCTCCCCTACAACAACAGGTTCTGCAAACATTTATATTGGTAGCGCAACTGGTGGTTCTTCTGCAACCAACAATTATGAAATTGCTATTGGTTTTAATATAAATGGAAAAGGCTCTAGCACTGGTTTTATTAACCCTAACAGTGGCGGCGTTTATCAAGGCAACAACTCATCTTCTTGGTCAACCACATCAGACCAGCGCCTGAAGAAAAACATCGTAGATAACACAGTTGGACTAGACGCAATCAATCAAGTTCGTGTCCGTAACTTTGAGTATCGTACCGAGGATGAGGTAACGGATTTACCCAAACAAAATGCAGTTAACATTACTGGCACACAGTTGGGCGTAATAGCTCAAGAACTTCAACAAGTATTACCAGACTGCGTAAAGCAAGAAAGCACAGGGGTTTTGTCTGTAGATACAAGTAACATCACTTGGCATCTGATCAACGCAGTAAAAGAACTCTCGGCAGAACTCAACGCACTTAAAGCGAAAGTAGGAGCATAACATGACCGCTTCAATCAACGCATCAACCACAGCGGGTGTGGTGGTCACAAGTGACACATCGGGTAGCCTTGCACTCCAAACGGCAGGAACAACTGCCATGACTATTAGTTCAGGCCAAGTTGCAACTTTTGCAAATCAGTTGACTGCTGTGAGTATGCCTACTGGAAGCATTATTCAAGTTGTTCAAACTGTAATGACAAACACATTTTCGAGTTCAGCAACCACCACTCAAACAGACATTACAAACTTCAATGCAAGTATTACGCCTCAATTTACATCAAGCAAAATTTTAGTAATAGTAGATTTAAAAGTTGCAACAGATAATGCGGCTAATAATTTAAAGTTAGTTTTGGTTAGAAATAGCACAAACATCTATTTAAGTGCAAATAGTGCAAGTTACCCACAAGGATATTCTCAAGTTGAAGGCACTGCTTTTGGATCGGCGGCGCAGTATGTGATATTGCCACAACCTGCAATTTACATTGATTCTCCAGCTACAACTTCTTCAACTACATATAAAGTTCAATTTTATATGGGTACAACAGGAACAGCTATGAATATGTATGTAAACAGGGATGGGAATAACACATCTGGCAGTCCAGCAGGTCAACTTGAGTGTGCCTCAACAATCACTTTGATGGAGATTAGATAATGAAATTATTACACAATGCTGTAAGAGCTGCGCATAAAAATGCTGTTACTGTGTATGGTAATGACATAGATTCTTTGATTGTCAATGATATTAATGGAGATCAAATTCAAATTGATCCAAATTTAGTTAATGCTCAAATTCCTGTTTTAGAAAATGAGTTAGTTGAAAAAGAAAAAACTATTACTGAAACCAAAGCATCTGCATTAGCTAAACTCACTGCATTGGGTTTAACAGCAGACGAAATCAAAGCAATAACAGGAGCATAAGATGTCTACAGTTATCAATGGGTCTTCACCGAGCATCACATTTTCCGATGGAACAACGCAAAGTACTGCCGCAAACATAACAGCCCCGTATACAGCAAATGGAGTGGTGTATGCGTCTAGTACAAGTGCTTTGGCTACTGGGTCAGGATTGGTTTTTGATGGAAGTAACTTAGGATTAGGAATTACTCCTAGTGCTTGGAGCAGTTCTTGGAGTGGAAAAATTTTACAACTAGGGTATGGAACAGTTGCAGGATATTCAGATGCAAGACTTGAGTTCTTCAACAATTGTTATGTAAATACATCTGGTAATGTTATATATTCAACATCAAATGGAGCAACTGTTTATGCGATGGGCGCTTCATCTGGCGTTCATGCTTGGTATAACGCACCATCTGGGACTGCTGGTAATACTGTAACACTTACCCAAGCAATGACACTAGATAATAGTGGTAACTTGCGCTTGGGGTTAACAGGTTCTATTATTACACCAACAGAAAGAATGAGCATTCAAAGTGCAAGCGGTTCTGTTGGTTTGTCAATTAATGCTTATGGTTCTGGCGCTTACGGAATTGGCATATACGGAAGTCAGGCATCTGGAGCAACAAATCAAACGATGATTTTGTTTCAAAACTCATCATCTGCAACTGTTGGTTCAATTGTTTCAAATGGAACTGCAACTGCATATAACATATCATCAGATCAACGCTTAAAAACAGATTTAGGTCAAGTTACATCTACTAATGTTATTGATAACACAATTATTCACGACTTTGTCTGGAAGTCAGATGGTTCTCAATCTCGTGGCGTATTTGCACAAGAAGCATATAAAGTAATTCCAAGCGCAGTAAAAGTTGGTGATGACGGTGAAGAAGTTGAAGATGTATGGGCAGTTGACTATTCCAAATACGTCCCAGACCTTATTGTTTATTGCCAACAACTGAACGCAGAAATTCAATCACTCAAGGCTGAAGTATCCGCACTTAAAGGAGCATAACCATGACCGACATCGTAGAAACTTTAACAGCAGAAGAGATTCAGAAACACTATGAGGCAGCCTTCGATAGTGTTAACCTCATCAACGGCACAAAGCCTGAGAACGAAACTGATGCAGAATGGACAGCCACTCTGCACAGAAACCGTGACCACCTCCAGATCATGGTAGCTAAAACCTACTGGACAACCCAAGACCTGACACCTCTTCACACAGCAATTGCAAAGGTAGCTTAATGGAAAAGATCACCCTCTCCACACAACTCGTTAACCAGATCATGGCTTACTTGGGAACCAGGCCGTTCCAAGAAGTATTCCAACTGATTGAGGCTGTACAGAAAGAAGCCCAAGCACAACAACCTGCGGCGGAGTAACAAATTGATCCGTTCACGTTGGTCGCTTTGGCTTCTGGCGCTTTCAAGCTCTGCAAAGATGCTTGCGAGATGTACAAGGAGGGGAGGCAAATTGTTACTGACATTGCCCATGAAGTTGATGGAATTGTCAAAGACGTTAAGACAGTACAAAAGAAAGCCAAAGGTCTTCTTGGGTTCTTAACTAGCGTCTTTGGTAAGAAAGAGGAAGAGCAGCCACAAGTTGCTCAACCTGCCAAAAAGGTTAAAAAGAAGAAAGAGCCTCCACCAGAGTTTGATGAAAACCTCATTTACCAACAGGTCAGTGATGCTCTCATCAAGTTCTTTCAAGCGTATAACTCGCTGAAGAATTACGTCAAGGAACAGGAAGAATTTGCTCTCCATGCAAATAACGATGAAGGCCAAGAGGCTGCAATCAAGATCACGATTGCCAATTTGCAGATGGAGAAG
>Ga0164297_10005593_pt1 | contig 10693 bp, 7 predicted proteins | sample GEODES058metaG_FD_113539 | JGI IMG/M metagenome (GOLD analysis project Ga0164297, IMG submission 113539) | Dystrophic lake water microbial communities from Trout Bog Lake, Wisconsin, USA - GEODES058 metaG | ecosystem: Environmental > Aquatic > Freshwater > Lake | place: USA: Trout Bog Lake...
CACCGCCGTTCGACTGGACAGGCGCGCGCCAGAGGCCACCTGGCCAGAGGTCGGGGGCGGACTGCATGGTGGCCCACCCTCAACATGATCACCTTCGGCGCCATGGTCATCACCGTCTCCGGGAGCAGGCAGCACTGCATCTGCGACGTCAGCGGCCTCAGCCTTGCGCGCAGCGCGCGTATGCCATGCGAGCGCTCTCGCAGGCCAGGCGGCGCGTCGCACAGCAGCAGCAAGGACGGCGTCTCCAGCGCCGCCAGCCTCTGCTTGAGCGCCGTCTGCTGCACTGAGCACTCGCGTAGCGCGCCGTATGGCTTGTCCCATGCTTGGTTTGCGCGTCCCATGTGCGTCGAGGACGTGCACCATGGCGGAGCACACATCCGCAAACACGCAGCTGGCCGCGACAGCATCTCCGGTGCTGAGGCTCTCCCCTGGAGCGGCGCCGTAGAAGGCGTGCACGAGGCGGGACAGAGGCACTGGCGGGAGGCGGAGGAGGCTGGAAAAGGTGCCCACCATGTCCCACAGCATGAGCAGGTCGACGGCAAGTACGCCTGCGGCAGCCGGCACAGCCAAGGGCAACTGCGGGTATGGCGCCGTGCGGGGCGCGCGGGGCACCGCAGCGGGAGCAGGCGCGCGATTGGATGCCTTGGCGCGCGGCTTTTCCTGGACGGCGGTGGGTGCGTGCCCGCCCTCAGCAGCTGTCTCCTTGGGGACAGCCTCCACTGGCGGCGGCGGAGCCCCAGTCGGGCTGTATGCAAGCAGCGGTCGCGGCGGTCCGGCATCGGTGGATGTGGCCAGCGCGCGGAGATGTGCCATGAACGGGCTGCTCTCCATGGCATCAGCGGACAAAGTGCCCCCAACGGCGAGCTGGCCCAGCTGCGCCACCAGCGCAGGCGCGGCAGTCACGATGTCCAGCTCGTTGAATGCGCGCCGGGCATCTGCAGGCAGCAGTGGTGTCGCCGGAAGCGGCTGCGCTGTGAGGAGCCCCACAAAGTCGCCATAGGACAGAGCGCAGCCCGAAGGAGTGGCTAATGCTGCTGCGCATCGCGCCAGCATGCCCATGCGTCGGGCTAGAGCGACGCAATGAGGCACATACGCGGCTGCTGGGCGGCGGAGCGCGTACCAGGCGCTGGGCGTGACTGCATACAGGGTGCATGTGCACGCTTTCACGTCCACGGTCAGCGCGCCGCCGAGCAGTGTGTGCAGCACCGTGTCCTTCGCGCGAGCCTTAGCCAGGGACGACGTGAGCGCTGTGGTGACACGAGCAGAGGACAGGCGTCAACAGAGCTGCTCTACCAACAGAGAGAGACAGGGGGAGAGCAAAGATGTCGCACCCGCCACAGTCTCCGGCTCATACACAAGCATAGCGCCTTGCGCTTGTAGCCCGTCGCGTCGCTCCAGCGCGTCGAGAGGCGCGTATCGAGGCGGCTCTGGGGCAGCACCCTCTGTTGTTGGCACCTCCTCCTCAGTGCTCGGGACCGACAGCCAGAAGTCTGCATCAGCGGGGTCAGACAGGGAGACAACGGCGCTGAGGTTGCGCACACACTCGCTCGCGAAACAAGACCGTCTGCCAAGCGGAGGTGAGGCACGCACCTTCAAGCTCTCGCACAGGCGTCGCCTTGCTGCTCGCTTTCTTGCTCGCTTTGGCTGCAGCATCCCCCTTGCCACGGCCTTGCTTGGCCGCAGCTCGCTCTGCCGCGGCCACTGCTGTGGGCTTCAGCTGGAAAGGCACGCTGTGCTTCTGCCCTGCGCTCACAAAGTCGTCGTCGTCGTTGAATGGCTCACCCTCCATTGCGCGCGCAAGTGCGTGCGAGTTCACATGGACGGGGTGCTAGACAACACGGGTCCTGCGAAGGGAGAAGCAGCAATAGTGGCATTACATCATTCCAGCTGCATGAGCGCTCCTCACACCGTGAATGTCGTCGTCACCTCGTGGAGCTTCACATCGATGGGCCCAGTGAGCAGCACAGACTTGCTGGCGACATCGTACTTGGTGCCCGGCAGAGCAACCTGGGCGGACAGATCCACCCGTGTGTCCACCCCAGGCGTGAATTGGCTCACATTCGTGGAGTGGTTCACGCTCAGCGCGTTGCTTTGCGCCGCGCTGCTGATGCCGGGGCTCGACTCGAGAATGAAGCCCGCAAATGGCTTGTTCTCCTTGTAGTTGTATAGAGCGCTCACGCCGCAGCGGAGACCCTGCACATCGTACGTCTTGGTGTACGACACCTCGTTCTTGGTGGTGGACACCCCGATCTGGCCGCCCAGGATGCGGTCGTGGCACTCCACATGCAGGTTGGGAACGTAGTCACCAACCTCCAGCTTCTTGCCGTCAGCGGAGACGCGGCACACGTGGATGTCGGTGCCAACCACCACCTGCAGCGCGTAGATGTTCGTCTTCTGCGCTCGTAGCGAGGCACTCGGGGCGTGAGGAGAGTACACAGATCATGCAGGTGCCGCTGGTGCAATGCAACCGCCTCCCTGGGCGCGCCACTCCAGCATACGGCTTCGCTGACTTGACACGCGTCGTAGACCCACCTTCCTGAGCTTGACGAACACGTTCGGGAGCGTGGAGACGGTCACCGTCTGAGTGAAGAGCAGCGGCCGAAACGGACAAGCCTTGTCAGCAGGTGAATGCGCGGGCGAACAGAGAGCATGAGCACACGCGTGCGCTGCTCCACACAAGCAGGCAGCACGCACGGCGCGTGCGAGTTGCAAGCAGGCTGGAGCAAGCGTGGGCGCAGCGCAATTGAGGCCAGGCTGGAACCCTCAGAGTTGGGGAACATTGCGCGAGCACTGCTGCTTCCCTCTCACACGCGCCTTCTGGACAGAGTCCATGAATTTGGCAACAGCCTGCTGCGGGGACTCGCCGGCCTTCATGGTGGGTGAGGGACTTGGCTGAGGGCTTCAGGTGGTGATCTACCCCCTCAGGTGGCTTGGGAGACACCCTTCAGCATCATCTGATAAATACTATGGCAATGTGGCGTTTGAAGCCGTCTGTGGCAACACTGCTTCACTGAGTGAAGCCAGGTTGCTGCCACTGCTAGTGGCGCTAGTCAACGCGTGGATGGTATCGTGCATGCCGCTGAAGAAGGCGCGCCACAGCTCCGGCGTGTAGCAGAAGTGCACGCAGTCGCTGGTGTAGTTGGAAGGAACGGGGGCGGCCCGGGTCAGAATGGTGATTGCATTCGCCGTCATGCATTCCAAGAGTGTGCGCACCAGCAGAAGTGGGGCTCGCCGGGCGTCTGAGTGAGGCCCTCAAATGAGCAGAATGCCGCCTCGTGCATGTTCCATCGCGGCTGGGTGAGCTCGTAGAAAGGCACCTTCCCGACACGAGGGAAGCGGGGCAGGATGGCCGCCACAATGCCGTTGATGCGCGCAGGCATGCTCGGCCTATCCTTAGGCCGCTCCGCCGCGCACTGGCAGCCCGTGGTTTTGTTAGCGTCCGGATGCCCGATCTCAGAGTCCAGGTAGCCGTGATTTGGCTCATGCAGCTCCACATTCACGTGCTCCTCCGCCGTGTCCCGCCACAGGGCAAGCTTACTGCCTGGCGGTTGGCTGGCAGCAGCCCAGGCGTCAAGCTGGGCAAGCATCAACGGCGCAGCCTCCTCGAACTCAGTCATGTTGCCTGCGTAATGCAGCCCGTAATTGACAAGCACAACATCCGCGAGACGCAGCACTGCCGCCATGTCGTACTCGCCCCACTTGTGCCACCCTTTCTGCACGAATAGCGTGCCAGTCTCGAGGATGGCCATCACATGGTGAGGCCCGCCTCCCACCCACAACGGCCCCAGCTTCGCGGTGTCGTGCGACCGCGACACCGCGTGCATGGTGTCCCTGAACCGCTCTGCTGCAGTCACGCCAGCATCCTTGACGCGGGGGTCGAACACGTCCACCACTGTCGCATTCTTGGCAGCCTCGCAGAGAGCTGCGTCGAACACGAGGCTGCTTATGGAGTCACCGACAACTATGACCACCTTGTTGCGCAGGTGCTCATGCAACAAGTCCCCGAAGTCGTGGAAGACAGACGCGTCCTTTATGTGTGGATCCGGGCCAAGCAGGCTGTGCCAGTCAGCCAGCGTCTTGCGCCGGCCGCACTCTGCGACGGTGGCGTAGCTATGGCGCGCGCACGGAGGATTGCGCCAGCACTGCACGTGCGGCACAGCTCTGCCGGCTTCAAGCAACTGGTTGGGAGCTTGAGACCACTCCCCACTGGTGCACTCGTCACCTGCTGCAGCGGCGATGCAGTCTATGGTAAGAAGAGCCACAAGTAGCAGCGGCGCGGAGACGCGACATCTCTGTCGAGGAGATGGCCTGCTTGTCATCACTTGCGAGCATCGAGTTTGCGAGACGGTCCGGAGACTGTTAACAGCGTTGATGACGTGGACAATGCTGCGTCAGTTCAATCCGCTTGACAGGTGTGTTTGTCTCTGTTCCTCATTGCTATCTTTCTCCTTTTCCTGCCGCGCGTCGTCTGCTTGCGCGGCTCTTTTGCCGCGCTCTTTTCCTGCGCGCTAAGCGCTGCCGCATACGCTACGCCGTCACCCGTCATCTGCATGAACCGGCAAGGTGTCGCCAACCCCCATCGTCGCGTCCACAGGGCTCTCATCCCGACGTCCCACCCAGCCCCCAACATTGAACGGATCCAGCATCGCCACCGGCACTTGCGGCGCCGCTTCCTCCACCTCTCTGGCTGCGGCGGCTTGCTGCTCCAGGACCTGGATGTCATGCAGCGCCTGGCTCGTCCACACCACGTCGTCACTGACCCGCCCAGGTGCGACCTGCCCAGTGTCCTCTGTCGCCGCGCGGCTGTGTCGCTGGAAGAACGACGCCACACTCGCTTTCGCCTGTCCACCACCCTGTGGCACGCCCGTGATGTCCTGAGCGCGGGCTCGAAGGAGCATGAGCAGCTCGCTGTTCTTGTCAGCCCACTCGCTCAGCTGGCTGCCCGCAGCTGCCATCTGCGCGTTCAGGAGCCCCTGGCCAGACTGCGCGCTGACTCGGGGCAGCTTGGGTGGCGGCTCAACGGCGGTGAGCTCCGTGCCGGAGGCGACTACCACATGGCAGCGCGCATCCATGCGCTGCAACGTCGCGTGTGCAATTGTCAGCACCGGAAAGGCGATTCCACCCGGAGCTGCGCCGCCAGCCGCTCGAGCGGGCACCTGCGCGGGCGGTGCGATGGGCACGAATCCGCCGGCGTGGAAGCAGGTGCGCTCAAGCACAAGCATGGGGCACATGCACGCCAGGGTCTCCAAAGTGGGAGCCGTGTTCGCACCGCCGCCAGCGTGCTGCAGTTCAGCCTCGCTCACCAGCGACATGTCCACGAAGAACGCGACCTGCTTGCTGCCTCGCGCGCCGTGCGCGACCAGCGGGCCGGCATGAACGAGCACTGCGCATGAGTCAAAGAAAGTGCCCATCTGAACCGACGGTGGCGGCGGAGTGGCAGCAGCCTGCTCCGTAGCGGGATCGATGCCCGCGACTGTAGATGCAGCGGCTGCCGCGGCGGCATTGACGGCGAACGGTGAGGCGCCAGCAAGCGCGGCATTGACAGCTGCCAATCGCCTGGCCTCGCTCACAGCTGCGGCGTCGACGGGCTCCGTCTTCATTGGAGCTGCTTGCGGCGGCGGCGCTGCACGGTGAGGCAGGAGCTGCGCCAGTGAGACGCATGTCCGAGGCGTGTAGGTGCCTCGCAGCGCGGCCAGTGGACCGACGCCTGGTGACGCGCGCAGCCAGGTGGTGCCTCGCCCGCCGCTGAGCTCCAGCACGCCTCCAGATGGCGTGCGCCCCACAGCTGCCTCGATGGTGGCTGCTCCCGGGACGCCAGTTTGTGCGGATTGAGCAGATGGCACAAGGCCAGTGACCACAAACGTACGGCCTTCAACGAGCTGCGCAAGCGCGCCGTCGTCCGGGCGCCACACCGTGATGGTTGCCTCGCCAGGCCAGCTGTCCGAGTCGGCACCCACAGGAAGCAAGCCAGTGACGCGCATCTTGAGCAGCGTGATGACATTGCGCTCAGTCAGCCGCTGACCTTCCAACGCGGCCCTCACCTCGAACTCAACTCGCTGACGCAGCGCAGCTTCATCGCGCGGACCCGGCGGAGCAAGGTGATGCTCTCGAGCGCCAGATGCGCGCACGCGCTGCTGCTGCTGCGCATCCCACTCGTCCCGCGCGGCCAGAGCTGCCGCCTCAGCCACTGCGTCAGCGCGAGCAGAATGCTGCGCGGCTGTGATGGCCTCCGCGGCAGCGCTGCGCATGGTCTTCACCTTGGGCGCCTGCTCGTCGTCGTCGTCATCGGCAGCTGCTGCGGCGTGCGTGGTCTCCATGTGCAGGACGGGGAACACGCGCGTAATAGTTACCCCAACAGCCGGCACGGAGCCCCCCGCGTGGCGCACGAGGCGCAGCGGCGTCATGATGAGGCGCCTGCGCAGTCCCAGCTTGCTGTCCCACGGCGTGCGTCTGGCGGCGTTCACGGCCAGAGTGAGCCACATGGTGGTGTACGCCTCCAGCGGCGGCGCCGGGGTTTCATCGCCGCCGCGGCCTGCTCCGCAAACCAGAATCTTGTCGCCCAGACAGAGACGGCCGGAGCGCACGCAGCTGGAGAGGCCCACATCGAGGCGGGCACGGAGGGCGTACCAACCATCGCAGACATCGATCTCCACCACGGCGCTGTCCGTGTACCGGATGGCGGCGACGAACACACACATCGGAACTCCCGGCGCGGTGTCTCCCTCTGCCACGCGGCGAAGCACTGAGCGCTTGGCGGCCACGTGCTCGGTGTTGTACCGTCTGCCCAGCTGGTGCATCATTATTTCCGCGTGCATCGCGCGCGTGCCTGTGAACCGCTGTGGCCAGCACCGCTCGTAGGCGGCCAGCTTGAGCGCGATCCAGCGCCAGTGGTTGGCCACCCAATCGGCGGTGCACAGCGTCGGCGATGCGCCATGTTTGGACAAGAGCAGGAAATGCGCCAGCGACGGAGTCAACTCATCCATCGGCGGAGGCAGCGGCAGCTTCACATTCGCAGCTGTGGCCGCCGTCACAGACGCGCAATCTGCGCGAACAAAAAAGCCAGCGGCGGCGCTGCCAGGAGGTTCACCGCCAAAGAACGCCCGCAAACTCTGTCGCTGCTCCGCGGCTTCGATCCGCATCGGGATGGCAGTGACGCTCACAGGCAGAGCCGCGCTACTGGCGCGCGCAAGTGCATCGACTGGAGCGCGCTGAGGCGCGGGAGATGGGGATGGAGTGGCGCCCCGACGGGAGGCCGCCACTGCCCCCGAAGTCATTGATCCTACGCCGCCAGCGACGACGCCGACTGGTGTAGGCGGCACATCCGCCACGGGTGCTGCTTGCTGGGCAGCTTTCCAGGGCGGCTGGAAGGGCTTCGGCGCGCCAGCCGCAGCCCAACCCGGGTTGCCCACCACTTGCCTGACGGGGGTGATCATTCCGCCGCGAGGTCCTCCGCCCATCTGCATCGGCGGGGAGAACATGGCGCCACCGGCAGTGGCGCCACCACACGGCGTGCGGAACGCCTGAGGGACAGGCTGCGGCGCCTTGAAGGCTGGCGGCTGAGGAGGCGGTGCCCTGGCCGGTGTCTGCGCTGGCGCGTCCGGCTCCGCGAACAGGGAGGCCGCCATCGCCTGGCCTTTCTCACTCACGTGGATGGCGGAGCCGGCGGCGGTGGCGAACAGCGACGATGACGGCTGTGCAGGTGCAGGCGTCAGGCCTACTCCGTCTGGCTCTGCGAATAATGATGCCGCCATCGCTTGCCCCCTCTCGCTCACGCGGATGGCGGAGCCAGATGCAGTGGAGAAGAGCGAAGACGATGGCAGCTGCGGCGGCGGCGCAGCGCCAGTGCGATGGCCTCCATGCGTGGGTGCCCCAATGTCATCGGCCATGAAGGCATCGCCCCGTGCCTGCGCCACAGCGCTCAGCGGCACCGCCGTGCCCCGCGCTGTGGAGAAGAGCGACGGAGGCGCAGCAGCGCCATGAGTGGCGAAAGCACTGCTGACTCCACCACCACCAGGCGTCGTCCCCGTCGGACTATCCTCTGCGTTCTCGGCGCCCATGAAGGCAGCAGCACGCGCAGCTGCTGCTGCACTGACGACCACAGCTTTGCCGCTGGCCGTGGCGAACAGAGACGATGGTGGTGCAGCAGGCGGCACAGCCATCGGTGTGTTGCCTGCGGGATGCACGGCTGCGGTGTGGCTCTGCAGCTGCTGCTTCGCTGTGGCGATGAGCACCGGTGGCGGTGGCGGTGGCGGAGGCGGAGGCGCTGCCATGGCAGGGTCGTTGCCTCCCTGGTCAGGTGGCGCTGCTTGTCCGGGCACCTCAGGGGCGCAGCCGTCATCGAACAGCGCGCGCATGACATCCCCATCCGCAGCGACATGGCCGCCATCGCGTGGACCGGGTGCTATGTCTAGGGAATCCAACACGTGGGGGGTGCCATCACCCGGCGGAACTGTCTGCAGGCCCTGTCCACCGAAGACTGAATCGAATGCGAAGGACAGGTCTCCAGCGAACGGCTGCGCCCCTGGCTGAGTGTCGAACGCACCCGCGCCTGGTCCGCCGCCGTAGAATGCCGGCCCGCTGCTATCAGGACCACTGCGCGGCAGATGCCCATGGTGCTGGTGCAGCGCCGACGCGCCGCCAGGCGACACCGGTGGCTGACTAACCGCAGGCGGGGAGTGCGTGTACAAGTCCCCAGGCAGCGGCGGCATCATTCGCCGCGGCGACGGGTCGCCCAGCACACCTCCTCCCTGGTGCTGTGTTTCGCCACCGGCCAGTTGCACGCGCCACGTGTCTCGCTGCACAGACGGAGCAGCCGCGTGTGGTGCACCTCCGCCGGCGCCACGAAGAAGAGCAGCCACGTGAGCCACGCCCTCCGCGGCCGCCACCGCCGCATCCACAACCACAGGTGGCACTGCTGCGACCGCACCTCCAAGGCACGCTTCCGCTGTGGGTGGGTGTGCGCGCGCGTGTTTCGCTACAGTCAGTGGCCACACAGAAAAGGGGAGCGTTGAAGGCGAGGACACCGCGGTGGATAGCAGTGTGCGCAGGCGAGGCCTCTCTGGGGGGCGGGAAGGGGTCCGTCTCGCGGAGGGCGGCGCACGCACCGTGTAGTCTGGCCAGCGTCGCGTCCAGCTCCGTCTGAGCAACCGCCTGGCCGGGAGTGAGCGCGCTCCAGGGCGGCAGGCGCCAGAGGCCAGGCGTTGGCACCGGTGGGCCACCGTCAGGCACGAGGCTGCTGAACCGCCGCGGCCGCGCGTCTGACACGCCGCCCACTGCATGTACCCGGCCAGCAGCAGCGAGCACGAAGCCTTGAGCCGCGTCATCTGCGTCCGCGTCTTCCGCTGTCCACAGCAGCGGCGAGTGCCAACCGGTGCCAACAGGCATAGGAGCGCCCGCGGCGGCGGCAGCCAACGCGCCGTCCACAGCAGGCTGCGGGTGCTGCACCGGATGCTCACCTTCAGAAGCCGCGCTGTGGTGATGCTTCTGCCGCTTCGGTGAGGGCACGGGCGCCTCTTGGCCAGCGGCAGGCCACATCGCGCGCGTTTCGCCGCTCGCTGCGCCGGCCTCACGGCAGGGACATGTGTCCTGTGTCTATGGAGACGCGCATGGCGAAGAGTACGTGGGATGCCGCGTCACCTCAAGCTTTCCAGGTCATCGCCCTCCGGAGCGGCACAGGATGGACTCGAGCGGCGCGTGGAGTGACTCCCTTCCGCAGTCTTCGGACATGCCGCCGGGCGTGGTCGATGACGAGGACGACGAGGCGGGACTTGCTGCGCAGTTGCCGTGGAAGGTACAGACAGTGACACTCCTTTCCTTTGGTCTTCTCCACCACCAGTCAGCACTCACCGCGCGCGCGCACTCGCTGGCCGCTCTCCACCTCTCACCCACTCACCAGGTGGTCACCACGGACGCGCTGCTCGCGGCTCAAGCGGAGAGCATCCGGCGCGTGCAGGCGGTGTTCCCCCACCTGGAGACTTCTGGCGCCCGTGCCCTGCTTATCGCGTACCGCTGGCACGTCGACAACTTGTTCTCCAGCCTTGCAGACGGTGGGCCGGAGCAGGTGTTCCGTCGCGCGGGCGTGGCAGCCGTTGGCGGCTCAAGCCAGGAGGAGGGGGCGCAGCTCGATGGTGTCGGTGAAGACGAAGCGACGCGCAGCGGCTTGGCAGACGCGGCAACCATGCAGTGCCCGTGCTGTCTGTGCGACGTGCCTACGCGCGAGGCGACTGCCATGCCCGGCTGCGGGCACGCGGCGTGCGACGAGTGCTGGAAGAAGCACCTGCAGGTGAAGCTGCTCGAGACCGCCGGCGGGCGGGCACTGCCTCCGTGTTTCGCACTCCGCTGCGCCGTCCCCTGCGAACAGCACGCGGTGGAGCGCCTGCTGGCGTCTGAGCCGCAGCTGCTCGCACGCTATCACACGGGCCTTGCGGTGTCGTGGGTGGAGGATAACGCCCGCGTGCGCTGGTGCCCCTCCGTGCCACACTGCGGCGCAGCTGTTGAAGTGCCCGGTGATCCGTATGAGGAGCCCACGTGCGATTGCGGGACCTCATTCTGCTTCACCTGCGGCGAAGAGCCACATGCACCAGCCACGTGCAGTCAAGCCCACGCCTGGCGTCTCAAGTGTGCGGATGACAGCGAGACGGCCGTCTGGGTGGCGGCACACACGAAGCCGTGTCCCAAGTGCGGCAAGCCGATC
>Ga0164297_10005594_pt1 | contig 10693 bp, 18 predicted proteins | sample GEODES058metaG_FD_113539 | JGI IMG/M metagenome (GOLD analysis project Ga0164297, IMG submission 113539) | Dystrophic lake water microbial communities from Trout Bog Lake, Wisconsin, USA - GEODES058 metaG | ecosystem: Environmental > Aquatic > Freshwater > Lake | place: USA: Trout Bog Lake...
CTAGGCCGGAATGCGGCGGCTGGGCGCCAAGAAAGTTGTGGACGTCCATGACTTCTGAGCGCTGCCCGCGCGGCGCGCCACGTCAGCAGACCAATGTTTCATATTACAGAAACGATGACGTAGCAGAAATTACTTGAAATTTCAAGTAAGATTGCAATCTTTCATGAAAGATAAAGGACCCTGACCTGCTTCAACATTTCCATCGTTTTGTGTTCTACAGTGCGGCAAAGCTGTGTGTCTATCACCGCATGGGGCTTGTTATTGCGCGCGTGCTTGGGCGATGCCGTCAACGTGCTGAGCTTGGACCTGGTGCTCCATCAGCTGGCTCTGGTGCCGCCGCCGCTAGCGTCCCGCGCTCCGCCTTTCGGAACTCCGCCAAGACCGGATAAATGTTTTCAAAGGCGACGTAGACGTCATCTCGCGTCTGCATCCGGTGACAGAGAGTCAGGTGATACCAATGGCTTCAATCAAATCGATGCGTCCCCTACGCACCTTAGCGCCGGTGATCACCACCTTGCCACTGACGAAGATGAGGAGCACCACCTTGGGCTGACGCATGCGGTAAATGAGGCCGGGGAACAATTCGGGCTCATAGGTTGCGAACGCTGCGTGCGTGTACACCAGCTGCTCCAGCTTGATGGGGAACTTCACGTCCGCGCTGGCAACGATGTTCTGGACCGTGAAGTCCTGGATACATGCGCAGACACGTCAGTTGCGAGTCCGCAGCCTCACCACAGGCGCCCAGGGGGTCCAACCTTGAACTGTGCAGGGAAGCCAAGCTTCTGGATGATACGCGCATACTTGCGCGATGCCATCTTGGCCATATGTTCTGTCTTTGCGCCGGTGCACACCTGGCGAAGCGCAGACAGAGCGGGAAGGGGTGAGTTCACTAGGGCAATCCAAGAGCGCTCAACAACGCGGCAAGCCAGGGGACGCACCAGCTTGCCGCTTGCGAAAATCAGCGCCGTCGTCTTTGGGTCGCGGATGCGCATGATGACAGCCGCGAAGCGCTGCGAGGAGAGACACAGAGTCGTGAGCAAGGACGTCGGCAGTGGGCACAGTCCGCTCACGAGCCTTGGGGTTGTACTCCGCGTTGCGCGCGTGCAGCGTGATCGTCTTCAGGTCTAGTTTACAGTCCAGGTTCACCGTGGCCACGAGGTTCCTGCGCAGCAAGCACGCGTGGTCGTGTGAGCTCTCACGTCTTGTCAGAGGCCTTCGAACGAGGCCGCGCGAGGGCACGCACTGCAGCGTCGGCACAATGCCGGACTTGTGTTTTGACATGTCGAGCGCGGGCTCCGCCTCTGCGGCCACCAGGGCGGCGTCGTCGTCCGCCTCCTCATCCTGCAGGGCGGCACAGACATTCCGGCGTCAAGCTGGGCCTCAAGGACGCAGCGCACGAGGTGGCACGGCAACGTACGAATGCGGTACCCACGGGCGCCACCTGCACGCCGTTGATCTCCTCCAATCGCGGCGGCATTCGTGTAGGCGCACTCCTGGGCGAAGCAGGCACAGCGAACGCGAAGCCGGCAGGCACGCACGCGCAGTGGCTTAGTCGCGCTTGCTTTACTTTGCGTAACTCCGACTGGCTGCCGGCAACAGACTCTGCGAAACGGGCAAGATTGAGCCCTTGGCCCCGCCTCAGGCTAGCTGACCAGGCGATAGCAAGGCGCGGCGACGCTTGTGTGTGATAGTCATTGATTATTGTGGTTGTGCTTATTCAACGCATTCGTGGCCTGTTCAAGCGGCTGCGTGTGTATGCCAGTCCAAGCCTAGGGCAGAGCTTCTCTGTGCGCCTTTCCACCCCGCGGCGTGCTCACTGCGCGCTTGAAGCTCACATGAACTTCGGCTCGGGCTTGCCTGCGCGCTTGGCTTGCAACTTCTGCGGTTCAGGAAGGGCAACAGGAGCGAGGGTGGAGATAAAGGCGTCAGACAACTCCACCAGACGCGCGCAGCAGGCCCTCCCGCCCGCTGCCCAGTCTCGACACGCACATATTCTGCGACCCCTATTTTGTAGATGAGCGTCGGCACAAGGACGCCGGCGACAGCGACCACCGCCAGAGAGCGTGGAGTCCAGCGAAACGTGCGCTCGATGTGTTCCCTGTTCGTGGCCCACGCCTCCAGGTATGGGTTTGTGTGCGCCTTCAGCCCACCCGCCATGGCGTTCCACTGAGCACACGCGGACTCGGGGCCCGCTCAGCGAACGGGGCACGGTCTGCTGACGTAAGCTGGCGCGCAGACGTGCGCCCTCTTCGCAGAGCACGTACAGCAGCTGCGTGGGATAGCACGCGCGGGGCTTGGGAGCGCGCGCGTTTGCGGCGGCGTAGGCTGCCCACAATCGTGCAAGCGCCTTCCCGTCAGTTGCTATGGGCGGCAAGCGCAAGAGCAGCAAGCCGCCGCCGAAGAAGGTGGCGCCCAAGCTGGCGAAGCTGTTCACGTGCCCGTTCTGCAACAACGAGAAGTCGGTGAGCGCGAAGCTGGACTACGACAGCGGGATGGGCAAGGTGACCTGCGAGACGTGCAACGCGAACTACGAGGCGCGCATCACCACGCTGAGCGAACCTATCGACGTGTACAGCGATTGGATAGATGCTTGTGAAGCTGAGAAAAAGAAAGCTGCGCCGGCTGGCGAAGAAGCCGATGACGACGAGTGAAGAGAGACGAAGAAACAGACCTGGAGTGAACTTGCTACTGCAATGAAGTACCTGATTGCGAAGTGCCTGCATTTTTCGCCCGGTGGAAATGACCGTCCTCGGTAGATCGCTGTGGCCACAGTGGCGGCCCTTCGCTAGTGCTAGGCACTTTTGGTGCTGCTGCTGCTGCTTGTCTATTCCAAAGCTCGCTTCTCCAGCAAAACTTATGCGCACAACCAGGTGATACTATACTCGCTCTGAGGAGTCTGCAGCGGTGCAGCGAATGGCGGAGGAGCCAGGCCTACCCAAAGGTACGCATCTGCCGCTCCTGCGCGTGTGTACGTACATACACCGCGTCGATTGCCTGCCGTCGTCTCGGTGCCTGACACACCTCCTGCCTTGCCTGGCTGCTTGTCCGCCCCGCAGCTGGCGTGAACAAGCTGCTGTCAGTCCTGGTGCCTTCTGAGGTGAAGCTGTCAACAGAAGTGCGCGACATGCTCGCCAACTGCTGCACAGGTGCGCCTAGCGGATGCCCGAGCTAAGACTTTGAAGGCAAGCTTACGGGAAGAACTGCTGCCTGCCTGCACGTCACTGCAGAGTTCGTCCAGCTGGTGGCGTCACAAGCCAGCGAGCAGGCTGACAAAGAGAAGAAGAGCACCATCACGCCCGAACACGTCGTGGCGGCGCTGGAGGCGCGTTCTCGGTAAAGCTTGCAGCGACTTCCTGGTCAAGACTCACTCCTTGTCACCTCAGGAGCTTGGTTTCGGCGCCTATTCGGGCGACGTCAATGCCGCCCTGGAATGCTGGAAGCAGGAGGACAAAGCTCTGTCACAGAAGCGCTCCGCCAAGGAAAAGGGCAACGCAACAGGAATGACCGACGAGGAAGCTGCTGCCGCACAGCAGCGCTTGTTTGCGGAGGCGCGTGCGCGGGTGTATAGCACACAGGATCAATGACGCGCTATGATGTCTGAATAGTCTACAGACGGGCAGGAGAATTAATTCTGTACAGAGTTGCTCTCGAGCGTGCACGTGTCTCCATTGCATTGCATCAGCGTGCGTGCCGTTCTGTTTGTCTCTTCTCCCTCATCTTGTGCAACAGCGTCTTGTTTTTAGGACCCTTTCGCATGCGCCTGCGCTTCTCATGGCAAGATGAGGTTTTTGAGTCGCGTCGCCCGCAGCCGTCCTGCTCGCCATCCGTTCAACAGGATGCCTGCGCCGATTCCGGCACCGAGGCATACACCGAACCCAATGCCAAGGCCGACACGCAGGCCGGCCGAAAACCAGCTGAGGTCTGACGAGCCGCCCTCCAACTCCCCTAGGTGCGCATCACCTAGGTCGGCGCACGACACGCTGCGGTCGAAGGCGCCACCCTCGCCAAAGGCCTCCAATGCTGCTGGGTCCCAGTCACAGGCGGCAGGCGAGGCGCGCGAGAAGGCCAGCAGCGAGGCAGCGCCCACTGTGTTTCGCGGCGGCGACACTCCGCCGCTGTTTCTGTGCGGCGTCAGCGCAGCGCATTCGGCTGATAAGTCGCACTGCGAGTGGCGGAGGCACGGAGGCACGGGAGCGAGGGAGTGAGTCAGCTTTGGATATCTTTCGCCCCTAGGGTTCCTTGCAACTGACAAGGACTTTGCAAGCTTGCGCACACGCACGCGCACTCACCTTTGCGTTCTCGTCAATAGGCTCCAGTGACAGGAACTGGCGGCCAGACACGGTTCGCTGCTGAAACGCAGCGAGAACGCACTGGTCCTCACCAGCCGGTGTTGACACCAGTCCTCCCCCGCGCGGCACCGTGCAACCCAGACACACGGGTCTCTGTGTCGACTGGTCGTGGCCGACAAGCACGAGCTCATACCCCAGCTGTGGCTGCTTGCCAGACGCTTCGTGAGCGAGCTCGACAGCGAATGTCACGCACACTCCGTCCTGGCTGACCACCGCGCGCACACCGCCTACCATAACGTCACCGCAACAGCTTAGGCGAAGAGGGAGATAGGCTGCTGGCGAGCCCGGTGTAGCGCTGAACGCAACGCCTAACGCGTCCTCAACGCATACGAAAACACCCGGCCTCTCCCGTCGTAGCTGCACGCGCACGCACGGCGCCTCTTCGTCGTTCTCATTGTTGCAATGCGCGGAGGTGGTTCGCGTGACAAGACCCCCGCTACAACGCGCGGTGTGCAACTCGAGCTCGGCATGCTCACCGCCTGGCAAGCAGCCCTCCTTCGCAGCGCCCAGCTCCGCGCCCGTGTCTCCCCGCGCATACAGGAAGACAGCGCGCAGCTCCATGACGAGCGCTCTGGAGAGGAAGCGCCTCTGGGGTAGATTAGCGCCTGGTCCCTCTCCAGAGCGCGGCCATGCTGCTCCCCGGCAGCCGGAACAATGACCGGGGCGCTGGCCAAGATAGCGGTGAGTGCTTGCGCCTGCAGGGTTGGAGGCGCCGAATCAGCGCGGCGCGGTCACTGACATGTGTTGCTTGTCTCTTGCCTTTCCTTTCTGCGCGCAACGCAGGCGTCTGCCAGTTTAGTGCACGTGAAACCAGTTTTGCACTGACCACAGCAGGCGACGGGCGTGTGCGACTCTTCGACACCGGTGCGTCTTCCGGCCGGACGGAGGCGCCGCCGCCCTGTCTTTGGCACCCGACACGACACGCCGCCGCCGCGGGAGGCGGAAACGAGTAAAATACACTCGCGTCACATACAATACACCTGTCACCAGCACTGTGCTGCACAGCGACGCCAATCTGACGCGTGAGTGTGCGCGTGGACGCCAACCCGCCTCGCAGGCACGGGACGGTTGCAACTGCAACTCGGCGCCGCCACTGGCGCAGCGTTGCACGTCACTTCAGACGGCGCAGGAGAGACAGCTGCGCTGAGTTGCACGTCACTCACGTGGTTGCCTGTGCCCAGCGGCAAGGTGAGTGTTCTCGTCGAGTCCCCTGTGTTGGGAGTGTGGTCTGCGACCCGCAGCGGCTGCGGCGTGCCTGCCCACACGCTCGCATGGTTTCCCTGGTTAAAAGCAGAGCGTCTGGACGGGGCGTAGCTCCCCGCATGACGGGCGCTCCCGTCAAACTCCAGGCACAGCTTGCGCTGGAACACAGCGCGGCCCCGGTTTTGGGTGAGCGCCGTCAGCTGTGCTGCCCTCGTGGCGTGCATGATGTGCGACGGCGCTCAATCACTGGGAACACACCTCCATCGCGTACGCGCAAACACCAACAATCTGGCTGACAACATTTTCATGCCCATACGCACCTCACAGAAGAGCAAGCGAAAAGCACCTGTCGCAGCAGGGGTGCGTTCATACCCGCGCATGCATGTGAGAGCACGGTCGTGGTGGGGCTCGATGTGCTGACCCCGTGCGCTATCCCCGCCTCGCTGCAGTTGGGGTCTCTTGCGGTGGGCACTCGCAGCGGCGCCGTGACTTGCTGGGATACAGCTACAGGGGATGCGCAGTGGCGGACACCGCCAGTACATGACAGGTGCGTCTCGCGCACAGGAAATGGATGCAATCAGGCTCAAGCTGAAAACGTGCCCATCAAACGCTTCGCAGGCCAATCACGGCCATGGCCACCTCATCCGACGGCACCGTGCTTTTGTGCGCTGCCGGTGATTCCGTTGTGGAAGTGGCGGCAAGCGACGGGGCGGTTCACAACAGGTGGTCTCCTGGCGTGGGCTCAGCCAGCGAGCCGCTCACAGCCATGGCCGTGTCTCTTGGTGCGTGCAGTGGGCTTGGACTGCGTGAGCGCTCCCATGCGCGTGGCGTGGCTTTTCCGAACGGGCACAGAGGGCGGCAGTTGATGAGTCATCATATTTCTTATGCTACACCGCCTACTGGCGCCCTTTAAGTCGGGGCTCCCTGCGGAAACATTTACACACCTCTGACATACTGATGCCAACCGCGCGCGCGGGCTCTTTTGGGGCTCGCACTCTCCTGCAACCACCACCACTGGCTCACTCGTCGTGCCTCCACGCACAGATGGCACACGCATGCTGCTGGGCTCACAAGGCGGCGGCGTAGCACTGTTCGATGCGGCGACTCGGCGCAGAGTAATCACGCTAGCTGGCCATACTGCTGGGGGTGGAGCAACACCATGCGGTTGTTCGTTCACTCCCGACGGCCGCTTCTGCTTATCTATAGCTACTGGCGACCGGTCCGTTGCCATCTGGCGCGTGCCGGAAGGCGCAGAGAGTGCAAACAGTAACGGCCGGCACGCCAAGGGGTCTGCCCCTGCAATGCTGCGCCTTGCGCTTCCTGACAGCTGGCCGGTGCAGATTAGCTGTGCATGTAGCGGTGATGCGGGTGCACATTTCCTTGTTGTTGCTGTTTCGCATGCGGGGGAGGCATGCGTCTGGCGCTGCCAAGTTGGGGAGGATGCTATGTCTGTGACGACCCCCTCTTCTGCGCCCATTCGCATCCGAGTGGGTGGACAAGCCGCAGCTGGCACGCAGCCCGGGCGGGAAGGAGTCCTTGCTGCACACGCACACGTGGAAGGAGGCCAAGGTGTGTACCCACCTTGGAACGCATCTCGGAGCAGGAATGCCGGCTTGCTCGCACTGTTCTCTTTTCGGTGCCTGCGCCGCAACCACAAGCCACGGCCGGGCACCCGTAACGCAGTGCCACAGTCACATTGGCGCCGCAAAGCGCTTCGCCTATGCGAGGCGCTTCTGAGGCTGGGCATCTTCACTGGCGTGTGCCTTTTCGCACATGCCCTCCCTGGCCGGCGCCATACTCCATGCTCTGCTCGCCCGCATCTCACTCTTTCACGTGTCCATCTCCAGGCGAAGCCTCCGTGCTGGTCGCCTACGGCACCGCTGCCAGGCCTAACTTCAAGCGTGTGAGCCTGCCCATCGGCGGCAGCAACGGAGATGTCATAACCATAGGCGGCACTGCAGCAGCAGCGGATGATGGCGCCGCTGGTCGCCGCCAGTCCCGTCGCAACGACGGCACTGCGACAGTCCTTGGAGCAGATAATGCTGTGGATGCAGCCATCGCCCGGCCCAAGGCTGAAGCCATGCGTGGAGCGCATCATGCTGCTGACATGGATGCGGATAGGGATGTTGCCATGCTCGATGCGCCCGGGGCGTTGCCGTCCAATGGAGAACTCACACTTGGTGAGCGCCTGCGTGCTCTTGAGCTGGCTGCTGGCAACGCGGCGGCATCCACCCGGCTGCCCGTGTCAGCTGCCAATGAGGTTGCCAATAGAGACGGCGGCGGCAGTGACGCTGCCGGGGATGCTCTCCCCGGATGGCAGCGCGTTGTTGGGGCACTCGACCAGGGTGCACCTCCACGCGCAGACTCGCTCGCCATACTGCTCACTCAGGCGCTGGCATCAAATGATGGCGCGCTTCTGGAACGAGTGCTCAGCGTCAGCCAGCCGGGCGTGGTGGCAAACACATGCGACCGGCTATCACCGCAACTTGCGCTTTCATTCCTGGCCGCCTGTGTCGCTCGCCTGCAGGCGAAGCCCGTGCGTGGGGCCCACCTTGCGAAGTGGATCCGCGCACTTCTTGTTGCACATGCCGCGCACTTTGCAAACTCGCCGCAGGCTGCGGGGTTGCTGTCTGCTCTCTACAGCATCCTCGACACGAGACTGGCACTGTACCGGCCTTTGCTTGCCCTGTCTGGCCGTCTGGACCTTGTCCTTGCCGCACACGCCCGCGGCAAGCGCGCCGGAGCACAGGGGCATGGCGGCAGCGGCGAAGACGGCCTTCCTGTGGTGTACGACGAGCCTGATGGCCCGGAGCCGGAGGCAGAGGACGCGCGCGGCGGAGCGCTTGACTCGGAGGATGGCGTGTCTGATGAGGACGGAGATGAAGAGGCGGCGGAAGAGGAGGAGGTCGAAGAGCACTGGGAAACGGATGACGAACCATGACTCTGACGTGTCAGAGTCTGCATTCCCCTTCAAAACACTCGTCGCCTCGCTTCTCCGCCCCGATAGCAGCCTTCACAACACATCCGCGATGCGCAGGGGAGGCTTCGGCCAACCAGCCTCCACCTTTGGCTTTGCACAGCAGCAGCAAGGACCACCAAGCTCTTTCAGCGGCGGGCGACAGCAGCAGCAGCAGCAGCAGCAGCAACAACAGGGGAATAGATTCGCACCGCTCCGGGGAGGCAGAGCGTGCTTTGTGTGCGGAAGCCACGACCACATTCAGCGGGACTGCCCTCGAGCACAGCAGCGACAGCAGCAGCAACAGGCACCGCAGAGGGCGTCGGTGCTGCCTGCTGACTTGCGGAATGTGTCGCTGCCTGAGTTGCGCAGCGGCATTGCAGAGGACATTCGAGAGGAGTGGCCGAGTTGGCCTCTCACCAGCTACTCGCCCAGCCGTTACGGCGTGTGCCTCTTCGGCGGCGACGTCAGCTTCGAGGAGCTTCGTCTTGAGACGTACGCGTGCACGGACCCCGCGCAGAAGCAGCAGCTCCAAGCCAGGGTGGCACATGCTGCTGCAACGTGCCTTGCAACCAAGGACAGCTTGCAGCGAACAGCCACCGACGCCCAGCTGATGACGCTCATCCATGACGCGGCAGCTCAACGGCCGTGGATGCCGCCACCTGTGCTGTCAAGCACAGCATTGGCGCCTCCATCACAGGCTGTTCAGCAGACACAAACGCAGACACAAACGCCGCCCGCATTCCCGCCCGCATTCCCGCAGATGAGCACCACGGCTGTACCGCCGCCACCGGTGACTCAGCCTCCGCCGCAATCCAGCTGGGGAAATACTGGGAATGGGGCGACTGTGTCACTGCCAGAGTCAGAACTCCTCGGAGGTGATTTGCAATCGCCTCAAGATGCTTGGTTGTCACCCGCGTTCACTCTAGGCAACATCCCAGAGACACCGCCGCCAGCAGCCTTGATATGAGCCTCTATGTAATGGCGATATTAACTGCAAATCCAATGCCCGTTCACTTTCGGTCCAGCTGGGCGGCCTGTTGCACAGGCGCAAGGTTTGCGTATTTCAGCGTGTGTCTCACGTGCCCAGCTAGCCCCTTCAGCGTTGTCAAGCGGTTTTCAACCGCATGCGCTCGATGCATCGCCTCTGCAGGCAGCAGCGCGGAGCCGGATGATCCCAACATGCTCTGCTCTGCCAATATACGGCACTCCACAACCACCGCCCGTGTGTTCGGCGGCGCCCCGTCCCACGCTGATGCAACACGGCAGCACTCTCCGCCTGCATTGGCCCCAGTGCACTGTGGCAGCGGCGTCCTCGGCACGTGGCTCGCCTCCAGGGAGTAGCGCAGTGCTGATGCGCCTGCTGACGCCCGGTGGTTGGACCAGAGTCGAAAGAGGTTGTAGTATAGAGGCACGCTGGGAATGGGCAGCACTGCTAGCGGGACAGTCACGAACAGTCCTGACACTGCGATACCCAGTCGCTGTGTGTGGAGCTGACTCCGTGCGCTAGCCAGGAGCTGCAGCCTGTTGTGCGTCTCCGTTGGGCCGTCATGAGCAGGTCCTTCTGGTAACAGCACCTGGACATCCTTGGCCTCGCACAAGTGCCGCAGCGCCACTTCGTCCGGGTCTACGCGGTCAAGCACCCAAAGCAGTCCTCTGTACGCGTAGCCCCGCAGCGAGTCTGGGGCCGCGTCCTTGAGCTGCATATACTGCTTCGTAGCCACTGCAGTCACTTTGTTCTGCGCCCAAGCGAGAGCCCCTGTCTGTTGCGCATCTGGCCTGGCCTCTGATGGAGCGGCGATGGCGTGGTGCACCCACAGAGGCACCCCTGCCGCATCCTGCTTCAGTGGAAAGGTGACCAGGCGAGCAACGCGACGCATGAATCAGCTGAAAGCTGGTGATCTAAATCCAGACACGCGCTGCGAAGCGAGTGCGCGATTGATGTTCCAATTCCCCGCGAAGCTTCCCGCGAAGGCGCCCGAATCCTGGAATCATGCCACGCAGGGGTATGACCGGACCGGTCGACCGGGTCCGGTACCGGACCCGATCGACAGGACCGGACTACCGGACCGGACGGACGGACCGACCTGAATATTGGTCCGTCCGGTCGATTCAGTGTGGCAATGTGTGAGCGCTGAGCGCGTACGGTCACATTTTCGGGCGCCTGGCGGCGCGATGCGATGGC
>Ga0164297_10005597_pt1 | contig 10691 bp, 10 predicted proteins | sample GEODES058metaG_FD_113539 | JGI IMG/M metagenome (GOLD analysis project Ga0164297, IMG submission 113539) | Dystrophic lake water microbial communities from Trout Bog Lake, Wisconsin, USA - GEODES058 metaG | ecosystem: Environmental > Aquatic > Freshwater > Lake | place: USA: Trout Bog Lake...
TCAGCCTCTATTTCATTGAATAGTTTCATTGCCTCAATGATGCACAATGTTTTTCCTGGAGTAATTTCTGTACCTATTTCAGTGAAGTTTGGTTTGTCTGGTGATGGTCTTCTGTAGAAAGTACCAATCATTGGGCTTTTTATGGTTATTAGGTTATCTGCTTTAGGAGTTGGGGCAGTTGGTGCAGGACTACTAGATGATGCTTCGTGAGCTTGTGGGGCAACCACGTTATATACTTGCTGTGGCAACGGTGCCTGTGCATAAGTCACAGCAGGTTCGTCCTTTTGTTTGATGGTCACCTTACCATCTTTGTCTTCTATGCTTATCTCGCCAATATTACTTTTATTGATAAGCTTTATTAGTTCGTGAATCTGTTTTAAATCCATAATAGTTTGTTTATACGGTAAATTAACAGTTAGTAAAACGCTATTTTCATTTGCAATCGTAGCAAAGGAAGGGCAAAGTAGCTATTATATTCGATATATGCTTGTAAAAGAAAGAATTTTATGAGAAAATAAGCTAAATAGATATTAGTTATTAGATAGTAGATATTAGCTGACGAGTTATATCTACTATCTAATAACTAAAATCTCAGCACTATTCCTTCACTCTTTCTATATAATCCCCTGTTTTTGTATTAACCCTTATCAGTTCACCATCTTCTACAAACAATGGAACATTTACTGTTGCCCCTGTTTCTACTGTAGCGGGTTTCAAAGCGCGTGTCGCTGTATCTCCACGAAGTCCTGGCTCCACATAAGTAATCCTTACAACTATCTTTTCAGGCAACTCTGCACCTATTGGCAACTCAGTATCTGTGTTTACATACACATAAACTTCGCTACCATCTTTCAAAAACTGAGGTGCATCTATCATTTCATCAGCCAAAACAATTTGTTCATACGTTTCGCTGTTCATCAAATTGTACCCAGTCTCATCTTTATAAAGGTATTGGTGTGTCCTCTTTTCTACACGAATTGGATAGATAGTCTCACCACTGTTCCAAGTCTTTTCTATACTGCGTTTATTATCCACGCCTTTTAGTTTAGCCCAAACTTTTGCTGCAGAACGTGCAGTTTTGTTCTCACCAAATTCTACTACACTATACAAGCTACCGTCTAGTTGCAATATCATTCCACGACTAATGTCTGCTGTATTTGCCATAATCAAATAATTATTTAAGGCGGCAAAAGTAGGGGTTCAATTGTAAAAAAGAATATTCCTATTTTAATTTGAATAATAACATTAATCCAAAAGCTTATTAATACCGCTACTTTTGACCGCTTCCCTTAGCACAATACCTAAGTAACTTTTGTATTGATGAAAATAAAGGGGACAACCACCGATGAAAGAATTATTGGAACAGATAAGAAATTGCAAGGTTTGTGAAGAACATCTAGAGTTTGGCTGCAAACCAATAATAGCTGCAAGTGCCAATAGCCGCTTGGTTATAATAGGTCAAGCTCCTGGAAAGGTTGTACATACTACGGGCATCCCTTGGAACGATAAGAGCGGTGATAACCTGCGTGCTTGGCTGGATATGGACAAAGAAACATTCTATGATGCAGAGAAAGTAACGCTTATGCCTATGGGTTTTTGTTATCCCGGCACTGGTAAGACGGGAGACCTACCCCCTCGTCCAGAATGTGCCCCTTTGTGGCATCCTCAGATACTTTCTTTGATGAAAAGTACCAAACTAATCTTGCTGGTCGGACAATATGCACAGAACTATTATCTAGGGGACAAGGCTCAGGAAACATTAACCGCTACCGTGCAAAAGTTTCATACCTATCTTCCCCAATACTTTCCGCTACCCCATCCTTCCCCTCGCAACAATATCTGGCAAGCACGCAACATTTGGTTTACTGGAGAGGTATTGCCCGAACTAAGAAGAAGGGTGAAGAAATTGGTGTAGTGTATTATAAGCAAAAAGTGCGGCTATTGGAAAAGTGGCTGCACCTATCCTTTTATTTTACGGATACTCCCGGATAATCTTTGCTTTTCTCTTTCTCATAATTAATTTATTATATTACTTTCACTAAAGAAGGCGTCTTGTCACACGACAAGACGCTATTATGTGCTACCAAAAGCGTTCCTTGATAGCGCAAAGCCCCGATAAGTGCTGATGAAGGCGTACTTTGTCAACACAATGCAGCATTATCCATGAACGAAGACGTGTTATTACCAGAAAGAAGCCCATTATTCATGAAAAATGGACAATTGTTAGCTGCTGAAGGGGCTTTGTCGTGTGACAAGACACCTTTGTGTTATCAAACAGGCGGCTTAGCAGCACAAACTACTGTCTCATCAACACAAACTACCGAATAAACTGTGCAAGAAGCCCAATAAGTAAGTAATACTGGCGAGATGTGTTGTGACAAAGAGGAGTGTCCATAGAGCAATGAGGAATGATGCTGTAAAGTGGATGGCAAAAGCATAGTAAAAAGTGGTTGATGTTGCAAAGCCGCACAACCTACGACAAATTGAGTTGGTAATGGGAAATTTACCTTTGGCTTTTTATATCTATATCCCATTCCCTTTATATTTGTGATTACTAAACTCATTCAACATTTATAAAACGATTACAAATGATTTATTCTAACGATGAAACTGACAAAGCGATCAGAAAAGTTTTAGGAATTTGAAGTTTAACCTATTAATTAATCTTTTCCTTTTATTTGTTTGTAAGAATATCTTCAAACTATTGGTTATTTCAAATTATAACCTACTTTGAGCCACTATTTATTATCTATTAAATAAAGGACTATATGAATTTACCTGTTGCACAAAAAGGACACCCAAAAGGCCTTTACGTATTGTTTGCCACCGAAATGTGGGAACGCTTCAACTACTATGGCATGCGCGCCATCCTTGTTTTGTTTATGACCAAGGCATTGATGTTCGATAAGGTTTTTGCCTCGAATCTATACGGTAGCTACACGGGTTTGGTTTATTTGACCCCATTAATAGGCGGATATATGGCAGACAGATACTGGGGCAGCCAACGCTCTATCATTGCCGGCGGGCTGGTGATGGCATTGGGGGAATTGGTATTGTTTTTCTGTAGCACTTTCTATCATTCCGCACCGCATTTATCTACCCTATTGTTCTTTACAGGCTTGGGGTTAATGATTGCAGGCAATGGCTTCTTCAAGCCAAATATCTCATCTATGGTGGGACAATTGTATCCAAAAGGAGATAGGCGATTAGATGCAGCATATACCATCTTTTATATGGGCATCAACGTTGGTGGTGCTTTCGGGCCATTCTTATGCGGATTGTTTGGTGATACTGGCAGACCGGATGACTTTAAATGGGGATTTCTTACAGGATGCGTGGCTATGTTGTTGAGCGTGGTAGTGCAACTGTTGTTCCACCACAAATACGTAAAAGATCCCGAAGGAAAAACATTGGGGTTAACACCAGAGAACTCTCCTGCAATTGCTACCAAGCCTCTCACCATCATCGGTGGATTGCTATTATTTTCTTTTGTTACCATAGGGTTGATTTATATAGATGCCAAGGTCTTCAACTACCTCTTTTATTTGCTGATAGGCTCTGTAACCTTTATAGCCATTGTAATCTTTTCAGAGAAGACATTGAATCCTGTAGAGAAATCTAAAGTGGCAGTCATATTTATCGTATCCTTCTTTGTAATCTTTTTTTGGAGTGCTTACGAACAAGCAGGAGCTTCACTCACCTTCTTTGCGGATGAACAAACAAACCGCGACTTAGGGTTTTTTGTTGTTCCAGCGAGTTGGTTTCAATCCATAAACTCTGTATTCATCGTAACGTTCGCACCAATATTCGCTTGGTTTTGGTTAAAGCTCGGCAAGCGCGAACCTTCGTCTCCAACCAAGATGGCGTTGGGTTTATTCTTGTTGGCTTTGGGTTATTTATGGATAGCCTTTGGGGTAAAGAACGTACAGCCCGGCATTAAAGTAAGTATGATTTGGCTGACAGGAATGTACGCCTTGCACACCTGTGGGGAACTGTGTTTATCGCCAATAGGACTTTCATTGGTTAATAAACTTGCGCCAACAAAGTTTGCTTCCTTGTTGATGGCAGTATGGTTTACCGCCAATGCATTTGCCAATAAGTTCGCGGGTGTATTGAGTAGTTTGTACCCAGATAATAAAACAACAAACTTCTTGGGTATTTATGAGATGAGCAACCTTTATAGTTTCTTTATGTTATTTGTATTCATGGCAGGGATTGCCTCGCTAATCTTATTCTTCCTAACTAAGAAGCTGCAAAAGATGATGCACTAAGCAATAGGCATAAGGGATAAGGCGTAAGCGTTTTAGACTTATTCCTTACGCCTTATCCCTTACGACTAAATAAAAATACAATGGATCCAGAAGTAGCCGCATTTTTAAAACGCATCCTTACTACCATTGGTATTGTAATCTTTTGGATGGGAATGAATTCCACTTTTGGGATAATGCTTGGCTATGCATACATTGAAGATAAAATAGAAGTCGGTAACATTGTATTTTATATCTGGTTTGTAATAAGCCTTCCCCTGATGATTTGGTGGTTAAGAAAGCTTTGGAAAGAACAAGAAGATTTTGATGTGTATGACTAGTCAACGCCATTAGATTCAAATTATTTTGTAACCCATTGTGCTGATTTTTCTTTTATTTGTTCGTTAGTAATATAGTTTCCACTATTAAAATCTTGTATTCCCTTATTTAATTTTGATTGTAATTCCTTCGGAAGCTTCTCTTTATCAATAGCAGTAATTCCTTCCTGAGGATGCAATACTTCATACAATTCATCAATGATAGATTCATCATTTATTGAAGCAAGTGTTTGAAGCAATGCCTGTTTCTTTTCAATTGTATTCATAATCACTCTTTTTATCGTGGACTAAGTTAGTCTTTAATATTTTACTTTCTTGGATTAATTAAAAAGGGCGATAACCTTTACACAAGCTTATCACCCTTTTATCATATTCACTGACCAATTCCTATTGATTCAAGTTCAATTTTATTTGCAATTCCTTTAATTGTTTGTCATCAATTGTACTAGGAGCATCAAGCATTACATCGCGTCCACTATTGTTTTTAGGGAAAGCAATAAAGTCACGGATGCTCTCACTACCGCCCAAGATGGCACACAACCTATCGAATCCAAACGCCAATCCTCCGTGTGGTGGTGCACCATATTCGAACGCACCCAATAGGAATCCAAACTTATGATTAGCTTCTTCCTCGGTCATCCCCAAAGCTGCAAACATCTTTTCTTGTAGTTCCCTTTGAAAGATACGGATACTACCCCCGCCTATCTCATTTCCGTTCAATACCATATCATAAGCATTCGCCTTGATATTAGCATAAGGATGTTCTAGGTATTTAGATGCGTCTTCAATCAAAGGGTTATTATTAATCATCACCTCTATCTGATCTGGCTTTGGTGAAGTAAACGGATGGTGCCTAGCTACCCACCTGTTCTCTTCTTCGGCATATTCAAATAAAGGAAAGTCTAATACCCACAACAATTTAAACTCATCGTTCTTGCGCAGACCTAAACGAGTAGCCATCTCCATTCTCAAATCGCTGGTTGCTTTACGAGTACGTTCTTCTGCCCCGGCAAGAATCAATATTAAATCACCAGTTTTAGCATTTGTAGCTTCTGCAATGGCTTTCAGTTTGTCTTCTGTATAAAATTTATCTACACTACTCTTGAAAGTCCCATCCAAATTACACTTAATGAATACCAATCCCTTCATTCCAATCTGTGGACGTTTTACCCATTCTACCAATTCATCGGTTTGCTTGCGGGTATATTCACTGCAACCCGGAATAGCAATTGCCAATACTGTTTCTGCGTCGTTAAATACTGCAAAGTCACTTTCCAAAGCACTATGTTCTGCATTGCCAGCTTTATTAGGATTAGGACTTAACGCTTCTCTGGTAGGGAAAGCATGCTTAGGGAATTTAAGGTTGGCAATCTCTAAACCAAAACGGATGTCTGGTTTATCATTACCATAATTCCACATGGCTTCTTCCCAAGTAATACGTTTTACAACTTCTGTATAATCTATATTCTTTACATCCTTGAATATCCTTTTCACCAATCCTTCAAACATTTGTAGGATGTCTTCTTGTTCTACAAAAGCCATCTCACAATCTATCTGTGTAAACTCCGGTTGACGGTCTGCACGCAAATCTTCATCCCTAAAACACTTCACAATCTGGTAATAACGGTCATAACCACTCACCATCAAAAGCTGCTTGAATGTTTGCGGACTCTGCGGCAATGCATAGAACTGTCCGCCATTCATCCTGCTTGGAACAACGAAATCTCTTGCGCCTTCCGGAGTAGATTTTATAAGGAATGGTGTTTCTATATCCATGAAATTATTTTCATGCAAATAATTCCTAGTACTTCTATTCACTGCATATCGCAATTCAAGATTACGTTTTACTGCATTACGGCGAAGGTCTAAGTAACGGTATTTCATTCTCAAATCATCACCACCATCTGTATCATCTTGAATAGTAAAAGGCGGAACTGCACTTTTATTCAATACTTTAAATTCTGTTACGGCTATTTCTATTTCACCAGTTGGAATGTTTGGGTTCTTATTGCTACGCTCATTTACCTTACCTGTTGCTTGCAAAACAAATTCTCTTCCCAATGGATTAGCATCCAGCGAACCATTCAACGATTCATTAAATAACAATTGGGTAATACCGTATCTGTCCCTCAAATCAACGAAAGTGATACTGCCAAACTTTCTCACCGTCTGTACCCAACCAGCAAGGGTAACGGTTTCATTCTTTTTATCTATCCTCAATTCGCCACACGTATGCGTCCTATACATTTTATTCTATTTTATTGGGGGCAAATATAGAGAGATGGCAGTAGGAAATTGAAATCGTTTCCTCTTTGAGTATAAGTTACAAGCATTAATAAGGACTACATGTGCCCTTTCTTGAAGTAAGGCATGTTGTTATCCATAAAGCTTTTCTCAGTATTATTCCAGTTGTTTACTATTTGCGTACGCTCATTATTGAGGTTGTTATTCGTTTGATTATACGCATTTATACTCGCATTATACTCATTGACTGCCTTATTAAAAGCATCCACATCTTGATGTGTCCTATCAGATGGAGATTTAGAATCGAAGGCTTTCTTAATATTTTTAAAGTTTTCTTCCTTCAAATAATGATCGGTAATTTTAGGTATTTCTTTCTCAGCTATATTTTTGAATGATACCAATGATTGCTTACAAACTTGCGCCATGGAAGCATCGCCATTAAAAGAACGAAGCGTATCCAGTGCCATCATACCATCATCCGCATATTTTATCAAGGCATTGCGGCACTGCTCCACATCATTTACTTTCTTGGCTTCACCAGCTTTTGTCATTTGGTTGTCTTCCCAATTGCACTTAAAGAAAATGATGTAAATCTGATTGTAATATTTATTCAGTTTATTAGCCGTCTCAACCTTCAAGCCCTTGTCCGATTTCGAATCAATCAAATTAATATTGTTCTTGGCAGCAAAGGCATCATAGGCAGTATGCCAAGCAGCATTTGCTTCTTTAAATTTTTCATCAGTTTTTTCTTGAAGAAGCAAGTAAGCTTGCATTTCATCAACTGATTGTTCCGATATTTCTTCTACATCAACAATGTGGGCATAATCATCATTAAATATCTTGTGACAGAAATTTATGAACGTAATGCTAGCTTGTCTCAATGAGTTATCACCTTTATATGCAGGCAGCGCAACTGTTTTATCCATCGCAGCATCTATGGCTTCAACGGCTTGTTTACGAAGTTTCTCTACCCTGCGCAAACGCTTTCCGTGGGCCGCGGCACTTTGATAAATCAAATCTTTATTATTCATATCCTCATGGATAGTTTCTACGCTATTTAAATAAGCAACAGGGTCGTCGGACGTTTGGGCAACTGTAATTTTCATCGAACATACTGCTACAAACAGAAGTGTAACAATCTGGATTCTCTTTCTAAGCATGGGTTAATTTTTTAAATTGTTAGTAATAAGGGGGCAAAATAAGATTTAATTATAACTGACAAAATTTATTTCCCTGCAATGAAAGCAAGCAGCGAATATGTTGTTTTGATATACGGGTCATCAATTATGTAGCTTTTCCATTGCTCGTTGGTTTCTTTCTGACTTTCATCTGCCTGTAACCTTTTCGCTTCGTAAGAATGGTTCTCTACCGTATATAAATCATTAGCTTTGGATTTAATATCGTTATGCGTGGTATCCTCCGTTTCTTCATCATCATCCTCGTCCATATCAGTTGATTTCAAAGCAAGTATATCCGACAGCAATAGCGATTTATCTTTCTTTTGTTTGTTGAGGGCTATCTCATTTATTTCTTGCTTTATAGTAGCAAATTCTTTCCAAGTATTCAATGCACTATCAACTATGGGCATTAAGCGACCAATGTTGATTGGTCTAAATGGTTGATAATATTTATTCGCATCTATTGCTGCAACCTTCAATGCCAATGGGTCGTCCGCCTCTCTTTTCAACTTTGCACTCAATACATCTGGCAAAATAATATCGGGAATTACGCCAGCATTCTGAGCTGTCTTTCCTGTGACCCTAAATAATTTTATATCAGTTATCTTAATGTAGCTATCTACCTTTTTATCCTTTACGTCTTCTTCTTTTTGAATTGTTGTATCCAAGGGAAATACTGCTTGCCCTGTTGCCTTTCCAAAAGTAGGCGATCCAACTACAATAGCCCTGTTGTAATCCTGCAAAGTACCAGCAAACATTTCTGATGCAGATGCACTCTCTCCATTCACCATTATTGCCAATGGCCCATCGAAGATGGTACCCCTTTGCCTATCCAATAGCGGAATAACCTTGCCGTTCTTTTCCTTTATCTGCGCCACTGGTCCATTATCTATAAATATACCTGCTAGTTCAATTGCTTCCTCTATCGAACCACCACCGTTGTATCTTACATCCACAATCAGCCCTTCAATATGTTCTTCTTTCAACTTTATTATTTCCTTTGCAACGTCGTTTGCGCAACCATTCAAGCCATTGCTTTCATCATCCCAATCCATATAAAAAGCAGGAAGAGAAATATAGCCAATGGATGATTTTGCACCTTTCAGTATGCAGCTCTTCACTTTATCATCATCCTCGCCATTGTCCAGCCTTTCCTTTTGCAGGCTCACTTGCCTTATCGAACCATCAGCTTTCTTTACAGTGAGATTCAACTTCTCATTATGGTCGCCTTCCAAAAAATCATTTACAAAAACAACTCCCCTGTCCCCAACTATCACTTTATCCTTCCCATCCCATTGCACTGCCTGAATCTTGTCGCCCTTATTCAATAGACCACTTTTATATGCGGGGCTGCCAGGCATCAATGCTTCTATCTTTACCGTTCCATCTTCATTTTCTTTCAGTGTAAAACCAAATATCAATGGCTTTTTACCAAGTTCGTTGTCAAATGCTTCCTTCTCCTGTTTAGGAAAATAATCAGAGTGTGGGTCAAAGCAGTTGGCTATGCTCTCGCAATACGTGTCCCCCACTTCTTTTTCTATACCGTTTTCCTTCTCAATATAAGTTTTAAAATTTCTTTTTATCGATTGTATTATGTGTGCCCTAATGATTGGTTCTATGCTGTCGGTATATTTCTTTTGTAGGGCAGGTGAAGCCTTTTTAGGATAATCTTCGGCAATGGAATGCCCCGTGGTAAACTTTATTACCTTATAAAGCTTTAAGCGCAGAGCAGTTAAATTATCCGCATAAGAAGTATCCTCGGCAATGGTAATCGTTTCTTTCAATGAATAATTAAAAGGCTTCTTTCCAATCTCATCTATCAATGAATCTGTTTGTTTGATTCGTTGCCTATAGATGCTTGCCAATAGTTGAAGGAACTTGGGATTACTCGATAATATTTGCTTGTCAAGTTGATACTTATAGGGATTCAGCGTAGCAATATCTTCTTTTGTAAAGAATATCTTTCGATAATCCAATCGTTTGATGACGCTGTTATAAACATTTTCAGAGAAGGTGTCACTAACGGCGCGAGGCTGCACATGAAACCTATCCACCATCCGTGTGATGGCATAAGCATCATTGGCAGCGTTCTGCAAGATATTCTGAGAAACGGACTGTTGTACAACAAAAAGAAATAGAATAACAGAAAGCCTTAGTTTGTAAGTAGTGTAAAGTTTATTCATCGTGGCACTAAAATAATAGAGAAATGGATACCACACACAAATAAATACGCCATGATATGTTTTAGTGCAAAAACAATGTACTATAAGCTTTTATTTCTTCACAAGTTTCGAAGCAATAAAGGAGAATAAACCAACAACTATCCCACAAACTATCCCAACGATGGGGCCCATGATCAACATCATTAGGCGAGGGTGCAATGGCAATGGCATACTCGTCATCATGGCTGCTTCTTTGGGATGATTTGCCAAATATGTACTGAACAACAACACATGTGCCGACGTAATCCACACACAATTGAATAGGCTAAGCACAAACCCATGCAGGAAATACTTGCCCGAACAGTTCTTAGCAATCACGAAAGCTGAGATACAAAAGATGGCGAACCAAAGGAAAGGTTCGATGCTTGAAGAAATAACATAAACGGTTGCAATTCCCATTGCAAGTCCGAACAAGGAAAGTAGCAAGAGTAATTTAATATTCATGTTGTTATTTTTTGCTAA
>Ga0164297_10005598_pt1 | contig 10691 bp, 6 predicted proteins | sample GEODES058metaG_FD_113539 | JGI IMG/M metagenome (GOLD analysis project Ga0164297, IMG submission 113539) | Dystrophic lake water microbial communities from Trout Bog Lake, Wisconsin, USA - GEODES058 metaG | ecosystem: Environmental > Aquatic > Freshwater > Lake | place: USA: Trout Bog Lake...
GGTTACAAGCTCGTCCTCGTCATGCCTGAATCCATGTCAATTGAGCGACGAAGACTCATGGCGGCATACGGTGCTACTTTTGAGCTTACGCCAAGAGAACTGGGAATGAAGGGCGCAATTAGCCGAGCGGTAGAACTTGTTAGTGAGACACCCGGTGCTTTTATGCCTCAGCAGTTTGAAAATCCTGCCAATTACAAGGTGCACCAGCAAACAACAGCGTTAGAGATCCTTGCCGACTTTCCCGAGGGAATCGACTACTTGATCACAGGTGTTGGAACCGGTGGACACATTACCGGTGTCGCAGAAATCCTGAAGCCCAAGTTCCCCAACCTCAAAGTCTATGCCGTGGAGCCCACCAAATCACCGGTCATCTCTGGTGGTCAACCTGGACCGCATAAGTTGCAGGGGCTTGCGGCAGGATTTATTCCAACCAACCTTCATACAGACATTTTGGACGGTGTCATTCAGGTAACTGAAGAGGACGCCTTCACCTATGCCAAGCGAGCTGCGTTGGAAGAAGGCATCTTCCTTGGCATCTCTTCCGGAGCATCATTGGCCGCAGTCGCACAGAAACTCCCCGAAATTCCAGTGGGAAGCACCGTTCTAACCTTCAACTACGATACAGGTGAACGCTACCTATCGATCGAAGGGCTATTCTAACGCCGATCTGTACCCTTTGATAGCTTAACGTCATGAGCAAGGTGGGCGGTTCGTTCCCAGCCTTCCACCTTGTTCCCCTTCACTTGGAACTTCAGGAACTCAACCAAGCCTTGTAGAGTGTGGTCTTGAGGACGCACCTGCAACCACTCCTTAGCAACAGCATAGGCTTCTTCATATCGTTTCAGCCGATCATAACATTGTGCCAATTTCACGCCTGCTTCCCAGAATTTGGGATCTAAGACAGACGCCTTTCTAAATGGCTCCAATGCCAGTTGATACTCTCCCTTGCGGAAATAGCACATCCCCAGCATCGCGTGGACCCTAGGGTTTGTTGGCTGGAGTTGTAATACAGCTTTGCATTCCAGAATGGCATCATCCCAGGCACCACTCTGCATAAGAACTTCAATCCTTGAACTACTCATTCAACACCATTTAAATTAAACAACGAATATCCGACAAAGTTACATCGTTTTCTCAAAGATTTCTAACTTTCTGCTGCAGATAAGGCATTTTTCACAGGGCATTCATTGTTAGTTCGAGTCCTATCAAACGCAAGTTGTACCAATCTCCAAAAGCAGAATAAGGCCATCGCACTCATGCGATGACCTTATTCTTTAGATTTCCAATGGCAGATTAGCCAAGCTTTCGAACAGCCGCCACTACATCATTCTCATCCGGAATGCACTGCAATTCCAGTGTTCTTGAGTAAGGCATTGGAACGTTCAGACCACCAACACGCCCAACGGGAGCATCAAGATAGTCGAAGCAATCCTCACCGATTCGGGCAGCGATTTCTGCTCCAAAACCACCATTTCTCCAGTCTTCGTAAACCACAACAGCGCGATTCGTCTTCTTGACTGAAGCATAGATCGTCTCAGTATCCAGAGGAAGCAACGATCGAACGTCGACTACCTCAGCCGAGATACCATCCTTCTCAAGGAGTTCGGCCGCAGCAAGGTTAATATGCGTCATTCGGCTGTAACCGATGAGCGAAATATCCTTACCCTCACGAACTACCTGTGCCTTACCGAATGGAATGGAGTAGTTGGGATCATCAGGAACGATCCCTTTCATCGCATAAAGGCCTGGATTTTCGTAAAGAATGACAGGATTGTCATCTGCCACGGCAGTCTTGAGCAAGCCATAGACATCCGCAGGGGTGGATGGGCAAATCACCTTCAAGCCTGGAACGTGTGCATACCAACCTTCCATCGAATGCGAGTGCTGAGCAGAGAGCTGCTTGGCAGCACCGCCAGGACCTCGGAACACGATCGGGCACTTGACCTCGCCGTTCGTCATGTAATGAACTTTAGCGGCGTGGTTGATAATCTGGTCTAGAGCCAAGATTGAAAAGCTCATCGTCATGAACTCAACGATTGGTCTGAGACCCGCCATGGCGGCACCGGTAGCGATACCCGCAAATCCTGCTTCGGTGATCGGCGTGTCAATAACACGTCGGTGACCATATTTCGGAAAAAGACCTCGAGTGACTTTGAAGGTTCCCTCGTATCGTCCAATATCTTCGCCCATCAAGAACACATCAGCGTTCTTGTCCATCTCTTCGACCATGCTCTTATGCAAGGCCTCTCGGTAGGTCATTTCGATTGTGCCAGCCATTAGTGTCCTTGCTCCGGTGTCATGTCGGTGTAAATGTTGTCGTAAACTTCTTCAACATCTGGATGGGGAGACGCGTCAGCCTCTTCGTAGATTTTCTCTACCCAATCAAGGATCTCCGCTTCAATCGCTTCAAGCTTCTCTTCGTTAGCGATATTTCTTTCAACGAGAACATTCTTAAGGCGATCAATTGGATCGCGCTTTAGGTTTTCGGCTTCTTCCTCTTTGGTGCGGTATAGCTGACGATCATTATCGGCAGCGCCATGACCCGAATAGCGGTACGTCATGATTTCGACCAAATAAGGCTTGCCTTCCTTGCGAACCCAATCAACGATGCGCTGAGCATCTTTTCGCATCTGGATAACATCCATGCCATCGATGCGCTCGCTTTTAATACCAAACGGAGTGCCTCGCTTCCAAAGCTCGGTATCCGCTGCATGGTATTCCAATCGGGTTCCCATCGCAAACTCGTTGTTCTCGATGATGAAAATGCAAGGCAGATCGTAAAGAGCTGCCATGTTCAACGTTTCATATACAACGCCCTGGTTGGCCGCACCATCACCCATGAAGTTTAAGGTGACCTTGTCATCTCCCCGGTAGCGGGAGGCAAACGCCAATCCTGCTCCCAACGGAATGTGACCACCCACGATGCCCCAACCGCCAAAAAAGCCGTTCTTGGGATCGTAGATATGCATGGAGCCGCCCTTTCCACCAGCAGTGCCGGCTTTGCGTCCCATGATCTCGGCCATAACCGCAACCGGACTTGTGCCAAGCAATAATGCGTGGGCATGGTCTCGGTACGCGGTAATCACGTTGTCGTGGCCTTTCTTAATGGCGTGCATCCAACCAACGGCTAGAGCTTCCATTCCGATATACACGTGCATGTATCCGCCGGCTTTGCCTTGTCGATACGCAACGTTGCACTTCTCTTCGAAGTGCCGGATGAAAAGCATGTCTCGGTAATACTGCTCTAACTCAGCAGGCGATTCTAAGTTCTTTTTTTCGGCTTGTTTGGCCACAGGGGACTTCCTCTTCTCGGTTTGGGGAGGCTAATAATCGTCGAAAGCTGCGTCTGCGAAGCAACGACCAAATGGGCATTGTACCCCCCGAACATCACAACCTTAATGATTCCTTTTTCGAACCACAAAAGTTATTTGTTGAGTTCACAATGTTTGCGGCTACCTCACTTCACAACACCTAACCCTTACGTTCTCAATTCTGAACTCCTCTCGCGCTTTTTAACCCTTGCCAGGAACAACCTGTGAGACACTATAGACATGTCGTTTCCCTGTTGGCCAAATCTACCAAAGGTTCTGCTGATCGTTGTCACGACATCGACCCTCTGTGGGTGTCAAAAATCGTCGAACCCACAGGCTGCCCCACAACTTCCTCGTTCGAATACCCATCCGAAAACAAAACTTGTGGATTCAAAGTTGCCCAAGGAGTACATCCAGACGGTTGATTTCCTGCGAGACCATGGGCTGAATGAATTGGGCACGAACTTTGTTCATGCAGAAGCCTATGTTCCTGATCCGCCCCACCTAACCCTAAGGAAGCAGGTTATCGCAGGTTGGATGCAGCCCAGGACGGATTCAGGAGATGCCACAGTAATCGGCTTGGATGGTATTGCCTACATCACATCGGGGCAAGCCACGCCAGCAGACCCTTTAAACGATTTCAACGAATTTTGGCTCAATCCAAATCGGCAAACGTTCAGCCCGATTGAGTTCTTTGCGAGTCCGTTAGCTCCCGGAATGTTGCTTCTCGCAAATAGGGCTCACCAGAGTGAACAACTTATTTCCTTTGGAAGCCATGCCACAAAAACACCAAACTTCGTAGCAGTAACAAGGGAATTTCTTCTCAAACAGTGGAACCTTGCCGTGTTAGAGCATGCATCGGGTGACTTCCTACACGCTTTCCGCCTGAGTGTTCAACTCCAAAAGAATCGATCTGCATTCGAAACTCAAGCCCGGAAAGTTCTCGGGGAAGACTGGATAAAGCAAATGAGCCAGCCCTCGATGGGTGGAACAGGAACGTTTGTCGCTTATCCATTTCTCGATGGCGTTGAAGATCTTGTTAATGACTGCGCTCGCCGCCTGAATCAATCTTCGCTACCCACAGCGAAGCCCAAAATAGTTGACCCGTTACAAGCCGCCATTGAACCTCTGGACAGTTTCCCATCGAAAATTCTAAAGAACCTCGATCCAAATTTCTGGATGCAAGACCCTATACTTGTCAATCTGGTGAAAGTTGAACGTCCCATCCTTAAAGATCTACTCGACGCCATGGATTCGGACAGTCGATTAACTCTAGCCGTTCGCTTTGACGTCAAGACGGGAATCGTGCAACCAGTTTATGTTCGGGATGTCATTCGGTTAGGGATCGGAGAGTTGCTTCACTGGAAGAATATCGCCAACATGAATGGCCAACCGGCGACCTCCCAACAAATTCGACAATACATTCAGAAATACGGTTTGGGAACTGTAGCTGACGATTGGTTCAATACCCTTGCCAATGATCAGGCCACGAACCAACAGTGGTTGGATGCTGCAAAAAACCTTTTAACTGTTGATCCGCATCCAGAGCCTAATGCAAAGCCTGTATTCGGGCCAGTACAGCGATCTTTGGGGCCGATACTCTATGCGGAGAAGGTCAAAGATCGATCCAACCCCAATTTGACGGAACTCCTCAAAAACCGGGTCCAAGCATTGTTGGATGAAGGGGACCAAACCCCTGACCAGCCTCCAGTCGACGCACTAAGGATGGCAATCCTACTTTACAAATATTCGCAACCAGAGTCCTTGCCACTGCTTTCGAAAGCCAGCGCCAATACAATGGGCGCAACAATTCAAAACTCCAAGTTAATCTACAAATTGTTGGTTATGGCTATCGATGACCGGACAATTCAAAACGACAAGTCTGCCCTCTATGAGTACGTCCAATGGCTTTCCGGTTTGAAAGGTCCAGAAGTAGTTCTAACCGGTTCTATCATTTTCGAACCCTTGATTCGTTTCGGCAGCCTATCCGAGCTCGATGGAGTGATGAGCCATCTATTTGCTGGAAACGATTCTGCACTTTCTTTAGTGAACCTCTCGAAACTACCACCACCAAACAACGGCCTCCGAGAGATCATTCTGAGTGAGCTCATCAAAGAGCCAGTCATTCAGGACGGAATACAATCACTCCTCAACGATCAGTCCAGCCTTGGTTCCGTTACCGTTGATGACAGTACAACTTACTCCCTGGTGTTGAAGAACTCACCACAGTTGATATCCAGGCATTTGGAAGGATTAGCCAAAGATCCTCTTTGCCCGAAACCTGGAGACCATCGCGAATATCGAGTGTGCGATGAAGTGGCAGAGATTCTGTCGGAATTACCAGGCGCGTCTTCATTCAGAGCTTATTGGCCCGATTCGTCGAAGAATGCAGCGATCCGCAGAGCACAAGCCATCTTTGCAACTCAACGCAACGTGATGGGTGCCCTCCTTCCAACGAAATATCGCTGGCCCGAAGCGAAGTAACTAAGGAGTCTTACCTTCTCCAAAGATTTGCGCTATGCTTCGACTAGGAGAAACCCATGCATGCAATCTTTTCGCTCGTTGCTGGACTGGTTGGTGTCCTCAGTCTGATCTGTTGGGTACTAATTCTAATCTAGGCCTTTCAAGATGAAATCTGGAAAGGAGTTGTAGGGCTTCTCTGTGGCCTGTACCTGCTCTATTACGCAATCTTTGAATTTGAGCACGATAACAAATGGGCAATCGTCATCGGTGCCTTTGGCGGTGGTGCGATTGCGGCTGGTATACGCGGCCTGGCAAGATAGTCCCGCTAATAATTCACGATCCATGGGTCAGAAGACCCCATCCTGGGTTTGTCACGAAACTGTAACGGTTTAGTCACGCCTCCTTGATAGCTTCTTGTATACGAGGTCTTGCGCAAGTGTGCCCAAGCTCGAAAGGAGAATGCTTTGAAAAGGATAGTATCAACTCTCATTGAGAAGTTGTCAGCCCTATTGACTCAAGTAGAAACGCCATCTGTGCAATTGAGTCATTCCGGGCCAACTCTCAACTCTGGAGCGAAGTACAGTCAACCTGGGAGAGTTCGTAGTAGTTTTGAATCTCAAAACTCATCGAACGCTTCCAAATGGCTTCTTCGTTTGCTCACTTTGGCGATAGTGATTCCGGGTGGATTGGCCCACGCGCAAACCGTCACTGTGGCGCCAAATGGCTACGTCACCGACGGATTGGGAGCAACACTCCAGTTCACGGCTAACGTTTCAGGTCTGGCAACCAAAGATGTTGCCTGGTACGCCGGTGGCAAACTCGGAGGCAATTCTACTGCGGGAACGATCAGCACCACTGGACTCTACACCGCGCCAACGACGATGCCAGGTCAGAACCCGGTTCTGATTAAGGCAGTGAGTAAATCCAACACCTCCATATCCGGATCGACTTATGTCTACTTGCTCAACCCGGGTCCCACGATCACCTCAGTAACTCCGAACCCAATCGCGGTTGGAAACTTGACGGTGACGATCAAGGGATCGGGCTTCCAGCAATACGCTCAAGTTGTGGACACCTATAACGGGATGCCCGTCCAAATGAGTACATCCTCCGTCACCAATGACACGATCATTGCAACCGGATGGCAAGGAAACGCTCCAACCGCATCATTCACGGTTACGAACCCTGGATCAGCACCTAGCAATGCGATCGTTGTGCCGATCAGCAATGGAGTTCAAACTTATCCGTTGAGCGTTAATGGCGGAAGCGGATCAGGAAACTATGCCGCTGGCTCCATCGTCAATATCTCGGCCAATGCCCCGCCGACGGGACAGGTCTTTTTGAATTGGACCGGTTCGCCAGTCGCGAACCCCAACGCTGTGACGACCACGCTCACAATGCCGGCCGCCGCTGCTTCAGTCACCGCCAACTACACGAGCGGTAACGTTCAGTATCAACTCACCGTGAACAACGGAACCGGAAGCGGATCCTATACCGCCGGTACCACCGTCACGGTCACCGCCAACAATCCTCCCGCTGGGAGCGTCTTCTCCAACTGGACCGGAGCAACTGTCTCCAACTCCACGGCAGCAGCAACAACTCTGACGATGCCTGCGGCCAATGCTGCGGTCACCGCCAACTACACCGCTGCCCAGCAGGTTCCGTTCCCGGTGACCAGTCACCCTCGACTTTGGATTACCCCCGCAGATCTTCCCCGCATGCAAAGCTGGGCCGTCTCCAGTAATCCGGTCTATCAACAAGGCATGTTGCCCCTCCTCAACCAGGCGGTCAAAATCTATCAGACTCAGTTCTTCCCTGGCGGCGTTGCCAACCCCAACTATCCTGACCTGGGAGATACTCAAGGCTATGCCGGACAGCTCACAGAAGAAGTTGGCTTTATCCTTGCCTTTAACTCTCTGATTGACCCGAACGCGAACAATCGCATCAAATACGCCCAATACGCTCGAAACCTGATCATGTACGCCATGAATCAAGCGGCATTGGGAGTTCAATCTGGTGCACCTTTCCGAGATCCACTCTTCGCTGTTTACAACCGTGCCAATGAGACCGGTGCCCAATGGGGACTCATTGTCGACTGGATCTATAACGCCAAAGATGGCCAGGGCAACCCTATCCTGACCTCTCAAGACAAAGCAACCATTCGAAACGTGTTTATGATTTGGGCTAACGAGTGCCTAAATGCCTACACCACCGGTGGTGATCATCCCGCCCCAATCGGAGCAACCAATAGCTTCTCCTTAATTGGCGGCGGAAACAGTGCCTACCGAATGGCATCAAACAACTACTATTTGGGGCACGCACGGCTCGTCACAACCATGAGCCTTGCGATCGACCCAGCGGACGACCCCGTCCTTGACCCAACCAAGCCCCCCGCAACCCTTGGGAACACGCTCCGAAGCTACATCCTGAATGCGACGGGCGCTTGGCTTTACCAGATCTACGCAATGATGGGTGACCCGCAGACCCTTAAAGCTGATTACAACCTGCCCGGCAACGGTTCAAATTTCGGACTGGCAAGTGGCGGACTTCCCCCAGAAGGGATGCTGTACGGACACTCATTCGGGTTCTTGCTTGGTCAATTGCTGGCTCTGCAGACTGCCGGATTCAACGATCCAACCCTTTCCGGCCCTCAGATCAAATTGATCAACGCTCCGGTTTGGGATCGATTTGTGACCGGGTTCATGTCCTCAATGACTCCAGTCCCAATGACTCCGCTTTCGGAAGTCTGGCTCGGACCGGTTTACCTCTTGGCAAGCTATGGCGACTTGCTCCGACTCTGGCTCACCCCCGAATCGATGCAACCATTCGCCTTGCTGACGCTCCTTGAGCAAGCACAGGGCAAGAACACTTGGCATGCCAACGCAGCCCGATGGTTCACCACCTCTGCCATCCAAGGAACCCTTCAGTACAACGTCAGCACCCCTTGGACATGGGGAACGGCCCAGTCGGTTCTCGCTTACATGATCATGGATCCTGCGGCTCCAACGCCAACCGATCCTCGCCCTTCCATGCCCCTCACCTTCTACGATCCAGGTGCTGGCCGACTGTTAGCACGTACCAATTGGAATGCCAACGCAACCTGGTTTGACTACCGTGCAAGCTGGCTCTCGGATAACCATCAGGATGGCGACGGCGGTCAATTCGAGTTCTTCCGCAACGGAGAATGGCTCACTAAAGAGATGAGCAACTACGACAATAACGCGGTCGGAATGACCACTTACTACCACAACACCCTTGCGCTGAAGAACTGGAGTGCATCCGGAACACCCAACCTCAATTGGTACGAAAACGGCGAATGGGCTAACGGTAGCCAGTGGATTCTTGGACTCAATGCCGGCGATCCCGTCACCGTCAACAGCAACGGCTCTGGATACTCCTATGTTTCCAGCGATCTCACCAAGCTGTACAATCGACCCAATATCTGGACCCCATCACAGGGTGCCACAGACATCACTCAGGCCACGCGTTCCATCCTATGGCTCGATGCTGACTACGTGATCATCTACGATCGCGCCAGTTCAATCCACTCTGGACTGTTCAAATCGTTCAACCTGAACTTCGCAACCTCACCGAACATCAACGGTAAGGTCACTACAGAAACCATGGCAAGCGGTCAGAAACTGTTTGTCCAAACCTTGTTGCCCGCCAATGCAAGTATCACATCCCGATACTCTGCTGGTGATCTCAATCCTCACTCTGACTTGGATCCGATGTTCTACACGTTGACGATCCAAGACCCATCCTTGCCGACCGACACTCGGTTCCTGCACGTTTTGCAGGGCAGTGATTTGAACGGCACCATGGCTCAGGCCACGTACCTCAGCAGTACTCAAGGAACTGCCTTTGACGGAGCAATCTTCGGCAAGTATGCAGTCTTCTTCCCGAACCTAGCCAACTCGACAATCGCGACGACGACCTTCTCGGTCCCATCCACCGTCCACAAGTTCGTGGTCACCGGTTTGGCTCCGAACAGCTCCTATTCGGTATCCAGCGGACTCGTTGGAAATCAAACTGTCGTCACCGTTACTCCTGGTGGCACTGGCTATGTGACAGACTCCTCCGGAGTCTTGATGGTCGCCATCTAGTCGCCAACATCCGGCCCCTTTCCCTATCAATGTCGAAGACTTGATGGGGAAAGGCGTGGGATAGGGGTTCCCCCCTACAGCACTTCGTTAAGCGTGACTCGTCGCTAAACGGTCGGGCTTGAATTTCGTTGGTTCGGTGTCCCCGTTCGTCGCACCCACCAGGTCCACGAGAATGTTGAGAGAACAATCGAGCCGATTACGATTGGCGATGCATAGCCCGTTCGCTGGGTTACATTTTGAATGAATAGGATAAGCGGAAGATGAGAGATTACAAACCCGACCTTTCCTTTGATGTCATTGCGACTCGACAAGCTATTGATTGCGATGATCAGATTCCACGATAACCACAAGCATAACCCCTCCGCGAGGATCAGGTTCCAGCTACCATAGTAACGCACAAGATGGCCACCGATAATAGAGGATAAAAGCATAGCTGTCACAAGTATCCAAACAATGCGACTCTCGGTCCTCATCCATTTAGGCTTAGATTCGATATTCACCATAGAAACCTTCCTTTATCAAATCCTCCGGGACTTCGGCCAAAGAACCTTTGCCTTGTAATCAACCATGAGCTTGCCCCGTTCGGCATTCATATCGAAAGGGAAACATCGAGGTTCTAGCCATTTTCCAGTCGGTCATAGTTGCGTCGATAGCTGCACAGCATCGAACTCAACTATGGGACCTCCACGGCAGTCGCCAGTGATACTTCAAACGGTGGCCCGAGCGATTCGCAATCTCCGATTTTCTACGACTTCACCATCCTAAACGCTATGGGCTACGGCTCCCAAGACCGAGTCAAAAAGGATTGAAC
>Ga0164297_10005599_pt1 | contig 10690 bp, 7 predicted proteins | sample GEODES058metaG_FD_113539 | JGI IMG/M metagenome (GOLD analysis project Ga0164297, IMG submission 113539) | Dystrophic lake water microbial communities from Trout Bog Lake, Wisconsin, USA - GEODES058 metaG | ecosystem: Environmental > Aquatic > Freshwater > Lake | place: USA: Trout Bog Lake...
CGGCGGGAATCTCAAGCACTCTCACACTTTGAAAATTCGCCGTCCGTCTGTTCTCACACCTGGAAAATACCCGGCGTCACTCTCACAATTGCGCATTCTCAGAAGCAACTACGAATACGGTAGGCAACCCGGTCGACAGCCACCCATCTGTCATGCTTGCTTCGCCTTGGCCCCCCTTGTCGTGGTGGCAACGAATGTTCTTCGCATCGCACGCTCGCGTTCCCCGGCACGCATGGCCGTCCAAATTACAGCCGCAACATTCACTACATGCGCTGCATTGCCCAGCACGACTACCGGCCCCGCAACTACAAGCAGCGGGCCCATGAAGCACACAACGCACCAGAGCATGCTGACTCGAGTGAGAGTGGGCGGGAGCAGCGCCTTGCGCCACACCCAGAGCAAGAAGAAGGAGTGCAGCAGTGTGGGTGGACCAACAGGCCACTCCGGCGCGGCGCCAGCAGCGTACAGAATGCAAAGGTCCCCAATAAGGTGCCCCGTCAAGTGAACGAAGGCGTTTGCGTAACCCAGGACGGCGTAGTAAACCGCAACGGATGGCGCGCGGCTGCGGTATCGCATGCGCCACGTCAGAAAGAAGGCAACAAGGTGGAAGGGCAGTAGCACCAAGACAGAGTAGGCCACAAACACGCGCAAGGCGCGCACTACCACGGGCCAAGGCACTGACCGCGGCTCGACCAGCGGCGCGCCAGCAGCAATCGGGTGCAAGCGGAAGCCACGCAAGATGGCGGCTGCCGCGTGGCCGATCTCAGCATCTGACGGCCAGCTGTCCCGGCCGAGCGCGGTGACGGACTTGTGCAAGCGCAGCACGAAGCCCAGCAGGCCGAGTGCGTTCGCAACAAAGTGCTCATGCGCACATTGCAGGGCGCGGTACCTCTCGTACGCCTCTGTACAGGCCGCTTCATCTCCTGCGTCAAGCACTAAATCCACCGCATCCTCGGCGTCGCGCAGCAGAACCATGGACACTGCCCGCAGAAGTCGCAAGACAGCGGGATCTGCATTGGCCTCAGATTCTGCCAGGCGGCTGGCGCAATAGGCAGCATGGTGCGGCAACTCGAACGAGTCATCGCTCAGCGCTGAGCGCAGACGACTCGCGGCATCCGCCCATGCAGCTGCAGGCGCTCGCTCGCGGAGCGCGGACAAAGAAGCAGCGGAGAGTGCGTGCGTGGACGCAACGACGGCAAGCTCGTCACCTTCAGCAGCTACTTTGCACAACTCGCGCAGTGCAGCGCCCCAGCCCAGAACTGCCGCAGCCTTTGCGGCATTGCATCGCACCTCCCAGGTTGCGTTCTTTGAGAGTGCATCGCCCAGAATGTGCAGCACGGCCTGCATGTCATCCTCTTGCAGCGCACTTCTACGGTATGCGTCGTTCACTTCATCAACTAGCGCGGCGTCACGTGAAGCGACCACAGCGCGAGGGCGATGTAGCCGCTCTCCGTCACTGCCGCGGGCCTCCACCAGGAGGCATCCCCCGGCGTAGGGCGCCGAGCTCAGCCGGAGAGTCACCTGCCCGCCAGCAGCATCGCTACAAGGCACGTCGCGACCGCTACACCGCACCGCAATGCGTATGGCGTCAGCAGGAATCACGCAGGTGAGAGGCAGTGTAACCTCGGCATCGGCAGTATCACAAGCTGGTGGTAGCAATGGTAGCAACAAAGCTGCAAGAGGCATCAAGCTCGGAGGCGCAGCATCGCTTCGCAGTCCCACCACGCGCGCTCCGCTGGCTGCAGCACCGCAACGCCGTCTCAATATGTCGGCAAGCCGCTGCGCAATCGCAAGCTCCTGCCCAGAGCAATCCGCATCCAGCATTCCATCGATTATGAGGCGCACGCAACCAGGCGCGATGGACACACTGGTTGTATAGATTGCGCTGCCCAGCGACTCCCCAAGCGCAGCACGAAGGACGTCGCAAGGAGGGAGGGACGCGGGCGTGGGGCAGTTGGGGAGCTTCACTTCAACCGTGAAACGCTGGAGCGCGACAACAGCCCTCAAAGCGGCGCCCCAGTCTACGCTCGCATCGCGTGGCCGCAGCAGCAGTGTTGCCCCGCCACCAGAATCGTCGGTCGCTGCAGCCGGATCCTGCTGGAGGCTGTCAGACCCGGAGCCACGGAGCGTGCTGCCGCCGTGTGTATCAGAGCCCATTCGCTCCATGCCAGCCACTACGTTCGCAGCTGCTTGCGTCTTCCGCTGACGCCGCCTCGCGTTGTGCTTCGCGAGGCTGACTGCGCACGTTCTGAGCTCTCCCTCGAAGTCGCTCACCGAGTGCAGCGAGTGGCACCGCTGGCAGAAGCGGGAGACTGAACCGTCATCCATGACCAGCTGCGGTGCGACCTGGTGCTCCATGCACACACTGGAACCAGGGCGAGTGAGTGGCGTGTACCGCCTGTCAGGACACAGTAGCAGACCACGTCGCACCGTGTTCGACGGCAATACGCGCTCACGTGATCCAGCACAGCGCCACAGCCGTGGATGCGACACACAAAAGCTGCAGCAGAGCGCGAGGCTGGTGGCGCGCGGGGCCTTGCATTCTTCGGGCGAGTGCGGGGGACTCCTCCTTTCTTCTGCGCCTCGCTGCTTGGCGCGTCACCGTAGAGTGCTGCAGCTGGTTGTACCTCTGGTGGACCAGCGGGCGCCTGGTCGACGGCAGCGTGCTGAGCCGCAGATCAATAAGTCGCGCGGGCAGCCCGCGGCGGGCTTCCCCCGGCAACGACAAGATAACGTACCAAGCGCTCAGGATCCCAAGGCCACTCCTCCAGAAGCCAGTCGTGGTCGCCTCCACTTGCTCCGGAAGGCCACATGCTTGCACAAGTGAACAGGTCCGGCGGACGGGACAACTATAAAAGTGGGGTTGCGTATCGTTCGGATTGCTTGCGCACGTAATATGTTCACTGCTGCTTCATTCGTGCGCTTCGGCCGTGTCGTCGCAAGATCTGCCTGCGAGATCAGTACGCACCGCCTGCCGAATGTCTAACATCTCAGCCTCTGACAGGCGTCTGAGCTCGTCGGGCTTCATGTCTTCCAACTGAACGCTCATGAAGCGGACGCGGTGCAGCTGAACCACAGTGTAGCCAAGTGCGCCCAGCATCTTCCTGATCTGTCTGTTACGCCCCTCTGTCAGCGTCATCCTCAGCTCAAGTCGCTGGCTGCCGCGGACAACCTTGCACGGCTTTGTTTTCGCTGTCAAAGGCTCCGCATGCCGCCCGTCTCGCTGAGCCACGGTGGTGATCACCACTCCCAACGACAGCTGCCTGATGTCAGCATCACTCACACGGCTCTCCGTCAGGATGGCGTATTCCTTTTCATGGCCAAAGACGCGCCTCAGCACCGCATTGGGAACGCGGCCGTCGCTGGTGATCAACAGCAATCCGCTGGAATCACGGTCAAGGCGGCCAACGCTGAATGCACGACCAGTCACGCGATTGCCGAGCGCATCCACCAAGTTGCCAGCAATGCGCGTATCAAGCGTGCACGTGATGCCAACCGGCTTGTAATACTTGAAGTAGCAGAATTGACTGCGCAAATGTTGTTGGTGTGAGTCAGCTGACTGTGACTCGCGACAAGCGCACGAGACACAGACGCGCCTTTCCAGCGGAAGCAAGTCACCACCCTCCTCCGCCGCCGCCAGGTCAAACTGCAGCGTCTCCCACGCGACGGGCTTGCTGTCCAGGCACACGGTGTCGCCAGGATACACCTGCGCACCGCTGTTGGCACGGACACCGTTCACAGTGACTCGGCCGTCGCTCACAAAGCTGTCTGCTTCGCGCCGGCTGGCAAACTCTCGGAAACACTTGTTGATGCGAACGCCGGCTCGCTGAAGTCCCCCCTGTTTGCTATCCGCAGATTGGCGGCCAGCGTCGGCTGGCTGCTTGGGCGCACTCCGCACTTGACGGGGCGGCTGCCGGTGCTGTTGCTGTGCTGAAGCGCGTGTCAAGGCGAGCACTTGACACCGCAGTTTGTAGTCAGCTGGTCTTCTTCTACGCGGGCAACACCAGCGGGTCCACAGAGACGCATCACATAAGACGGGCATAGAACGCGATGTGATGAGCTATCTATGGAGCATGCGAGCGGCCGCTAAGCGCATGACACGTGTCCTATCATGGATCCAATGGATAGATATCATGGCATGTCGGACCTCTCCGGGGCCGGCCGGCGAGGCGCATGCTCAATTCGCTATGCGCCGCGCAGGCGTGCCTGCAGCATTTCAGCGAGCTGCGGGAACTGCTCAAGAAGTGCGCGCAGGCGCTCGGGGTCGTTGAGCAGGGCGTTGATGGCCTCAGGCGAGGCCAGCATCTGCTGTAGGAGCGCCGCACTCTGCGGCGGCGGCGGCGGCGGTGCCGCCGCCGCCGCTCTGATCGTGCCTGGCGGAGGGGGACCCGATGGCGGCCGAGGAGGAGGCAGGGCAGCAGGTGCGCGGGGTGGAGGCGGAACACCAAGGCCAGGCGGCGCAAAGCCGCCACCTCCCAGTCCGGGAATCATGCTCGCAGCTGGCCCGGAAACTGGACGCACGCCGCCGAGACCAGGAATGACGGGGCCAGCAGGAGCGGGTGGAGGCGCTGCCGCCACTGCTGCCTGTGCTACAGCTTGAGCTTCGGCTCCTCCCGTATGCGGTGCGTCAAATGCAGGCACGGCAGTGTCAGATTCCATACCGAAGAAGGGCGGCTCAGCTGCCATGGGAAGGTGCTGCTGCTCCGCCAACGCCGCGGATGGAGGCGCCAGTTCTGCCAGGGGTTGCGGTGGAGCTGTTGATGCTGCTGCACCAAACTTGATGGACAGCATCGGTTTCGAGACTTGCGCAGCAGACGGTGCCGCTGCCACAGGAGCGACAGGCGGCAAAGGCGCTGCGGGCGCAGCGGCAGCTGGCGGAGGCTTCTCAGTCTCGGCTTTGCGCGCCTTCTCCATGGCCTCGAAGTCGTCCACGTGGATGGTGCGTGATGCAGCACCACCGGCCAGGGTCTTACGGCGTACAGCAGGCCGGAACGCAGCATCTGCTGTCAATGCAGCCTTCGCGGGACCTCGCTTGGATAGAAGCTCCGCACGCTGCACCCGACGCCTTCGGGCCAGATCCGCGTCTGCGGCCACGCTGTCATCTCGCATATACCAGGCGACGAGCTTGGGTGTTGATGCGTCTCCGCCAGTCACAGCGCGCGCGAGCGCAGCAGCGGGCTGCTCCTCGATGTACGGAGCACATGCCAGGACAGTGGCATCTGAAATTGAACTAGCCGGCTCCACGCGTGCACGCAACTGCTTCTCAAGAGCGGCAGCATCATCGGGCAGCACGTCAGCGTGAGCAAGCATCTGAACCAGGCGCGCGATGCGACTGTGCTGGTCAGTCCCTTGTGTGCTGGCACCAACGGCGCCCCAGCACACACGGGACACAACCGCAACAGCTACTCTGTCGACCGCGGCAAGGCGCAATAGAGCGCGTGTTGCGGCCAGCAGCACTGCTGGCGCGACACTCGCAACAGAGTCCACCAAGAGGGCAGTCAGCGCTGGTTCGCAAGCAGTCATGTCTTCACACAGGCGCTGACGGCTGGCCGGCGATAAGGGCGACGGAGCAGCAGCGGGCGGCAGCACATCGCCGATGAGAAGCCATGTCGCCAACGTGAAGGATGGTCCCATTGAGACGGGTGGCCCCGCGGCGTCCGCGGCCTCGCTGCCTTTACCGCTGCTGCCTGCTGCCTTGAGTACTTTTCCAAGCAGGCGCGGACGCCACTCTGGCGGCCCTGTGGCCCAAAGCGCACAAACGGAGGCTGCTGCTCGACGCGCTAAGAGCGCGTGCGTGCCTGCAGGCCCGCCAACAAAGTGCAGCACGGCTGCAGCCGCGTGGCTCTCGATGGCGATATCAACCGTGGCAGTAGCGCGGTACGTGGTGACGCCTGAGGCCTTCATATGGAGCAAGACGGCAGCGGTCAATTGTGCGGCATCTGCCAGCAACTGCGCTGCGCGCGTGCACCGTCGCACTGGACCCAACTCAGGTCCAACGCTTACGTCCTCTTCTAAGGCTGCGGCATCGCTATCGCCGCACACGCCACATGTACTGAGAACGCGCGCTGAGCGACGCATGACGCGAGTTGCGACGCCCAGAATGTCCGCACCAAACAGTGTAGTGGCCGCCTCCTCGCTTGCACGCGTGCACGCATTCAGCAGGCGCAGCGCACAGTGCATGCCAACCACTGCACCTGCAGAGATGCCGGCAAGACCGCCCGCTGCGATGCCCAAAGTTCCAGCATCACTGTTTGCAGTTGCAAGCAGAGGTGCACCCGAAGCTGAATCCTCTCCGGACTCAAGCTGGGATAACCACAGCGCCAGGGCTGTGACGGCTTGCGCTGAGTGGCACCTCATACCCGCAGCAGCCCAATCACGGAGAGCTGCAACGTGAAGCCTGGGCATTTGATCGCGCTCCATCAAACGCTGCACGCTCGCGTGTAATCGTTCGGCAAGCGGCAGCCACGCAGCCATGCACACCTCACGGGAGTCTCGTGCAAGTGTTACAAGAAGTTCAACAGCAAGGCTGCACGCCAGCAGGTGTTCATCAACTGAAGAATGTTGAAGTCTCTCAATCACGCCCACTAGTGCTGCTGGCACACCATCTGCAGACAGCAACAACGCTGCAAACTGGCACTGAGTAGGATGGCGACATAGGCGGGCCATGGCGAGGAGCGCGATGTGCAAGTCGTTTTGAACTGCACTGCTCCTGAGATGGTACACAGCAGCCCCGCCCAGCGCAGCTACTGTGGCGAAATCCCAGACTGCAGCGCCGGAAACAAAGCTGCGCGCCTCGAGCAGAGCCTGTCCGTGTGCGCACAGAACGAGCAAGCCGGGTAGAGTGCATCCGCACTCCGCAAGGAATGCGCATCCAGCATCGTGGTCCAATGATCCGGCACGCATCGCACCAACTACTGCAGGCACGACGCCTGTGGCATGCATGATGTGCGGGACAGCGGCATCTGTTGATGAGAGGGCGCTCACACCAGCGATATGGCTCGACAGAGCGCTCTGAGTGCTGTCCTCCTCGTTACGGCGCAACAAGCGAAGCAACACGGTCAGCTCCGGCACAACAGCAGACACTTTGGCAGCGTCTGAAGCACTGGACGCCAGCGCGTACACTGTGCATCGAGTGAAAACAGTCGTCGTCATGCGCGTGTAGTCGTCTCCGTTGGTGCATGGATACAGCAGCGGTGCAACAAGGATGCCGAAGCCACTGTCGACCATCGCATGGCAAGCGTCGGGGAAGCGAGTAGCTGCGACTAGCGCCTTGACGGCTGTTGCTCGAGCCCGGGTGGGCGCCTCCGGCCAGTTTACGATGGACAGGAGGACATCTGCACCGCCGGCACGCAGGAAGCTCACTGCGCGCCCTCGTTCGCTGCAAAGAATTGCGGCAGCAGCGAGACCAGCTGCCCCGAGAGTAAAGTTGCGGCTTGCCGCAGACGCGAGGCGCTCGAAATCCTGGGGCTCTGCAAAGTGAGCCGCGCACGCGAGCGCCATGCTGATGAACTCTTCGCCGTCTTCATCGGGATCGACTCGCTCGCGCTCCTCGGCACTCTCTGGCGCCCAGCGATGCACGAGGTGCGCCGTCAGCGCCGTGGAAAGGGCCTCCAGCGTGGCTGGCGGGGGCTGCTCAAACTGCTGCCAGTGCATGAGCACGCCTCGCATGCAGTCATCACACATCCGCCGTTGCTCGTCCGTAAGAGGAACAGGGTGCGAGAGGCAAGCAGCAGCGAGGCGCTGCGAGGCTTGAACAGCTTTGGGCTCAAACACAACAGCGTCGACCCAAACAGCCTGCATGGCGGTTGGCAGATCGTTTTCGCACTCCATGGCCGCCTGGTGCACCGCTTCTCCGTCTTCAGCGTCGTATGTTGGCGCCTCTCTGTGGAAGGCACGCACGCGGGCATTATAAACTGAGGTGAGATGACAGAGGTAGTGGGTGCGATGGAGGGGTCAACGCACGGATCTGCTTCTTCTGGCTCCGGCGCTCGGGGCGCGGGCAAGGCCAGCATGGGCGCTGCAGGAAGCGCCGATGTTGACGGAACGTGTGTGGCTGGCTGTCCAGGTGGTGGCGGACCGCGGTAATAGCTCGGGTCGCCACCGCCGCCTCCGTACGAGTTACTCTGTTGTCCTGCTGGTGGTGCCCAGGAGCTGCCGCTTCGCGCTGCGCCGCTGGCTAGGAGCTCCTCCACAAGCTGCCTCCCCAGAGTCACCTGCTCTCTGGTGCCGGCGATGTTGACGATTCGGGGCTGTCCCTCGCCCATGGTTTGGTCGATGCTTAGCACGCAGCCGCTGCGCTGCTGCAGAGTCTTGATCGTCTCCCCGCTTCGGCCGATGAGCCAGCCCACAAGTGTTGGTGGGCACTCCACCTTCTCGATCGCCTCCACGCCAGACGGCAGATGCACGGTGCCCACTTTTGAGATGCCCGGTCCAGTCAGGCCAGCTGGGCGAGTGCCCACCTGCGCTGCACGCCGAGCCTTGTCAGCCGCAGACTCAGCAAACCTCACCTGCAGCATGTTCACCGCGCCAGGTGGCGTGACGCCGTTCATCGCCGCGATCGCTGCAGCAGCCTCCTGGACAGTGGTGTAGCGCAGCAGAGCGCTCGGGGCGCTGCTTTCCGGGTACAGTATGCGGCTGTCAAGAATGGTGCCGAAGGGGGCGAACACGTTGCGCAGTCCGACGTCTGTCGTGCCCGGCGGGAGACCCTTGATGTAGAGGTTGGGACTCGGACTCGGGTCGCCGAAGCCAGACGCGAGCTGCTGTGCACCTTGGCCGCTTGGAGTTGGGCCTCCAGGTCTGGGGCCCGCAGCAAGACGCACGTCCAGCGCGCGATTGCACAGCAACCTGCTGCTAAGCATCTCCACTGCTTGGTGCGCCTCGGCGACGGCACTGAACTTGACCACGCCGTGCCCCAAGCTGCGTACACAGGGAGTTGTGTCAGGAGACACACGAGCGCGGGCAAGCGTGTGCGCTTCCCCAGGCTTGCGTCCACAATCGATGCATCAAGTAGAGCGCCCCGCAAGTCATCGTAAGCGCCCGACACGGGGACGCGGTCTCTCACACACCTCTGGCCTGTCATCTGATCTCGCCACACAGTGGCGCTGAGCACGCGGCCGCAGTTTGCGAATGCTTCAGCCAATGTCGCTTCATCCACCTCGGGAGCCAAATTGTTCACAGTCACGTCGGAAGCGCCAGGCTCCTGGGTGGACAGGCAGACGTTCACACTCGGCGGCTTCAGTTCCCGACACAGCCGCGAGTGCAGGTAACACGAGAGCCTCGAACTCGCAATTAGACAACCGCGACAGGGCTCGCACCTGCCAGTCGTCCATGGTGTTGCAAGCTCCACGGCACGCGACAAGTTGTCCACACCCAGAGCAGGAGCCGCTCACTGATAGCTTATTGGCCTGTCCGACTAGTCTGCTCTTGCGCGTAGCTCTTGCACAAGTGGATTCAGTCAAGCGGGGCGCACAGCATTGCCGTGAGAAGTGAAAAGCGGAGAGCTACCCCGGCTAACCTGGCAGGTAAGTTACCGGGTAACTGTTACCCGCAGCACCACCTGTAGCTCGCTTCGGACAGCATGGTTGACCATCGACCTGGAAGTGGCGGTTCCATCACCGTGTACCCTGGGGACACGCTGTACAGCCTGGCATTCGCTTACGGCGTCACTCCAGAGGCGCTGCAGCGGGCAAACGGGCGTTACAAGTTGAGCACACGGCCGTTGCCGTCTGGCGCGCAGCTGCGCCTGCCAGGAGCTGGCGTGCGGGACGCGCCCTGGAAGCACCTGGACAGCCAGCAAAGGCGGGGGAAGCCTCTTGTGGGTGTGCTGCCCGTCGCAGTGGGGTTCGCAGTCGCTGTCGTGGTTGGTGCGAGCCAGCTGGGTAATAATCCAGAGCTCGACTTCCATGCGCGACGCCTTGCAAAGGACGCTGCTGGCGCTGGGGCTGTCGGGTGGTTTCACTTGAAGCGTTTGGCCACGGCTCTCGGTGGAAATATCTCCGGGGTCTGGAACCGCCTCCTGCACCGCGACAACATTCACACTGCTCCGGCGTCCAGTACTGGTACCAGTGTCGCCACGCTGCGGGCAGAACTGGCCCACGCCAAGGCTGATACAGCAGCAGCCAAAGCGCTTGCAGCGGCTGCTGACGCACGCTCTGAAGCTCTCCATCGCGAGCTCACTGAGGCGCTTGCGCAAATCGAGCAGCTTGTTGAAAGCGAGAACGCACAAAGGCGCACGGCCGAGGCAATGTCTGCGAGAGTGCAAGATCTTGGGCGGCAGCTCACGGCCATCAGGCAGGCAGCTGGCGAAGAATGATTGTGTAACTTTGGCGTGTACCGTATTCGTAGTTGCTTCTGAGAATGCGCAATTTTGAGAGTGACGCCGGATATTTTCCAGGTGTGAGAACAGACGGACGGCGAATTTTCAAAGTGTGAGAGTGCTTGAGATTCCCGCCGTTAGGCCGGCATACAGACACAGACGCAACAATTTTACCCGCCGCGGACGCGTATCTGCAACACTTGCTGTGTCGATGTACCCGCATCCGCGCCATTTGATGCCGATTGCGGATGCTGCATTCAGATCTAGGGTACCGTACCGAAATTTCGCAGCCTGCACGTTTGTGAGAGCCGCCGCCCACCAATTTTCCAGGGCCACACGTGATTGTGAGAGATCGTCGCCGGATTATTTATTTTC